>WNGI01003895.1_pt1 | contig 19842 bp, 21 predicted proteins | sample 5400621 | NCBI WGS metagenome assembly WNGI01 (sample SAMN13153374, study PRJNA577476) | soil metagenome | isolation source: 20 cm soil or saprolite under Garry oak tree replicate 1 | place: USA:California | collected 2016-06-15
GGCGGATGGTATGCCTGGAATGCGGGATACTGGATCCCGGCTTGGGGCTACGCTCCGAATGAGTACTACGCCTACGACGGCCCTATCTACGGCTATAATAATTTGCCGCCCGATCAGGTGATCGCAAATGTCCAGACCGCACTGCAAGAACAAGGTTATAATCCGGGGGGAGTGGATGGTCTACTTGGGCCGCAGACGCGCGCCGCTATTGCGGATTACCAACGCGCCAACGGGCTGGCAGAAACAGCAGCAATCGATCAGCCGACGCTGCAATCCTTGGGAATGACCTAACAGACTTCTGTTAACTGAGAAGCTGCCGTAGATTATTTCGACGGCGGCTTTTTAGCGTACGAATACGACCGTCATCAGCGAGACTCTCTTGTGCTCGCATCGTGTTTGCGGCAGATAAGGGAAAAGCCTTCGTCGATGGACACGACAACTCCGCAACTAGTGGCGCGCGATCTTTTCCAATCATTTCGAATGGGACCTCGCCGGATTGAGGTCTTGCGTGGTATCTCGATGGAGGTCGGGCGCGACGAAGCAGTCTTTCTCTCCGGCGCTTCGGGTGCGGGTAAGACGACGCTTCTCTACACGCTCGCCGGTCTGGAGCGTCCTGAATCCGGGACGGTCGAATTCGAGGCACGAAATCTTTACAACGGCACGTCGGCGTCGCAGGCGCGATTTCGAAATCGCAAAATGGGTTTCATATTCCAGGGATATTTTCTCCTGCCGGAGCTGACGGCGCTGGAAAACGTCTCACTGCCAGGGATGATCCGCGGAAAATCAACAAGAGAACGGGCCGAGGAGAGCCTGGTGGCCGTTGGCTTGGCGGACCGGATGCAGCATCTGCCGGCGGAACTTTCTGGAGGAGAACAACAGCGGGTGGCGATCGCCCGGGCGCTGACGAACAATCCCGAAATCATTTTCGCCGACGAGCCCACGGGAAATCTCGATTCAAAAACCGGGGACTCAATTATGGATCTGTTGTTGGACCTGACGCGTTCGCGAAAAAAAACACTGCTTGTGGTGACACACGATGCGCGCCTCGCGGCACGCGGTGACCGTCAACTCCACATCAAAGACGGCGTGTTGCAGTGAAAAAATTGCAGCGTTAACGGATTTGTGTTTCACCACTTCAACTTTTAACCAGGTAACGCTTTTGATTTTGCAACTTGAATTGCCCGCTTAAGCGTCGGAGATTTTGTTGCGATTATGAAAACCACTGATGCGACGGTGTTAGACGAACCGAAAATTCACGATCCCGGTGCCGAGGCGGTAATCGAACCCGCAGTCGAAAGTCGGTCGCGCCGGACAACCGGCGTTAAGGAAGCGAAGATTTACATCGACGGAAAATTCTACTCGGAAGCGAACGCGAAGATTTCCGTGTTCGATCATGGTCTGCTTTATGGCGATGGAATCTTCGAAGGAATTCGCTTTTACAACGGGCGAGTCTTCCGACTCGAAGAACATCTTCACAGGCTGTGGGATTCAGCGCATTCGATCTGTCTCGAAATTCCAATGACGATGCGGAACATGACCGAGGCGGTGCTCGAGACAATTCGGCAAAATCATTTGCGTGATGGCTATATCCGCTTGCTGGTTACACGGGGGATTGGCAATTTGGGGCTGAATCCGACGCAATGTAAGTCCCCGAGCGTGATTATTATTGCGGCGACGATTGCCCTTTATCACGAGGACTTTTACAAGAAAGGATTAACCATTGTGACCTGCGCAACACGTCGCAGCAACCCGGCAGCGCTTAATCCGGCAGTCAAATCGTTGAATTATTTAAACAATGTGATGGCGCGGGTTGAGGCAAATTTAGCGGGTGCGGATGAAGCTCTTATGTTGAACGATGCAGGAAACGTTGCCGAATGCACCGCTGACAATGTTTTCATCGTGAAACACGGCCAAATTTTCACGCCGCCGGTCGCGTCCGGCGCGCTGCGAGGGATTACACGCTCGGTAGTATTTGAAATCGCCGCCGAACTTGGCGTCAAAGTTCGCGAAACCGATATTACGCGCCATGATGTTTTTGTTGCTGACGAATGCTTCCTCACGGGCACTGCCGCGGAGATTGTCCCGGTCGTAAAAGCAGATGGGCGATCGATCGGCAACGGAAAGCCAGGGCCCGTTACCGCGCGTATCATCGCGCGATTCCGTCAGGTGACACGCGAAACCGGTACACCAATTTCCGCCTAGAAATTGAGAAAGCCGCTTCTGACGTAGAAACGTCATGGAAATATTGGGGTTGAATGTTTCCAAACCAACAAGATGTAATTAAAAAGAGATGTTGTGTGACGTTTGCAAATGCAATGACGCGACGGTCTTCCTGACGCAAATTCTGGAAGGCAAAATGCAAAAGGTGAATCTCTGCGATGCATGCTCCAAAGAGAAGGGCGTGCAAGATCCAACCGGCTTCGCGCTCGCGGATTTGCTACTAGGCATCGGGGCAGCGGAAGAAATTGAAAAAGGAGCTCCGACCCAGAAGTGCCCCGTGTGCGGGTTTAGTCAGGCCGACTTTAAGAAAACGGGCCGCCTCGGCTGCAGCGAGTGCTACGTTACCTTCGCGGAGGGCCTGGGTTCACTCTTAAAAGCGATGCACAAGGGCACCGAACACGTCGGAAAATTTCCGGAGCGGGCGCAGCGGACGATGGCACTGAACCACCGTATGCGTGCCTTGAATGAACACCTGCAGAAGGCTGTGGCCGACGAGAATTACGAGACGGCTGCCTCGTTGCGCGATGAAATCAAGCAACTCGAAAACGAGCTCTCGAAATCGTCATGAAAGTCTCCAACATGTTGGCCACCGCCGGAGAATGGTTGCGCGGTGAGGGGCCCCATCACCAGATCGTGATCAGCAGTCGCGTACGGCTCGCGCGCAACTTGCGCAACCGTCCGTTTCCTGGTTGGGCGAAAAAGGCGGAGCGCAGTTCCATCCTGGAATTGATCAGGTCGCGCGTGGCAGCGCTTCCGGAAATGCAGGAGGCATTTGCGGAAAGCTTGCAAGATCTGTCGGCGCTAGACAGGCAGGTTCTGGTGGAACGCCATCTGATTAGTCGAGAGCACGCCGCCAAGGGCGCCGGCAGCGCAGTCGTCGTGAATCGGCGGCAGACTCTTAGCATCATGATCAACGAGGAAGATCATTTGCGGATGCAATCGATTCGTTCCGGCCTGCAATTGAAACAAGCATTCAAACTCGTCGATAAAATCGATAGCGCGCTCGAAAGCAAACTGGACTTCGCCTTCGATCCGCGGCTTGGATATCTGACCGCATGCCCTACGAACGTCGGTACTGGAATGCGCGCGTCCGCGATGTTGCATTTGCCGGGGCTTGTCCTGAGTGAGTTGATTAATCAAGTCATTCAAGCCGTGAGCAAAATCGGACTCGCAGTCCGCGGTCTGTACGGCGAGGGCACGGAGGCGATGGGCAACCTTTTCCAGATTTCAAATCAGACCACACTTGGCGAAAAGGAAGAAGAAATCATCAGTCGCCTGAGCAAGGTCATTGAAACAATTATCGAAAAGGAGCACAACGCGCGACAGGTGTTGCTCCAGAAAAAACCAAATACGCTTTTGGACCAGATCGGTCGCGCGTACGGCGTTTTGACTTATGCGCATGCCATGGCCTCCAAGGAAGCGCTCAACCTGCTCTCGGTCATCAAACTCGGGATGGATCTGGGCGCGTTTCCGGAAGATCAACGTCTGCAAATCGATGAATTGTTCATTGAGACGCAGCCGGCGCATTTGCAGAAAAGCTCTCAGCAAAAATTGAACGCGGAAGAACGCGACCACTTGCGCGCTCAAATTATTCGTGAGCGTTTGAAACTCTTTCCTAAACCTGATATTAGTAAGATGGCGAGGCAAACGGGCGGTGACTCGATTGTCGTGCCATCGAACGATGAATAATTTCACACCCCGGGCTCAACAGGTTCTGGCGCTTGCTCGCAAGGAAGCCGATCGGTTTAACCACAACTATGTCGGCACCGAGCATCTGCTCCTTGGGCTGATCAAGCTGGGGCAGGGAGTAGCTGTCAACGTCCTGCAGAAGATGGGTCTCGACCTTGAGACCGTACGCATGGAGGTGGAGAAACAGGTCGGCTCAGGACCGGAAACCAAGATGGTCGGCAACGTTCCTTATACTCCTCGCGTCAAAAAAGTACTGGCGCTTGCGGGCAAGGAAGCCAAGGCGCTCAATCATTCTTACGTCGGTACAGAACATATTTTGCTTGGACTTTTGCGAGAGGGCGAGGGAGTCGCTGCGAGAGTTTTGAAAAGTCTTGAACTCGACATCGAACGCACACGCAACGAGATCCTCAAAGAGCTCGATCCAAATTTCACGCCCTCTGAATCGGACCAGGAAGGCGGCGAGCCAACGAAGAAAGACGTCAAGACTCCGGCACTCCGCGCGTTTGGCCGTGACCTGACCGACTTGGCGAAGAAAGGCGAACTCGATCCGGTAATTGGCCGACGCAATGAAATCGAGCGGGTCATTCAAGTGCTTTGCCGACGAACAAAGAACAATCCAGTTCTGATTGGCGAAGCAGGTGTCGGCAAGACGGCGATTGCTGAGGGTCTCGCCCAGGAGATTGCGAACGGCAATGTGCCTGAGTTATTGCGAGACAGACGCGTGATCACACTGGACCTCGCGTTAATGGTCGCAGGCACAAAATACCGGGGCCAGTTCGAGGAGCGCATCAAGGCGGTGATGGACGAGATCCGCCGTTCCAAGAATGTGATCCTTTTCATCGACGAACTGCACACGATCGTTGGGGCTGGTTCTGCTGAAGGCGCGATGGACGCATCGAACATCATCAAGCCCGCATTGAGCCGCGGCGAATTGCAATGCGTGGGCGCCACTACGATGAACGAATATCGCAAGTACATCGAGAAAGATGCAGCGCTGGAACGGCGTTTCCAGACGATAAAAGTCGATGCGCCGACGGTCGATGAAGCCATTCTAATCCTAAAAGGTCTGCGTCCGAAGTACGAGGCGCATCATAAAGCGAAACTCACGGACGAAGCGCTCGAGACAGCCGTTAGATTTTCCGATCGTTATATCACCGGTCGATTTCTTCCCGACAAGGCGATCGATGTGATGGACGAAGCAGGCGCGCGTGCCCGCATCAATGCCATGACGCGGCCACCCGACGTGAAGGATATCGAGAAAGAGATCGAAGAGATTCGGGTCGAAAAGGAAGGGGCCATCAAAGCACAGGACTTTGAGAAAGCTGCCGCGCTTCGCGACAAGGAGAAGCAAACGAAAGAAAAGCTCGATGCCATTCTAACCAAATGGCGTGAGGAGCGAGAAGAGAAAGAGGTGGTGGTGACGGCGGATGACATGATGCACATCATCTCGAAAGTCACAGGCGTTCCTCTCCAGCGTATGGAACAGGCGGAAACACAAAAGCTCCTCATGATGGAGTCGGAGATGAAGCAGCGCGTCATCGGCCAGGAGGAAGCCGTTACCGCGATTAGCAAGGCTTTGCGTCGATCCCGCGCCGATTTGAAAGATCCAAAGCGACCGATCGGATCATTTGTCTTTCTGGGTCCTACTGGCGTTGGCAAGACGTATCTCGCCCGCACGCTTGCCGAATTCATGTTCGGCGATCCCGACGCACTGATTCAGATCGACATGTCGGAGTACATGGAAAAATTCACCGCTTCGCGTCTGATTGGTTCACCGCCAGGCTATGTCGGTTACGAGGAGGGCGGCCAGCTGTCCGAGGCCGTGCGTCGCCGGCCATATTCGGTGGTGCTTTTCGACGAAATCGAAAAAGCGCACCCCGATGTGATGCATTTGCTTTTGCAGATTCTCGAAGACGGCAAAATCACCGACTCGTTAGGGCGCAAGATCGATTTCCGGAACACGATTATTATCATGACTTCCAACGTTGGCGCCGAGTTACTGAAGAAACAGACAGTGATGGGCTTTGGCGCACCGCTGGAAGGGCATGATTATGATTCGATGCGGGACAAGATCCTCGATGAAACCAAACGCGTCTTTAAGCCCGAGTTTCTTAATCGGTTGGACGAAATCATCGTGTTCCATTCACTTGGCAAGCCGGAGCTATTGCGAATTGTCGAGCTGGAAACAAACAAGGTACTGACCCGCATCAAAGCCAAGGATGTCCATATTGACTTGCAGCAAAGCGCGAAGGAATTCCTCATCGAGAAAGGATACGATCCTCAATATGGAGCGCGGCCGATGCGTCGTGCCGTGGAACGTTATCTCGAAGACCCGCTGGCGGAGGAATTGCTCCGCGGCAACGTTAAGGCGGGCGACCACGTCGAAGTGATCGCTACTGAGGGGAAGCTCAGCTTTCACGTCACCGAGCCTCAGAATAGTGCAGCCGCTCCCGCAGCGAGCTGATAAGCTAGCGCAAGCCTCTGGCTTGCAAATCAGATTGCTCGCAAGCGGGACGCTTACGCCACTTCACGCCCGCGGATGGGCGTCCGCATAGGCTTTCTTTAACCGCTCGGTTGTCACGTGCGTATAGATTTGCGTCGTCGAAAGGCTGGCATGCCCGAGCAATGCCTGAACACTGCGCAAGTCGGCACCGCGGTCGAGCATGTGCGTCGCGAAACTGTGCCGCAGTTTATGCGGGCTGATCGAGATCGGAATCGATGTGAACCGCAAATAACGTTTCAGAATAAGCCAGACGGAGCGCGTCGAAATTCGCGCGCGTGATTTGTTTATGAATAGCGGTCCCGAATGCACGTTCGCCGCTGCGCGGAAACGCGAGATCGCCTCCAGTGCAGGCAAGCCTACGGGACATACCCTCTCCTTTCGACCTTTGCCGAATACACGGACAGATTCTGTGTAAAGATCGACGTCGGCCACGTCAAGCGCGGCGAGTTCGCTCAGTCGCAAGCCGCTGCTGTAGAATAGTTCCATAATTGCGACATCGCGCAGAGGCATCCAACTCGGCGCAGACCTGCTTTTGCTTTCGCGCGTTGGGGCCGCAAGAAGTTCTTCAACCTGCTGGCGCGTGAGGACCAATGGAAGCTTCTTCTCGATCTTGGGCAATTGCACCTCACGCACAGGATTGCCCTGCAGCCCCTTTCGAGCTGCCAGAAATTGATAAAACGTGCGCAACGCTGAGAATTGCAATCGCACGTAGGAACGCGCCTGGCCGCGTTTCGCAACTGCAAACAAGTAATTGCGAAAATCATCCCCTCGGCATTTTTTCCACGGTGTTTGGTTTTCAGCGCGAAAAGCCGTCAATGCTTGACGATATGCCTTTAGCGTCAGCGGCGAAGCATTGCGCTCGTTTGTGAGATAGCGCAGGAAGTCCTCAGTAAGAGGATCCTTTTTGTGGGAAGCGCGCGCGCCTTCTGTCATGTCTCAGAGTTGCAAGGTCACAAACGTACAACGGAGTCTACTTCACGGCTGGTAACTTTTTAACGCTTCAACAATTCAACTTGGCGAAGCCGATTCATTCCGGCTTTTCTACCACGTAACGGAGATCTTCCGCGGTAGCGTGGCCACGGAATTGACTCTTGAAAATCGGTGACGGGTTCATGGATATCAGCTGGTACCCCTTCAAAACGAACTCAGGGTAAATTGAATTGCTCGCAGGTTCGTAAACCTTGTCGCCACTAAAGTAACCGTAGAGTTTGTATTCGTAGTTGTTATCGCTGCCGAAATCGACACGCTCGCGGTCCGGGGCGAGCTTTTGTTTTTCATTCAACATCACTAATTCTGCCGTGCTCCAGGGTTGCCCCGGGCGCCTGACGTAGCCCCAGAACTTGTAATCGGATTTGTAATAACGCCGTCCGATAAAATAATCTCCGGCGGGTTCAGCTGCGATGTTCTGCGCCATCTCGAGCCTGGCTTGTTGAATCCCCTGGGGAACGGTTTCGCAGGCGCCGAAAAACGCCGCGCCAAGTAAGAGATCGGCTGCGAGCAAAAAGCGAGTGACGCGTCTCATTCTTTCAGGTGCACATCTTTTATCGCAGCTTTGACCTCGGCGCAAACCAGCAAGGCGCTAAAGAATTGCGCTGATACGACCGGCTCGCTACGTTCCCGGCTATTATGATCGAACTGGAAGTGTATGCGCGGGGTTTGCGTGACCTAAACAAAATCCTGGAGCTGGATCTCCAACTTGAGCCAATTGCAGGGCTTCGTTACAAGATCGATACAAACCACGATCTTGTATATTTCGAGTTCGATCGACCGACACTCAGCCTGCGTGACATTCGAGCGATTTTTCTCAAGCTTGGACTTGAACCTCTGTTCATCGGCGCGGTTCCGCCGGAGCTTCGACCGAGAACCAAGACCGAGCCACTGAGTGCATAATAAATGAATAGTGACTGGTGAATAGTAAGAGAAAGCTCGCTGCAAGGTCTCACCATTCACTAATTACCGATCACTAATCCCAGAGGGACAATGGTTCGATTCTTCAATGCGCTTGGCACGCCGGTGCTCGCGTTTTTTCAATATCTGGGGGAACTGGTGCTGCTCGCTGGCGACACGTTTCGTTCCATTTTCACGCACAAGCTTCGATGGAAACTATTCCTTAACCAGGTTGTCGAGATCGGATTGCTCTCCCAACTGGTTGTCGTGATCACGGGGGCGTTTACCGGCGCGGTGTTCGCGGCTCAAACGTTCTTTCAATTTAATAAGATCGGCATGGGATCTGCCACAGGCGCAGTGGTATCGGTCTCGATCTGTCGCGAGCTTGGCCCGGTGCTCACAGCTTTGATGGTAGCGGGCCGCGTCGGCGCGGCCATGTCGGCCGAAATCGGCACAATGAAAGTGACGGAGCAGATCGATGCCCTTCGCGCGCTCGCGGTGTATCCAACCGATTATCTGGTGGTACCGCGTGTACTCGCCATGATGGTCTCCATGCCGCTGCTGGTAGCCGAATGCATCGCCGTCGGCATCGCTGCCGGCTATTTCGTTGCGATTTTCATGCTCGACATTAACGGCACTTACTACATGGCGAACATGGTGCGCTGGACGCGCAATCGCGACATTATCATGGGCCTCTCGAAAGCATTTTGCTTTGGGATTCTGATTGTATTCATCAGTTGCCAGAAGGGATTGAGCGCGCGTGAAGGCGCCGTCGGCGTGGGCCGTGCGACCACTGAAGCCGTAGTGAACTCCTCGCTCGCGGTTCTGATTTGCAATTTCTTTCTCACGATGTTGCTCAACATCATTTATCCGGCGGGATACCAATAATGCCCCGTGGCAGTTTGAGCCCGAAAGCGTTCGGGGTTGAGAGTTGCAAGTTGAGAGTTGAGAGTTGTGCGTTGCAATGACCGAAGCGCCGCCATCTCCAAAGCCCTCCACTAAAACTAATCTGGTCGCCGCTAATTCGTCGCCAATGATCGCAGTCCGATCATTGGTCAAAAGAATTGGGCAGCAGGAAATCTTGTGCGGTGTTGATCTTGAGATCGCAACTGGTGGGACGCTCGCGATTATTGGACGAAGCGGCGGCGGCAAAAGCGTTTTGCTTAAACATCTCGTTGGGTTGATGGCGCCGGACGCGGGCGAAATTTGGATTGATGGTCAAAACATTATCGGAATGAATGAGCGCCAGCTTGGAGCGATCCGCAAAAAGGTAGGCATTCTTTTCCAAAGCGGCGCTCTTTTTGATTCCATGACAGTGGAGGAAAACATCGCTTTTCCACTGCGTGAGGCGGGTGAACGGGATCCAAAGGTGCTGCACGCGAAAGTGGAGGAAATGCTCGAAGTCATCGAGATGGAGGGGCAGAAAGATAAGATGCCGGAGAGTTTGAGCGGTGGAATGAAGAAGCGAGTTGGTCTCGCACGCTCCATCATTCGCCGGCCTTCGTGCGTATTGTACGATGAGCCGACATCGGGTCTTGATCCGGTAGTCGCGGACAGTATCAATCGCCTGATTCACCGGTTGCAACAGCGCTTTGGGATGACCAGCGTTGTCGTCACGCACGACATGAAAAGTGCGTTCGACGTGGCCAATCACATTGCCTACCTGCACGAAGGCCGGATTTATTTCTACGGCACGCCTATTCAGCTTCAGCAGGCGCGCGATCCGATTTTGCAGGATTTCCTGCTCGGACGCTCCGAACAAGGAGTCGCCGCGACTTCCTAGCCGCCGAGTAAAACACAGCGATTTGGAAATCGCCGCTCCTTGCGAAAAGATCGGTAAGATCGACAATTAGTGTTCAATGAATCGGCAGGAACGAGGTTTGGAATTTAAAGTTGGCGCGTTTGTTTTCTTCGGCTTGGCGATGTTAGGCGCGCTCGTCGTGCAATTCGGTCGACTGGGAGAAGGCCTCAAGACTTATTACCCTCTCACTGTTCGCTTCAGTGACGCAAGCGGCCTGTTAAAAGGCTCCGATGTTTTGCTCGCAGGTGCCAAAATCGGAAAAGTCTCGGGTGGTCCGCGAATGGTACGCGAAGGCCAGGGTGTGGACGTACCGCTGAAGATTTATGATTACATCAAAATTCCTGAAACGAGCAAATTCACCGTCGGAAGTTCCGGCTTATTGGGCGATCGCTTCGTAAACGTAGTGATGCCGCCAGGGCAGCCCAAGGCTTTTCTCGCGCCAAATGCCCACATCAGCGGCGCTCGAGAAACTGGCATTGACGACATCACGCGCGAGGGTGGTGCTCTCCTGGGCGACCTTCGAGGGACAGTGCAAAAGTTGAATCAGGAAACTCTTTCCTCCGAGAACATGCAAAACCTGAAGGCGAGCATGGAGCATTTAAATCAGGCGAGCAGTGCGCTGGCACAATCCTCGAAGAAGCTGGACGGAGTCATCGATCAGGCGGGTTCCACAATGACGTCTGCAAAAGAAGCAGCTGACAATTTACAGAATGCGATCGATGACACGCGCAAGGTCCTTCGCACCGCGACACAAGGCAAAGGCTTGGTGGCGACTCTTCTGAACAATCAAGAGTTGGCCAACGACCTGCACGCGCTGATCAGCAATTTGAGAGCGCATGGCGTTTTGTTTTACCGCGACAGCGCTGCAAATACTCAACCGAAACCCCAACAGCAAACCAAACCAGCCCGCCAAACTCGGGGGCGCTGAGGAAATGGACGGGCGAGCTCCGCGAGCCCGTGTTAAGTCGCGCGTGGACTCCTGCGTTGGGCCGGCGCGGAGCTTCGCCCTCCATGCTTTTCAGATTGTCGCGAGCAGTTGCTTTCGCACTTCTTCTTCGCTCAGACCATCGATGCGAAGCACCTTGTCACGCGATCTCTCACCGCGCTCCAGGACGATTGCGCGCTGAGGAATGCTCAACTTTTCCGCCAAAAGCCTGCGCAACGCGGCGTTCGCTTTTCCTTCTATCGCTGGCGCCTGTAGCTTGATCTTGATCGCGTCGCCATGTTCTCCCACGACCTTAGCGACCTTCGCGTTTGGAATGACATGAACCCGAATAGTCGGCACAGCTCAATTGGTACCCTCGTGGTCATTTCCCAATTGACAAGGGAGGCTCAATCCCGGCACAGAAATGGTAACCCTTATGGACACGACCAAACTAACAACTGTCATATCATTGCTTGTCGCTCTGAGTATCGCCTCGGAACGGCTCGTCGATATTATCAAGGGACTCGTTCCCTGGCTCAATCAACAACGACGAAAACCGGCCGAAGAAGGATGGAGGAAGGCGGCTCTTCAAGTAATTGCCGTTTTCGCTGGAATAACCACTGCGTGGCTGGCTGGCCCCGCCGTTCCAGCCTTTTTGCCCCATGATTTCACTGGAAAACTGGCGCTTGGTCTTTTGGCTAGCGGCGGCTCAGGATTCTGGAATTCAATCCTCACGTACGTGACGAAGGCCAAAGATGTAAAAGCAGCCGAGGCCGAAAGCAGACAGATCGAAGCGCGAGCAAAGAAAGGGAGTCTGCCCAAGCACGGCCACTAGCGCAAACCCACCGCCTCGCGAACGCGTTTCATGACTTGCTCCGCGATTTCGTTCGCGCGGGTCGCGCCTTTTTTGAGAACGCTGTCGATGTACGATTCGTCGGCCAGAATTTCTTCGCGGCGCTTGCGCATCGGCGCAAAATATTCCCAAAGTTTGTCGAAAAGCTGTTTCTTGAAATCGCCGTAGCCGGTTCCGCCTTTCAGGAATTGTTCGCGCATCGCCGCGTTTTCATTCTTGGACGCGACGAGTGAGTAAAGTTTGAAGATGGTGGATTTCGCCGGATCCTTCGGCGCTTCAACCGGCGTGGAATCGGTGACGATGCTCATTACGCGCCTACGCGTTTCCTTTTCGTCGCCGAAGATATCGATATTGTTGCCGTAGCTTTTGCTCATTTTCTGGCCGTCGATGCCGGGCACGGTTTCCGTTGCAGGCTGGATTCGCGCTTCCGGCAACTTGAAGATCTGCCCGTCCCCCTTGGACTGTCCAAAGATTTCGTTCATTTTCACAGCGAGATCGCGCGTCATTTCGATGTGTTGTTTTTGGTCTTTTCCCACAGGCACGACGTCGCTGTCGTAAATCAAAATGTCCGCAGCCATGAGCACCGGGTAACTGAATAAGCCGACAGTCGCGGACAACCCGCGAGCGAGTTTATCTTTGTACGAGTGGGCGCGCTCTAGCAAACCCATGGGCGCAACAGTGGATAGGATCCATGCTAGCTCCGTGACTTGCGGAACGTCCGAGTGCCGAAAAAGTGTGGCGCGCTCGGGATCGAGGCCACACGCCAGAAAATCGACCGCGACGCGCCGGCAGTTCTCACGCAAGGCATCCGGATCGCGCACACTGGTCAGCGCGTGATAATCGGCAATGAAATAGAGTGCTTCGCCTTCGGCTTGAAGCGCGATAGCCGGCTTCATCATGCCGAAATAATTGCCGATGTGCAGAACACCGCTGGGCTGAATTCCGGATAAGATTCGCATGAGCTACCACGTTCTACGCTCGACGTTTAACTTTCAACGTCCAACTGAGAATCTGTTCGCGGGATACTGTTACCAGACGATTTCGTCATTTGCCACGACTTCAGGCTGGCAAACTTGATCGGCCGACATTAGATAAATCGCGCATGGCCGTAAAGAACACTGTTTCCGTCGTCACCGGCGCCGCCGGTTTTCTGGGATCGCACTTGAGCGAGCGCCTGCTGGCGGAAGGTCATCGGGTTATCGCCATCGACAATTTAATCACCGGCAACACAGCGAACGTCGGTCACCTGGCCGGAAACGAAAATTTCCAATTCATCAAACATAATGTTTCGAATTTCATTTTTCTTCCGGAAGAGAAAATCGATTACGTTTTTCACTTCGCTTCCCCAGCCAGTCCGATCGATTATCTTGAACTCCCATTCATTCTTGCATCTACATCAGAGGTGTACGGCGATCCTCTGGAACATCCGCAAAAGGAGGATTACTGGGGCAATGTGAACCCAATCGGGCCACGCGGCGTGTACGATGAAGCCAAACGTTACGCCGAGGCAATGACGATGGCCTATCATCGTTATCATCGCGTTGACACCAGGATCGTTCGCATATTCAACACATACGGACCGCGAATGCGATTGCGTGATGGGCGGGTGGTCCCGGCGTTTATCGGCCAGGCATTGAATGGCCAGCCACTAACTGTTTTTGGCGATGGCTCACAAACGCGCTCGTTCTGTTATGTGTCCGATTTGATCGACGGCATTTTCAAACTGGCTCTGAGCGATTTCCACGAGCCGGTTAACCTGGGTAATCCACGCGAAATGACGATCAAGCAGTTTGCGAACGAAATCATTCGCATCACCGGAGCAAAATCGGCAATTGAATATAAACCGTTGCCCGTCGATGACCCGAGAGTGCGGCAACCGAATATCGCCCGCGCAAAAGAAGTCCTCGGGTGGGAACCGCGCGTGCATTTCGAGGAAGGAATCAAGACGACGATCGAATATTTTAAAGAGTCATTAAAACCGTGAAGCGTCTCTATCTGTCATGTTGAGCGAAGCGAAACATCTCTGGCTATTACGTTGCCGCAAATCCCGAAATGACCAGAGATTCTTCGCTTCGCTCAGAATGACAACGAGGCTTTAACCACGGTAACGCACGCCGGCTTGCCGAAAATTTTACTGGCGCTCCTGGATATTTAGATGTGAATTGTGTCATGGTTCAGCGCGCGCTTTGCGTCGCCCTCGGTTTGTTCGTCGCGTTATTGCCGGCTGTTGCGCAACAGCCGCATCGTTCGATTAGTCGCGAGCAAACGCGGTCTAACAGCGTATCAAATTCCCCTTTGTCGCTGAGCCTTTATCGACCGAAAAACTCGGTTGCGACCGATAGTTCGCTTCTGCTTCGTAATGGCTCGGTGCCGCTTTGGTTGGACGGAGCGCAAGTGAATAACGGCGGCATCTATCCGGGTTATAGCTTCGTGAGTCAATGGGTTCAGATGGGATTCTCGGATCTCTTTCCGGCTGCGTTATTGAGCGCTGCCCCGCAGTCGGCACAAAGACCGAGTAATGGCCGGGTCCATGGTTCCGATGGCAAGGATCTTGGAGCAGATGGAAAAGATTCGCCCGGCGAGATGCTGAACTCATCGCTGAATCCGGTCTATTGCGGCGGGGAAGTGGGGGTGTTATATGGCCGATGGAGCGGTAAAGGCGGCGGCGATATGTGGCAGACGTATATCGAGGGCACGGTCGGTAACGACAAATTTCAGATCACGGCCGGCGCGTCATACGACGAATGGAGTGGAAACGGCCATGGCGTGCGGTTCCGCTCATTCGGCGCTCCAAGATAAGCGCACGCGCCGTCTGCCATTCGGAAGCGAAAGTACCTGGCATGGCGATGCTAACTTCGTCAATATTTTTGCCCTCGGACTGCACAGCGCAGGCGTTAGCCGATTTTGAAAAGCTTGTCATTGAAGGCGGCGCAGTGAATCCACAAGGCCTGGCGGAACGGATCCGTAAAGCCTCTCGCCTTTTGTTTCTTCGGGCGTCAGATGATCAACTCGTGGGAGTAGGCGCGTTGAAACATCCTCGCGCGGATTACCGAAACAGGGTGTTTGCCGATGCGCGAGCAACCGTATCAGCAGACGATTACCCCGTTGAATTGGGTTGGGTCGTTGTCACTAAATCGCACCAAGGGCGGCGACTCTCTACTCGCATTGTCGGCCAGTTACTTCCTTTCGCGAAGAACGAGAACATTTTCGCGACAACCCGGGCAGACGAGCGCGTCCTGAGTTTCGCGTTCGACTATGGATTTAAAATCAACGGGAAACCTTTCCCGAGCGGCCACGGCTACGATCTTGTTCTCTATCTTCGTAACGCGCATGATTACCTGCAGTGATCTTTTGGATTGAAATCGCCAATCGGTCCTTTCTACTATGGGCGCGCCAGCAGGGCGGGACGTTCCTGATTGAGCCCGGTGGCCAAGTCGCTTCAACGGACTAATACCAATGTCGGCTCGAAAATTCGCCGCGGATAAATTGCTGTGGGAAACGCTGGGACGCTGGAAACGTTCAAGCCCTGAATTGGATCGCATTCAATTCCTGAAGACCGTGCCATTCTTCGACCGACTCTCGAATCGCCAGCTCAAAACTGTCTCGGATATCATGTTCGAGCGTAACTATGACACTGACGAATCAATTTTTGAGGAAGGACAACCGGGAGCCGCGCTCTTCCTAATTCTAGATGGCAAAATTGCGATAGAAATTTTCCGCGAGACCAGCACGCGTCTGGCTGTTTTGGAAAGAGGTGCCTTTTTTGGTGAGATGGCGCTGCTGGATGACACGCCGCGTTCCGCCAACGCGCGAGCTTTGGAACCGACTCGGACGCTGGCGCTTTATCGGAACGACCTTAACGGATTGATGGATCGGCATGCGCGAACCGCCTGCCAAATCTATCGTTCCCTTGCGTCGATGATCGGCGATCGCCTTCGTTCGACCAATGAATTGGTGCAGATGAAAATTTCTGCCGACACGACCCGTTTGGAATGAGCAACGGTCAGAACTTGGAAGAGAAAGAGCGAGAACGGAAGGTTCGGCGCAAAATCTTTTATCTCATATTTGGAACACTGGCGTTGATTTCCTGCGGCTTCCTGATCTGGAAATTAAGCATTCTCATTCTACCGATCATCGTCGGCGCGTTAATGGCCTTTTTATTCCGGCCCGTAAAAGAGCGCTTCGAGGTCCGGTGGTTGCCTCACGAGATTCAAGTCCTTTGTTCCTTCGCAGCCATTGGTCTTGTCCTGTTTTTCGCTTTCAATACTTTTCGCAAACACATTCCCGACGAAAAGCAGAAGCTGGAATTCAAGGTCCGCTTGAAATACAAACTGAATGACAGATACCGGCAGCTGGTGGCGAAATCGCCGGAGGGAAAATCAAACGCGGTGACGGCGCTACTTGAAAAGGAACTTGGCCCGCTCATGGACAAGATGAATCAGGTGCTCGCACTTAACGCGGAGGAACGCAATCTGTTCCTGAAATACGCTGCCGGATACAATGGCAAACCTCCCATTCAAAGTAAGTTCGTTGATTACTTTCGAGCGAATCAAACAACCGGGAAATATGTAATTCCCGAAGAGACTCCTACGGGTGCAGCTTCGCCCGCGGCTCCGGCTGCGCCTGCTACGACTCAACCTCCGGCTGCAGAGGAAGGCACGAGCCTGGAAAGCAAATTTTCCGCCTGGATTTTGGCGCCGTTAATTTTTCTCTTTCTCGGTTTCGATAACGGACAGATACGTCGCTTCTTTATTAGCCTGGTCCCGAATCGCTACTTCGAGTTGTCGCTCACAGTCCTCGACAGACTCGATGATGCTATCGGCAGATATTTGCGCGGGACATTGATAGAATGTTTTCTGGTGGGCCTGACTCTTGTACTCGGATTGATCCTCCTTGGGATTCCGCTGGGGATCGCTGTGGCCATTGGTGTAGTTTCGGGACTTCTCAACGCCATTCCGTTTCTGGGCGCGTTGATCGCTCTGGTGATTGGTGTTAGTTATGCGCTGATCGCGGAGGACGTGAGACCGCTAATTCCCGGCCTGAATCCGAATGACCTGGCGCTGTACGTAGTGGTCCTGGTCGTAATCGCGCACGTGCTGGACGATGTGGTCTTTCAGCCGTTTGTCCTGGGTGGCGCGGTGAACGTTCATCCACTGGTGGTTGTCATTGCGATCATCGCCGGTTCTCTCATTATGGGTTTATGGGGCATGTTGTTCGCTATTCCAACGGTGGTCGTCGTCAAAACTGCGGTCGAGACCTTCTTCAAAGAACTCAAAGATTATCGCATTATTTGATACGAGCTTTCCGACCTCGACAACGCACGTCAAGCGCTACCGAGGTTCATCTGGTTTTTTCGTGTTTGAGATTTCGAGCTTGAAATTTGTCTGGGATTTGGGTTTTGAGATTTGGACATGGCCATCTCACCGCGCCTGATCAGCCTCAATTTCGGGTCCCAGACCGTTGGTCTGGCAGAGTTCCGCGTCCAGGCTCACGGTGGCCTGGTCTTGCTGGATTATCGTTTGCGGGAAGCGCCGCTCGATCCTGCGACTGGCCAACGTCGCGAGGCCCACACTGCATTGCACGAGACGGCTGTCGCGTTGCGTGAAATGATGGCCGAGCTGCATATCAAACACGGCTCGGTGAATTGCGCGTTGCCCGCGCAATCGGTTTTTGCGCGTTTTGTTAAACTGCCATCGCTTGAACACGAAAAGCTGGAGAAGGTTATCGCCTTCGAGGCGCAACAAAATGTTCCGTTCCCGATCGACGACGTGGTTTGGGATTATCAGGTGGTCGGAGCCGGGTTGGACGAGCAAGTTCAAGTAATCCTGGTCGCGATTAAGCACGATCTACTCGATGGAATTAACGGCGCTGTGGAAGAAACTGGGCTGCTTACTTCCACTATCGATGTGGCGCCGATGGCACTCTACAATGCATTTCGCTATAGCTACCCGAACGTTAACGACTGCGCGTTGCTCGTGGATATCGGGGCGCGCACAACCAATGTTCTCTTTATCGAGCCTCGAAGAATTTTCTCGCGCAGTCTTCCCATTGGCGGCAGTTCGATTACCGGAGCAATTGCCAAGGAATTTGGCGAATCCTTCGAGACGGCAGAAACTCGCAAGAAGCGAGACGGCTTTGTAAGTCTGGGAGGCGCTTACGCTGATCCCTCAGACCACGATATTGCCCGCGTCTCGAAGCTGGCGCGCAGCACCATGACCCGACTGCACGCGGAGTTGATGCGCTCGATCAGTCATTATCGGGCACAACAAGGGGGAAGTCGGCCGGACTGCATCTTTCTTTGCGGCGGAGCCGCGGGTATGCCCTACATGCGGGAGTTTTTTCACGAGAAATTCAAGTTGCCGATCGAGTTTTTTAATCCGCTTCGAAACGTAGCTGTATCGGAAGCAGCCTCGGCATCAGGTGTCGCACACTCCGCGCATCTGCTTGGCGAATTAGTTGGCCTGGCGCTGCGCAGCGTAACGACCTGTCCGATGGAATTAAGCCTGCTTCCGGCGAGCGTTGTTCGAAGGCAGGAATTGGAACGGCGTCGGCCGTTCTTCATTGCGGCAGCCGCATGCGTAGTTCTCGCCATGCTGGGCTGGTCGTTTTATTACACGCGGGCAGCGCAGGTAACGCGCGAGACCGCCGAGTTGATCCAGCAAAAGAATGGCTCCATGCGAGTAGCAGAAGCGCAGCTTGATAAACTCAAAAAGCAGATCACCTCACTCGACAGCGTTGCCACTCCGCTTATTAGCGCAGTCAATGATCGCGACTTCTGGCCGCAAATTCTTGACGATCTAAACTCGCGCCTTCCTGAGGCTGACATCTGGATCACCGAGCTCGGAGCGACTTCTGGTGGAAAACTTCTGGGCGCAGGTGAAAAACGCGCCGGAGAAACTGCGCCTGTGTCTCCTCTGCCACCTTCTGGAGCGGCAGTGAAACCTGTGGCCGCCGGCGCGAAGTCAATCGATGGCATCCTGGTGCGCGGTCTTTACCTTTATAATCCGAAACAACAGGAGATCGTCGTCGATTATTTGCGCAATCTGGCGAGCTCGCCGTTTTTCGTTGTTGATCCAAAAACTCCTGAGCGGGTGATCAAGTCGAACTCCGTGCCAAACGACACGGAATGGGCGTTCCCTTACGAGCTCCAGCTCACACTGCGCAAGCCGGTGAAATTGCCATGAGAGTCAACCACGGGTTGCTAACCACGAATAGACACGAATTGGGGGAGCAAAGGAGAGAACCACGGATGACCCGGATGACACGGATGTTTGCAATGACGAACGAGGAATGACGAAGGAACCAAAATGACGAAACAAACCCCAACACCAGATTGCAGGGCGTCTGGGTCAGACGCCGTGGCGTTTCACAGAAACGCCTTACAATTATTCGTGTTCATTGATGTTCATTCGTGGTTAAAACTTTTGGTTGTGGCTTCACCGCGCCGTGTAATTCGCCTGCCGCGCCGTAGCCTTGGCGGAGGCGGGTGGTTAATTCGATGAAGTTGTGGTTTCAACAAAATAGGGCGCTCGGGACACTTCTGATTGTGTTTGGAATCGGCGCGTTATTTGCCGGGGTCCTTCTTTATTGGAGATGGGCGACCTGGAGCGATGCCAGGCAAACTTTTGATCAGGCGGCAGCAGAGAGGAATCGTCTCCAGCAGCTCGATCCTCTTCCCAATGACGTGAATTATCGGAAACTACAGGGTTACCTGGATCGATACAGCACTGCGCTGAACAAATTCAAAGACGAACTAAAAAACGGTGTCGTCCCGGCGCCACCACTCGCGCCTAACGAATTTCAATCGCGTCTGCGTCTGGCAACAGTTGCCACGGTTAACAGAGCACAGACTAACAATGTAAAACTTCCGGATAAATTTGAGCTGGGCTTTGATGAGTTCGCCACGGGGTTGCCAGACACAGCTGTGGCGCCGCTTCTTGGACAGGAACTTTCTCAAGTCCAGA
>WNGI01001442.1_pt1 | contig 19840 bp, 20 predicted proteins | sample 5400621 | NCBI WGS metagenome assembly WNGI01 (sample SAMN13153374, study PRJNA577476) | soil metagenome | isolation source: 20 cm soil or saprolite under Garry oak tree replicate 1 | place: USA:California | collected 2016-06-15
TTACTTCTGCCCATAGAGAAAATGAAAGGGCGGCGATGGCAGCTTGGCGAGGCCGTCTTTGATTTCGATGTCCTTCTTAATCTGAACAAGGAACGAGCCACGCGGCGTACCCGCCGTGTACCTCACTTGGGCGAATTCGCAGTTTTTGGCTTTTCTCGCTTCTAATAGAATCAGCAAGTTACGTGGAATCAGTGGGGGTCTGAATTCCGATTCCCCCCGCCGGCACCAATCTTTGCGCCCCCTAGCGATCCGGATCCGACGTCGTTATCCAGCGCTTGAGCCACTGATTTCCTTCAACGACTCTGCTGTCCACGACCGTTCCTAGGACGAAGAGCGCCAGGGCCAAGCGATTATCCACGCCGGTGACAGTGAGTGAGCCATTCGGGGGCAAGAACCATGCAAGCATCACCGCGGCAATGCCCGCAGCTGCGATACTCCTCTTGGATCCCCCGAGTTTCGCGAACAAAAAAACGGAGAGCCAGAGTGCAAGCAGAGCGCTTTTCTCCAAATCGAGTGTGTAATGTAACAAAACCCGCAGACGGCGAGAAGCACTAGGGCCGCCAGAAAAACTTTTCGGATCGGAACCTTAGACTCGCCTTACATCCAGCGGCAGGCCAGATGGGTTCAGAGATAGTATGCTCGGTTCGCATCCCGCGGATGAAATACTCGAAAAGATCTGGAGAGGGCGCGGTGGGAAGGAGTTCACACGTATCTATTGGTTGAAGCTGAGGAGCAGAAGCATGAATGATCAGGCGGAAGCGCCCATTCTGCGTGAATCTACTGTCGTCGTTTTTGTCAATTCGGTAGCCGGCGGAGGCCGGGCACGTTCTTATCTGGGACGGATCCAGAGACTATTCGAATCGTTCCATGTTCATGCGCAATTTGCTATGACAAACAGTGCCGCGGAACTCGAGTCGTCCGTGCAAAATGCCATTTCGCAAGGACAGCGCGTGCTTTTTGCGATGGGTGGGGACGGAACGTTTCAGGCGCTAGCGAATGCGGTATTCGGGGCGGAGGCGCTCTTGGGTATCCTCCCCGTCGGAGGAGGAAATGATTTCGCCGCCGCGCTTGGGTTGCCAGACGATCCGGTCAAAGCGGCTGAAGCCATCCTGCGTGGCAATCCACGCTTTGTGGACCTGGTGAAAGTGCGAACGGCCGAAGGGCGAACGCGCTTGTATGCAGGGGGAGGTGGCGTTGGACTTGACGCGGAGGCAGCGCGCTATGCGAACGGCGCTTACCGCCGGTTTCCCGGTCGATCGCGTTATCTTGCGTCGGCGCTACGCGCGCTGGTGGAGTACGTGCCCCTCAAAGTCCGTATCGACTTTCCGGGGAGCACTCTCATCCCGTGGGAAGCGAAGGCATTGCTGGCAGCTGTGTTGAATTCCCCAACCTATGGAGCCGGTCTGAGGTTGGCCCCCGGAGCAACTCTTGATGACGGGTCGCTCCACGTTGTCCTGATCGAAGATATCGGCACGTTCGGAGCGTTGTGGCTGCTACCGCGGCTGATGGGGAGCGGTGAACTTCGAACTTCACGCGTGAAACGCTGGCGCCCGCAACGCGTGCGGCTCACCACGGACCGGCCGTGCATGTTCCACGGAGACGGTGAGATCATCGGAACAACGCCGGTGGAAATCGAAGTGGTGCCGGAGGCGGTTCAGGTCTTGGCTCCCGCACGGCGATAGGGCATTCGCATACGGCAGGCGACGCCGAGCAAGCTCGTATTCTTGTGAAAGAGTTTGCGACTAATAGCCGGCCCTAATTTCCTTCACTGGACATTTTCCAATTGCAATGCGGCGTCGAAAATAAAGCGAGCGGACCGGCTCGCCACCAAGCCGCGCAGTCGCTCCAAGCGAAAAAACTTGGCTGGAGCGATTCGAGGAGCAACTACACAACCGCGGCAACTGCGGGGCCTTACTGAATCAGATCTAATACGAGGCCGGTGTAACGCCGCTGGAATCCCGCGAACTCGCCAAAGATGGGAGACGTGACGTTGTTATATACATCGTGTGGGTTTTGGCGATTCGTGATGTCGGTCGAATATACGCCGAGACGAACCTTGTGCGTCTTGGAACGCTCCGTGCGCGGAATGTGGACGGCAAACTCCCGGTAAAGCCTTACGTCAAGCGAGAAGTAAAAGGGGAAACGCTGGTCATCGGGCACGCCGACATAGTTCTGCAGAACGTCTACGTTTGAAAATGGCAATCCCGAATGCACGTCAGCTACAGGGCTAATAACCATTTTCCAGGGAAGACGGAAGAATCCCGAGGCTACCACGCGATGGGGAACGTCCGAGGACAGGATACCCCTAACGTTCGGTCGAATTACCGGAACCTGGAAAGGGACAAGAGTATCCGAGAGCGAGTTGAGGTCACCGCGCCCGCGGCTCCAGGTGTAGGACAGACTCATATCGGCGCGCTCGCCCAGGCGATAGTGAGCGGTGATGTCAGCCTGGTGATACTGTGAAACTGCCGTGTTCTTCAGAGCCAGCAATCCGCCTCCTCCGGCGGCATTGAGCACCGGATCCAGAAAAAAGAGGTCCCCGGTATGGCTATCAAGATAGCTAGCCCGGAGGTTAAGATTCTTGCGCACTTGGTGTTCAAACACGACATTCCAGCTAAACGTGCGAGGGCTTGATCCAGGGTCGCGCGGCACGCCGGGCGCACTTGGGGGCGCGCCCGAAAGAAGATAGGAATTTACTAGAACGACGGGCTGGCCTATCAGCACGCCCGTGGAGTCGAAGAAACGGAGTACGCGCGCCTGGTTGCTGGTGAAGTCTGCCGCAAGCAACGGGACGTGGCCGTAGACCTCGGCAGCACCGGCGCGAATTACGGTCTTTCCTTCATTCAGCGAATAGGCGGCGCCGATACGCGGCGCGAAGGCGGCATCGCGACCGATGGATTGACTGGTCAAACGTGCTCCGAAGTTGAGCGTCCAGTGGCCGTTCAGAGTCCAGTGATCCTGGATAAACTCCGCGACCTCCGCATCCGATGCGCTCAACAGGCCCGCGCCTTGAAAGTCCATCCGTTCGGCAACCGCGCCATCCTGCGCCAGCAGCTCAATGGGATGAGATGTGCTGGTACCGTCATAGTTACGATATAAGATGTCGGTTCCAAACCTCACTTCATGGCTACCGTGCCAGGACTTCGCCGAGAGCTGATAGGCGGGCAAGACTTCCAATTGGTTGGCCTTACGGTCCCAACTATTGAAGTAATTGCCGCCCCACCCTGCGGGTGAGATTTCCATGTTGGCGGGTCCCTGCCCGCGGGCGTTACTATCGAAGCGGGTGTACCGAACCATGGTGTTCAGCAATGCTCCCGAGACCAGCTGATAGGAATCGGAGAAGCCGATGGAAACTCCGCTACGGCCATAGTTCGTGGACGCGGTTTGCGGGATCAGCGCATTGATGTTGGCGAAGTCGAGTTCCAGGGGGAAAACATTGACGTTGAAGTTCAGCACATGCCGAGGCGAAAGTATCAGCTGAAGATTCGTGAAGGACGTGCCGCTTCGCGTCTTGATCTCATTCTCCGGAAACGACAGCCCGCGCACGGGCTGTCTCCGCAATTCGTAGGTGACCTCTTCGGAGAAATTCATTTTGTTCTTGATAATTGGGCCACCGAACTCAAATCGTGGCGTCCAGTTAGCAAGACCAACGAGGTGATCGTTCTTTCCCCGGAATGCCGGGATGAAATCCCGCAGCTTGTAATCCCATGTGCCGGAGGGAGGCTTCGTTTCGATCGTCGTCAGGCCACCTGAAAAACCTCCGTACTCAGAACTCTCAGGCGAACTGTAAACGGTCATGGATTGAATGAGGTCGACAGGAATGGGAATCGAGAAGCTTCCCGAGACGGGATCCACGTTTTCCGCCGAGTCGACCACCAGCATCCCCTGGCTTTCAGCCTGGCCCTTGAACGTCAGCTTGCCCGTGGAAGTCCGAATGACACCAGGAATCAAAGACAAAGCCTCTGTAAATTTCTGGGTAGGCAAAGGCAGACTCTCCAATTGATCGGTGTTGACCGTGGCAGTTATCGCTACATTCTGCGTGGCAATTTCGGCGGCCTCTCCTTGAACTTCGACTTGCTGATTGACGGAATTAATCTGCAGAACGACGTCTTTGACAAATGCCTGGTCGGCCCGGAGGGTTATCGTAGCGGACCAGGGCTTAAAGCCATCGGCACTCGCTTCCAGTGTGTAGGTTCCGGCGGCAAGATGGGTGAACTCATAGCGGCTCTCCGCATCGGTCACTGTCGATTGCGGGGCGGGTCCCACGGACGGACCCATCAATTTCAAGGTTACTCCGGCAAGGCTATTGGTGGCCCCCTCCCCGGAGACTACAGTGACCCTGCCAGTAACAGAGGCCCTGGGAACGTTTGAATTTGCATCCTGTGGCTGCCGAGCGAAAGTCGGATAGGCGAGCAGCAGCACCGCGATAGAAATCGCGCAGCAAGCAGGGAACACTACTCTTCGAGCTATTTTCATTATGGTTGCGGTCAGTCTCCGAAGCCGAAAAAAGAAGTTCTCGGGCGAAGACTCTTTTTCCACCGTCGACTGATGATTCAAACCCCGAAGCCCTCCGGGAGTTGCGTTACGGTTTCGCCCGTGTGCCGAATGACCTACTAGTGCGCCAATACTGCGCAAACCCTCTTGCTGACTGCAAGTCGAGCCGAATTACGGCGTATTCTTATGAAACACTTTGCGGCGAATATCCGGCCAGAATTCTTTTAATTCGTTGTCCAGGCCGTCATACAGAATCAGAAAGGCAAATGTAGTGGCGTTTCGTGAGGCCGTGCGATCCTCCGGAACATGGTAGGCATTGGAGATCGCCGCTGCCACTGCGTTGCCAGCCGATTCCGAGAAGTTGAAGCGTTCGCGTCCTGAATCGGTCCGAACGACAAAGAGCCGGTTGATAGCGTGGTAGGCCCGGTGAGCAAAGCGCCCGTTTCCCAACTGGTAGTACCGCGGATCTTCATGGAGCAAGCTGGGGAAGATCGCCGTCGTCATATAGGTGCCGATGCTGTTGTCGGCGAAGGATGCGCCATAACGTTTCCCATAGGCGTCCCATCCTTGTCCCCACTCTTTCGGATCATTCTTTGCCTGGGCGATTCCCGAGAGGATGCCGTTGAAGGGATAAGACCCCCAATCGAAAACGCCGGCGGTCGCCAACCTGAATTTCTGGCCGGTTGTGAGCGGCGGAAGCTCTTTGGCGTTTTCGACTGTCCCATAGTTGGGCAGAACCTCGAAGATGCGATCGTTGACGGTTCCTGTATCTTTCTCGAGTTTGCTCTTCCCAACCGTCCCGCGCTGTCTGTCTTTATCATCCTTGCCGACCTTCGTGTCCGTTGTTTGCGGATTCGAGGGAACCGGGGCGGGCTGCCGGGATTCTTGCGGTTGCGCCAACGCCGGCGCAACGACGATCATTAGTCCGATCAGACCTGAAAGCACCAGGAGACGCTGCATCCCATTTTGGCTGACCATAGATAACTCCAATTATCTCCCTGGAGACTTGCATTCCAGTAGCAAAAGGGATGACCCCGTTTCCATAATGCTAGGTCCCAACTTAGATTCGCTGGATGGAGAAAGGGTTTTACCCTCACGCGAGCTAAAAGCAGGACTTCGCCCCAGCCACCGATGGTTTCGGCACCGGGCGAGCACTGCCGGGCAGCCGGCAAAAATAGCTCGTCCGAGGGCAGGAAACTAAGGTCAGCTCTTTTTCTTGTCGATTTTGAGATTCAGAACGATGTCCTTGCGACTGTCGAAGCTGGAGACCGTACGGGTTGGGGATTTGGCGCCTTCTTTTTCCGCATGCAATTCGTAATCGGCATTGGGATCCAGGCCGCTGAAACGGTAGTTGCCGGTGTCATCGGTGTAGCTGCTGCGGACGGAATTGGTGCGCACGTTTTTCAGAAAAACCACGCTGCCGGAAAGTGGGCTATCGGACTTGTCTGCCACCACGCCGCGCACCGTGCGGAGCTGAGCTTCGCGCTTCTTGTCCTGAGCCACACCAACGGCTGCAAAGAGCGAGAGAACCGTTACTAGACCGCAAATGCGCCGCTGCACGTTCATCCTTTGCCTCCTGCAGTCGGCTGCATTCGGAACACCATGCTTTCCTCGTTCCCGCCGGTTTTCGCATCGATGGTCCGCGCCTGTTCCGCGAAACCCTTTGCGCGAACCACCATCTCATAGTCTGAGCCCTGAGGCACACGGACTGCAAATTCACCGCGGGAGTTCGTGTAGCTCTCCCAGCGGAATTTCTTCTCTCCTGCCCGCCGGATGCGAAGTTGCACGCCCGGGAAGGAAAGGGCTTTGTCCGTAAAGACGGTTCCGCGAATCAAGAAATCATTTGCGTGGCTGTATTTTTTCCTGGCCGGTTTACTGGGCGTGACCGCAGGAGCTTGCGGACTAGCGGCGGTCCCAGGCAGCGGTGGCACAGGGTCCTGGGCCCGTCCAAATGCCGCACTGAACGAAGCGACAAGCGTCGCCGTGCAGAGAATCGTCATCCACTGCGCGCGTCGCATTAGGTTGCTCCTTCGAAACTTAGATGGCGGCACGAGCACAGGAGGATGCCAGGCGGGGTGGGGCGTGCCTGTTACTCCTCGTCGTCTTCTTCTTCGTCGTCCTCGTCATCATCGTCGATGAGGTCGCCATTTTCTCCAGTCTTGCCTTCATCTTCCTCGTCGTCCTCTTCGTCCGAATCATCGGCGATGAGATTCAGGTGGACGGGATGCGTCTGCGAGACTTCGAGTTCGGATTCGCACTCGGGACAACTCAGGATCTCGCCTTCTTCGACTTCGTCTTCGTCGACATCGATTTCGGCGGAACATTCAGGGCAACGGATCACGGCACCACCCTCCGTATTGTCGTTTGCAAAGTGGGGGTACGAGGATCGTGCCCGCCACTATGCAGCGTATTATATACCGCGACGCGTGAAGTCAACTCCCGTGCGTGGCGGCACTGCTTTGAACGTCATCGCATCATGGGCAGAAGGACCTTTCGAATGACCACTTCCAGAGAATACCCCGACCGGCCAGTCGTCGGTATCGGCGGCGTGATTATCGATCAGGGCCGCACGCTGCTGATCCGCCGCGGCAGCGAGCCGTTGCTTGGTGAATGGTCAATTCCGGGCGGCACACTGGAGCTCGGTGAGAGTTTGGAAGAAGGGGTTGCTCGCGAATTGCTGGAAGAAACCGGAATCGAGGTTCGCGTCCTTGAGCTGATCGAGCTATTCGACCGTGTTTACCTGGAGGATGGGTCAGCTGGCGCTGACGTCAAACGGAGACCGCGATTCCACTTCGTCATTGCGGATTATCTTTGCGAACGAATCGGCGGCGATCCCCGCGCAGGGAGTGATGTAACCGATGTCGCCTTCGCGCGCGAAGAGGAACTTGCCCGATTTCATCTGACCGAGACTGCGACACGCGTCCTGAAGAAAGCGTTCGCGATGGATCGAGCGCGGCGGGCCGCAAAATAACGGGACGCACGATCAGGGAGCTTTTGCGATTTCGATGCTTCCGTTGGAATCAGTGAGTTGAAGCTGGCAGCCGCCCGAGCCGATGGTGCCGTTCAGTGTATCGCCACCGATGCTGCCCGTCGAAGTGACCGGCAATTCGGAGGAAATCCGGCCGAAAGAAGTCCTTGCTGTGAGGTTGTAGCCCAAGCCCTCGGGAACGCGCACGCGGATGGATGAGAACGATGTCTTGAGCGAAATGTCGCGGCAACCGCTGGCCGGACGCACGGCCGTAACTGAGATCGCTCCGTTCTGATTGTCGACCGTAATCCGCCCGCCAACCGTTTCCAGTGTGACTCCCGCAAAAGAGGTCCTCACGCCGGCGTCGCCCATCACGCTTCTTGCTGTGACCGAGCCGTTGCTGTTCTCCACCGTCAGATTGCCGTTGATCCGTTCCGTTGAAACACTTCCGAAACTGGTCTTGGCAAAAGTATCTCCGCCGATGTTGGTGAGCGTGATGCCCCCGTTCCCCGTGATGGCGCGAATTCCCTTCGGAACGTTCGAAGCTTCGATGGCGCCAAAGGAGGACTTTAGCGTGACGCTCCCGCGTGCGTCGCGCACCGTGATTCTTCCATTGGAGGTTTCGGCGTCTACAGCACCGCTGATGGTGTCCAGCTCAATGTTGCCGAAGGAATCGCGAATGCTCACGGAGCCCCCCGTCACCGAGCTGCCCTTGACCCGGCCATTGTTTGTGGTGCAATTCACGCGGCCATGTACATCGCTAAAACTGACGTTGCCAAAACTGTCCGTGATGTCGGTGGCGCCGCCAACGTTGGAAATCTCGACGTTTCCGTTGTTGTCGCGCACAGAAAGATCGCCGCGAATATTCCGTGCGTCGACGCTCCCAAACGAAGTTGTGATGTTTGCGGAGGCGGCATCCGTCAAAGCAACCGCGCCATTGCCGCCCGTAATGGTCACCGCGCCCTGAATGCTTCCGGTGGTGACGCTGCCAAAACGATTGCGTACTTCGAGAGTGCCCTTTACGTCAGACACCCGCACGGAGCCGTTGTTGTCGCTCACGGAGACATTTCCGCCGGCCCCAGTGAGGTCGATGCTCCCAAAGGCATTGTTCCACCGGCCGGCACCGGTGTCACGGGCGGTGAGCGTGCCGTAGCCGTTCTCAACATCTGCGGCCCCGTGAATTCCTGCTACATCAACACTCCCGAAACTGTTTCGCACGGTAATCGGGGCGTCGGATGGCATCCCAATGTCATAACTGACAGACCATGAAGAGTTCTTGCTGGAGTGAAACCATTTTTTCTCTTCCTCTGGATAGATCGTCTTGATGCGGACTCCTTCGCCGGTCTGCTGCACCTCGATCTTGATTTTTTGCGCGAAGGATTCTGCTTCCTCGCGCGAGCTGGCCTGCGCGCGGATTGTGGCAGAAATCTTGACGTCGCGGCCGGACTCACCGTGGAGCCTGACGCTACCGAACTTGTGATCGACGCGCACGGACTGGCCGGCGCCGAGTGTCACCGTCTGCTGAAAATCCTTCGACACTTGTTCCTGCGCGGGACTTGCGGCGGTTATGGGCTTCGCCGTGAAGAGCAGCATCGGGGAGAGCAGTCCCGCAACTGCTGCCAGGCGCAACGGCTCTCTCCGGAAAACGCTTAGATTGCGAATCATTATTGTTTAGTCTCCAAGACTTCCTCAAGGGTGTGCTGTTTCTCTTGATACATGGCAAGCAACTGCTGGCGCAGTTGCGCATTCGAGGGATTCATTCCTGCTTGCGCGCGCAGGTCGGCGATCGCGCTATCCAGTACCAGCAATTTCTCGTGGTAGTTGGCAAGCAGCGGCGTTGCAGGATTGTCGAGTTGCCGCTTGGCCTCGGCGGCGAGCTTGTCGATGGCCTGCACGTAGGTGGTCTCCGCACTCTCGACTTCCTTGAGAGCCTTGCTCTTCAGAAGCGATTGGTCTCCTGGTTGCCCATTCCTAGGCGGATGCAGGTAGAACCAACCCGCAGAGATCGTCAGAACCAGAACGAAAGCGCTAGCCGCCACGGTCTGCCATCCAATCGGAATATTTCGGAAGAAGGAAAACCAGCCCCGGCGCTCGGCTCGCAGGGTCTTCCGCTCTGCCTCCTCGGCAAGGGCGCGTTCAATGCGCGGCCAGAGTGCAGGGCTTTCGGTATAGTCGCGTAGCTCTTGTGCGGCAAAGCTCAGCGATTTCCAGGCACCAAGCTCTTCCGCGCAGGGCGGGCAGGTGGTTGCGTGTGCTTCCAGCGCCGCCCATTCGGCGAGCGTGCCATCTTCGAAAATCCGATCGCGATCGTTGCAGGTGACGTTCATGTTTTTCACCGTGCCTCCGCAGCGCTGCTGCGCGGAGGTTCAAGCATCAGGCGAAGATTCTTCTTCGCCTGAAAAAGCGTGTTCTTCGAGGCCGTTTCGGTCAATTCCAGCATCCCGGCGATCTCCGCATGGCGGAAACCCTCGACCTCGTACAAGAGAAAAACATCGCGCTGGTGTTGCGTGAGCTTGGCGAGCGCGCGCTCCAGCGCCATGCGGAGAGCAGGGTGCGCTCCAGGCGCGCGTGGTTCATGGCGCGGCGTCTCCTCGGAATCTTCGTTCGCGACTTCTTTTTTGCGCAGCCGGCTGCGCCGCGCGTCGTAGCAGGTGTTGATCAGGATCCGGTAAGTCCAGGTGATGAAACTCGATTGGCCGCGAAAGCTGGCGATGCTGCGATGCACTTTCAGAAACGTCTCCTGCACGGCGTCTTCGGCGTCGATGGGATTGCCAAGAACATTCCGCGCCAGGTTCTTCATGCGTGCACCATGCATGGCATACAGACGCTCGTAGGCGCGCAGATCACCGGACCGGCAGGCAGCGGCCAGTGCGGCATCCTCACTCAGCGAATCCACGACGGCCGGGCTGTGGCCACCGGCAAAGTGCTCGGAAGGTTCCACTCGCGTCCCCCGTTCGCGCGGCGTAGAAGAGATTCTAGCCTTCCAAGGCAGCGCCAGTCCCATAGTTCCCATTCCTGGCTCCTAGGGTATAGACGACGACGCAGGGTGAAATGTCAGGGGTAGGAAGAGGTGCGGGGCGCACCGACAACCTGCTTATTCTGAGCAGTTTATCGAGCAGACTTCGTCAGTGATGCTGCGGAATCAACCCCAAAGTAGATCTTCTTGTCGAAGAGGCTGTTTTCGTGCCCGATGACCAGCCGGGTTTCAGGGTCGTCCTCGGTGATTGAGAGCCGGAGCCCGCGAGCATCCCTGGGGACATCGAAGACGAAATCCGTGGTGTAGGACTCGCCAGGTCGGAGCGGCGTAGTGAGCGGGGTGGAGAAGCCAATGAGACGGGCAAAGGCTGCCTGACCCTCCGGCGATGGTCCGAAGCTTCGCCCATCGCCATCGACAAGTATGACCTTGCGGCCGTTGGGCGTCAGCGGCCCATTCCCGCGATGGGCGGAGATGGTGCGCTCGTCAAACCAGGTCCTTACTCGAGCAACGACAAATTCACCGTGTGCGGAAACCTGTTGCATCTCCGGGCCCAGCGCCGCGGCTGTTCGCACGCCAAGGAGGGAATAAGCAAGGTGGCAATCGATTTCGCAGAAATATTTCCAGCCGCCGGGAGGTAAAACCTCTTCGCTGCTCGCGAACGAAACCCCGCTCAGAAGGATGAAATATCCAGCGGCAATCGCAAGTGCTGCGCCCGCACCAAGCCTTGCGAAGAACGAAGAGCGGCGGACGGCGCCGTAGAACCGTAGGAAAAACTGGCCGCCATCAACAAAACGGTGCCAAGGAATAGGAACACGACCACCGGGGCATAGTGCGGCACAAATTCCGGCATGATTTGTTCTCCTCCCTGACTTAATTCAAATTACTCGGCGATGGCATCCGGCAGTGCACCGCGAGTGCGTTCCCGTCTGCTGAATTCCTTCACGGCCGCATCCAGATCGGCGGCGGTAAACTCCGGCCATCTTTTTTGCAGAAACACGAATTCCGCGAAAGCGCATTCCCACAACAGAAAATCGGAAAGCCGTTGCTCGCCGCCGGTACGAATCAGCAAGTCAACTTCCGTTGAGCCGCCGCGGTGTACTTCGGCGAGGACGTTACTGAACGATTCGGGCGAAAGCTCCGTGACTTTGTAAAAGCGGCAGGCCGCGTGATAAATGGCTTCGCGGGCGGAATAATCCACCGCGAGCCGAAGGTGCAGACGCGCGCCCTTTGCCGTGGCGGCTTCCGAATCCACGATGGCCTGGCGGAGCGTGTCGGGCAAGCGATCCCGGCGCCCGATGATGCTGAGCCGCACTCCTTCGGTGATGCACTGCGTCGTTTCTGTAAGAAGGTATTCATGAAGCAGTCGCATGATCGCCTGGATCTCGGCAGCCGGACGCTTCCAATTCGCGGAGGAAAGCGCGAAAAGAGTCAGTGTACGAATGCCGAAGCGGGGCGCGGCTTCGATGACTCGACGAGCTGCTTCGGCTCCGGCGCGATGACCGGCGGAGCGCGGCAAGCCCCGCGAAGTCGCCCAGCGGCCATTGCCGTCCGAGATGATCGCTACGTGGAGCCGCGGAGCCTGGGCAATGGCCGGCTGCGCCGTGGGAAGCGGCGGTACCGTTAGATGATGCATGAGCATGTTCTTTCTCCGCCGCGGAGGAAGCTTCGCAAACTACTCTGCAATACAAAGTGACAAGACAAAAATTTTTGCCGTTCAGCCTTCGCGCGTCGCGCGGATCAGCGCTTCCATATGATTCAAGTAGCGCTCCAGTGCCCGACGCCCCGCCGCCGTCAGGCGATATTCCGTCTTCGGCAAGCGCCCGTCGAAAGATTTCGTGCACACGATGTAATCGGCTTCTTCCAGCTTGCGAGCGTGAACGCTCAGGTTGCCGTCGGTGGTTTTCAGCAGCGCTTTGAGCTCGTTGAAAGTCAGCGAGCGGTTAACCGCCAGCGCGCTGACGATACCCAGGCGGATGCGTTCGTGAATCAGCCGGTCCAGATCCGCCGGGGCGGTTTCCCGCGCCGGATTGCGGATGGCTTCCAAGGAGGTGCCCCGCTCGCGTGACCGCTGCAGACGTTCTTGATGCGCTGTAGACGACTTAGCCATCTGATTTCCCGCTAGCCTCCATAATGCCGGGCGATCCACCAGCCGAAGCCGATCTGCACGACCCCAAAGCCCGCACCCATGAATGCATCTCCCCAAATTGCCGGCGCGAAAAGTGCAGCACCGCCAAGCAACATCAAGCACAAACCCATCACCGGCACAACGCGTACGGAGAACGCCCCACCCGTAACAATGGCGGTCCCATACAACAAGAGCCAAACACCCGGCAGCGCGGCAAGGATGCCGGCGTGATAGAGCGCGAAGGTCAACAAGCCGCCGACGACAATCGGCGGCGCAAAACTAAGAAGGAATTTGCGGCCAGGCCCGGAGAAAAGCGCGGAGTTGGCGCGGTGTGCTTTTGTGGCCGCAGCAGGCGCGGCAATGGCCACGGCCACGAAGGCTTCGATCAGCCAGACGGCCAGCCAGGCGCGAGCGGCGGTCTGCCGCGAGGCCGCAAACGCGGCCACCAGCGCCGTGACCCCCATAGCCACGCCGCCCCAGCCGGGCAGAGCTGTAAATTCGGCGGCGCTCTCCATCGTTTCGCGGATGTAGCGGAGATGATCGGCGGCGCGAGCGTCGATGGGGATGGGCTGGCGTTGCGGAGAGCGAAGCGGACCAGTGGTCGCCATAGGAAAAAATCTACCGCATGGAATCAGGTTTGTCAAGTACTTTATATTGTAAAGTAGACGCACGATTCAGGCTTTCCGCGGGTATCGTCCCCGCAGCGAATTCCACCGGATCGTGAATACGTCAATAAACATCTGAATGCTGTCGTGCAGCATGCTCACTTTCGTGGCCGGCGAATGCCCCCAGCGCACGGGAATTTCAACCGCTCGTAATTCATGACGCCGCGCCAGGAACAGCAATTCCGGGTCGAACCCGAATCGCTCAATGGTCTGTTGCTCGAAGATGATGCCGCAGCGTTCGCGCCGGAACGCTTTGAAACCGCACTGGGTATCGACAAACGGCAGCCACAAGATGCTTCGCACAATCTTATTGAAAATGATTCCGGCGAACTCGCGGAAAGGAGACTCATGCACGCTGATCAGGCTGCGGTCCATCGCCCGGGAGCCAATCGCCACGTCATAGGTGTCCAGAGCGTCGATGAGTTTGCCGGCTTCCTCAATCGGCGCGGAGAGATCCGCGTCCGTGAAAAGTGCGATGCGGCCGTGCGCTTCCTGCATACCATGGCGTACGCTGTAGCCTTTGCCTCGATTGACGCCATTCGAAACCACGCGCAGCGTGGGAATCTTGATGCGAAAATATTCCGCCACCGCGGCTGTGCCATCCTTCGAGCCATCGTCCACGACCAGGATTTCCGCTTCGCGCCCATAGGTCGAAAGGTATGCCGCAATCCGCTCCAGCGTAGCCGGAAGGCGCGATTCCTCATTGTAAGAGGGAATGATAATGGAGAGATCGGGAACCGTGGAGCTCATCGTTACGATGGTTCCTGCCAGCCGTGGTAGCCGACGAGGGGCACAAATCGGCATCCTTCCAGCATCTTTGTGGAGAATGCATCACCGTGCTTTTCGATGAGCCGCAATTCCTGATGTTCCGCGTCCCCCACAGGGACAATCATGCGGCCGCCATCGGCAAGCTGAGCAAGGAGCGGCTTGGGAACCGCAGGAGCGGCAGCGGCAACAAGGATGGCGTCGAACGGAGCGAGGTCCGGCAGGCCGAGCGTGCCGTCGCCGCAGTGAACATGCGCGTTGGGGCAGCCGAGCCGAGCAAGCGTGGCGGAAGCAGCGGAAGCAAGCTCCGGCCGCCGCTCGATGGTGAAAACTCCCTTGGCCAAACGTGACAGCACGGCAGCCTGATAGCCACAGCCCGTGCCAATTTCCAGAACCCGGTCGCCTGGCTGCAAATGCAACGCTGCGGTCATGGCGGCTACCATGTAGGGTTGCGAAATGGTTTGACCCCCGCCGATGGGCAACGGCACGTCCTCATAAGCGCGCGAGCGAAGCTCTCCGGGCACAAATTCGTGCCGCGGCACTGCCGTCATCGCCGAAAGAACGGCCTCATCGCTAATGCCGCGACGGCGCAACTGCTTTTCAATCATTTCCGCACACTGTGGTGCGTAATCTTTGTTCTCAAGCATGCCTAACCGCCGCCACATGTTTTTCCCACGCGCCTGTTTTCAGGATCTCGTCCATTTGCGCGAGGGTAAAGTCGCATTCATCCTCGCGATTGTAGAAGTGTGGCGAGACTCGCACACCGGCTTTGGGACGGTAGTCGACGATGATGTCCCGGGCGAGGAGTTCCCGGGAAACCTCGTAGGCATGCGGGCATTCGACCGAAACCGTCCCCGCGCGTTCCGCAGGATTCTCTGGTGTGTTCACGCGCCAGCCGCGAGCACGAGCGCCTTCGAAGAGGCGCACGGTCATGCGCATGGATTTGTCGCGGATGGCCCCGATGCCGGCTTTGTTGACGATGTCCAGTCCGGGCTGGCACGCGTAGAGTGCGGGAATCTGTGGAGTACCGTTCAGATAGCGGAAGGAGTCGTCGCGAGGTTCGATGGCCCCGGTTTCGAAAGCAAATGGGCGGCGGTGCGCGATCCACCCCGTGAGCGCAGGGCGCAGCTTGGTGCGCAAATCTTCGCGGACGTAGAGATAAGCGACACCCGGTCCGCCACACAACCACTTGAGGACTCCGCCTACCGCAAAATCAACACCCAGGCCGCGCACGTCGATGGGGATTGATCCTGCAGCCTGAAAAACATCGAGAATCACGTGCGCGCCGACGCGGTGGGCCCGCTCAATAATGGCAGGCGCGTCAACGATCGCGGAACTTCGGAAAAGAACCTGCGAAATCGGCACAAGGAGCGTGGTTTCATCGATAGCCGCGAGCAGCTTGTCCAGATCAATGCGAATTTGGTCCGGAGTCGCAACGACTTCGACGCGGGCGCCGAGCCGGCGTTGCTCGTGGTAGAAGTACTGAATCGAAGGAAACTCCAGCTCGACCATGGCAACTTTGTTGCGCGGGCCGCGAAAGTCAAAGCAAGACGAAATCACCGCCTGGGTGAGCGTCACATTCTGGTGGAGTGAAATCTCGCCCGGGCCCGCTCCGATGAGCGGCGCGATCTGGTCGCCTACTCCTACGGCCATTTCCCACCAGCCCTCCTCCCATGCGCGAACGCCGCGATCCGACCAGGAATCCGCGTACCCGCGCAATCCCTCGTACACGCCACGAGGCATCGCGCCCAGCGAATTGCTGATCATGTAAGTAGTGCGGTCTAGGATCGGAAATTCCCCGCGCCACTTCAGAAGTGGATCTATATCGGCTCCCACTTGCGTCACCCTAGCTGCCGAGAAACCAAGTTAGCTTGTATAATGCGGCCAGAGGTTGGCCGTGAGCAAACGATATGTCTTGAGCGAATATGTCGAACTGGCGATGGATCAGGCACTCTACGATAAGCTGGAGGATTCTCAGGCCGTATCCCTTCCTGCCCGGGCGTAGTTTCCTTTGCCCCGACGCTCAAAGAAAATGTGAAGAGGAGCTCCGGTCCACGCTTGAGGATGGGGTCCTTGCCGGCCTCAGGCTTTGCCATCATCTACCCGTTATCGGAAGTATTGATTTGAACAAGGAACCCACGTGTGAGCCGGTGGACTCCTTGTAAACGCCGCGAGTTCATCCGTCGTCGATTTTGCTTTGGGCGGAGGGTATGGTTGTGACGCGGCATGAATTCCTTTTTCAGCTTGAACAACTGAAATTGCGCGCCCGCTGGATATTCTGGGTTGGAATTCCATTAGCTCTGCTGTTGGAGACACCCATCGTTGTCTATGTTTTGAAACTGACGCGTGCGCAGCACCACTCCCGCGAGATATTGTTTCCATCTTTGCTAGGCTTTAGAGCGTGTTCGGTCATTGTGGGCAGTTTCTATATCCTCATTGGCCGTACCATCGCGACATACGCTCCCGCATGCCCGCTATGCGGGGCACGAATCACGTGGCGAAGACGAGGAAGCGTCTTGGACTGAGGGCTGTGTCCTTATTGCAAAGGCCCGGTATTTCCGAGCACCTAAGGCTGCTTATCCGTCTGTTCAGTGCTACCAGAGGAATTCCTGTCGGCGCGTGACCAGATCCAGTAGCCCGTCGTAACGAGTGCGAGCCAAGGCACGCCGGCCTGCAGGGTAATGCGAAATCCCGGAACCCACCAGGTGGATAGCAAGACGGCCAGCACTCCTCCCAATCCTGCCAGTGACAACCACGGCCCGCGCGGCCCCAATCGCAAGTATGGCCGTGCATTTCTTTCCTGGAATCGGCGGAACGCCAGGTGCGTGAGCAACGTCATCAGCCACGCGAACAGCGCTCCAAACGAACTCAGCCCGATCATGAAAACGAAAAGTGAGTCCTTAAAATACTCCGACAACACGAGCGCCGCAGCCATTCCTCCCGCCGAAGCCAGCACCGCAATCACCGGCATGTTCTTTCCGCTTAACCGTCCAAGCGCCGCGGGAAGATATCCGCCGCGCGACAAAGAAAAAGCCAGCCGCGCCGCAAAATACAAATTGGCGACAGCGCTGGAAAGCGCCGCGGTAAGAACAACGAAATTCATGATGTGGCTCGCGGCGGGGATACCCACGGTCTGAAACACGCGTACGAACGGGCTTTCGCCGAGGCCGATCTGCGCCCACGGCACGATACCAACAACGAGAGCAAGCCCAGCAACGTAAAAAAGCACTAACACGATGAGTGTTCTGCGCAGTGCCTTCGGGACCGCCGCTTTTGGATCAGCGGCTTCTCCTGCCGTGCTTCCCACAACCTCGATTCCAAAAAAACTGAAAAGACCCAAAACTACTCCCAGCCCAACACCTTTCCATCCATTCGGAAGAAAACCGCCGTGAGCCGAGTAGTTTGCGAAGCCTACTTTTGGAAATCCCACGCCCCACAACAGCGCCGTTCCCAGCGTCAGAAACGCAACGATGGTCACTACCTTGATCATCGAAAGCCAATACTCAAAAGTCCCAAGATTTCCGACGCTGGTGCAATTGACGTAGAGAATCAGCGCGGAGAACAATCCGATCCAAACCCACGATGGAGTCCCCGGAAACCAGTATTTGCAGTAGATTGACGCAGCTACCACTTCGCTGCCCACCACCACCATCATGCACAACCAATACGTCAGCCGAATCGCGAATCCTGCCCACGGATGCAGGTACATCTCCGCATAGAGTCCAAACGATCCTGCCGCCGGGTGCGCCGCCGCCATCTCCGCAAGCGCCAGCATCATCGTCACCGCGATGCACGCGGCACCGGCAAAACTTAGAATCACCGCCGGCCCCGCAAGTTTCACGGAAATGGCGCTTCCCAAAAATAGACCCGTGCCGATCGTGCTCCCCAGTCCGATCATGGCCAGTTGCCCGGGCGTAAGTTTGCGCTGCAGGCCCGCTTCGCGCTCGACGACTTCTACTGGCGCAGCCACCTCATCTATTGCGCCATCGCTTATTTCCGTCTTGTTCATGGCGAGGCATCGTAGCAGAAATTCATTTCCTGTTCCTGGACCTGAACGTTAGGCCGGTGAACAACGCGGCACCACTGTCCCCCGAATCAGTCGCGCCGTTGCTCGGCTCTTCCTAAAATCGTATGTGTGGCGCAAACACGAGTGAAGCGGCCACGGAGGCAGTCATGAAAGCGGTCCTTGCATTGATCATTATTTACCTTGGCACCTTCTTCCTGGTGATTCAGGGAGCATCGCAGAACCCCGTGCAAGCAGCGCCGCAAAGCGCCACGGCGGTACAGGACAATGGAGCACAGACGCCGGCGAAACCCATGGATCCGGCAAAGGATGCCGATATTCGCTCCCTGATGGAATTGCTGGGCGTGCGGGATGCCTTGCAAGAGGCCACCGCCAAAAGCACCGAACAGTATCGTGAAAGTCTTTTGGCCACCGTGCCCGATAATGACCGCGGCCAAGCCTTCATCAACGCCTTCATGGATAGCTATCAGAAGAAGTTCAATCCCGATGCTATGACCGATGGACTCGTAGCCATCTACGACAAGCATTTCACCGACGATGAAATCAAAGGTTTGTTGCAGTTCTACGGCTCACCGCTAGGCCAGAAATACGCGGCGGAAATGCCGAAAGTTTCCGCGGAGTCCAATTCCGCGGGTCACGCGGTCAGTCTGCGCGTGGCGCGGGACGTAATGCAGGATTTGCGTAAACAGTTCCCCGGGGTCGGTGCGCAAGCTCGCCTCACGAAGCCGCATGCCGGGCCGCAGGTCCAGCCAAAGCAGCAAGTGCAGGCCCAGGGCCCTTCGCAGCCCTGAGCTGCGAGTCCACTCCACTTCCGGTCTGAGGGAATTTCCCACAGGATAGATTTCCGCTCAAGGAAAGCGCTTTTTGATCTTTATGTCGATTCCAAACGTTCCGTTCTGATCGCGCAACCCGACAATGGAGACGTTTCGGTCCACGTTGTATTCCACTTGAATGACCTGCTGCTGGGTCGAGCTCACATTCGAAACATAAGTGATCGTGAGATTTCGCGTAATCTGTTGCTCGACGGTCACGCGCGACCCCGCGTTTTGTTGCGAGCCCGTTGAACCTACCCCCGAAAGTCCGGGATCCACACGGAAGCGCGTTATCCCAAACAAACGCTCCAGGCGACCGCCTAGTTGGCTGGAAATCGCTTCCGAGAGAATCGCAGAAGCACCCGCTGTTCCGCTCTGTGACGTACCGCCACTCCGCGCGGCCCCCTCAGAGCTGGTCTGCCCCAGGGCAAGCAACGTGATGATGTCGTTGGCCGGAAGGGGGGGATCGGAGCGGTACGCCAGCGTGAGTTTACTGGCCGGACCATTGAAATTTAGTGTGATCTCATATTGCTGAATCGTCGTTGTTGCTTCCACATTCAAAACCGGATCAAGACGGAAGGGATTGGCGAAGTTCAAATCTCCGCGTGTAACACGGTAACGGTTGCCCGCGAAATACAAATCACCGGACAGGATGTGGATATGTCCCAGGAGAATGGGGTGCTCCCAGGTTCCCCGCACGCGAAGATTCGCATCCGCTTGTAGTTCCGCGCCAGGCCATTCCATGCGCGCATCAGGTGCCGAGGCGGCTTCGACGTCGAATTGCAAGTTGCGAAGGTACGATGAACTCGTGGTGGGGCTGCCAATGCCTTCCTTCGCCGAAACCAGCATGCCGGCAACTTGCAGGCCCTGTGTGAGAGTGACGCGCTCGATCGTCACCTTCCCGGAGAGCACCCCGGCTGCCGTCGTCCCGGTCAGCCGGAGCGAGCCTCCGACGAGCCAACTCATGCCCTCCGGGTAGCGAATCCGCACGCGATCGGTACGAACGCTGA
>WNGI01018309.1_pt1 | contig 19821 bp, 16 predicted proteins | sample 5400621 | NCBI WGS metagenome assembly WNGI01 (sample SAMN13153374, study PRJNA577476) | soil metagenome | isolation source: 20 cm soil or saprolite under Garry oak tree replicate 1 | place: USA:California | collected 2016-06-15
CTCTTGCGTCGCATTGTCAGAATCGTACGCTTCTGCGTCAGAAAACTTGAATAACTCGGGGGCCAGAAAGCTGTAGTGTTGCGCTCCAAGCTGCTCGGAACGTTGGGTTAACCCAAAGTCGGAGATTTGGACATGAAGGTCTGCATCCAACAGGATATTGTCCTAACAGGAAGAGGTGAGTACTACATCCAACAATACTGTGATGAAGGTAAAGTACCCCACGAAGACTGCCATGGCATACGCCTTCTGAATGGATGTAATGAATGCCTTGGGCAACTTCCAGGAGCTTCCACGGAGGTGAGTGTCCACGGTGACTAAATAAAGAAGGAAGAGACGTACACGCTTTTGTACCTCCGATGCCGGCGGGTTCGCCTCCTTCCTCCACTGAGTCAGAGTCCCGTTCGCCATCAACGGCGTCACGAGAAACAACTGTGACGCTGACCCATCTTCATAGATTCCCAAGAACGGTAGTACGAACTCGTGATTGAGAGATCGCCACATCAGGGCTTGTCGGCAGATACTCTGTACGTGCGTCAACACTGGCCATCGGGAGATTCAGGGTGCGACTGACGACAAGATTGGTATGACGACTTTTGTCTAGCGAAACAGGTGAGCCTCCCAGCACACCATTGAGACGATCGGCCGAGACGGAGAGCCCAGTCAAGAATAAACATTTCGGCATGATAGGCATCTTTGTTATGATTTTGGACATTAACCGCCTTGCACGGCGGTTAAGGTCCATCTTCGCATCGGAGGTTACAAGACAGCGATTACGAAGCACGTGAAGCATGAAATCCAAGAGGTTGTCAACGTCAGAAGCGTGAGTGAGCATTGGCGAAACAGTCACACAATCCTCTTTAGATAGCCACATGCGCGTAAGCTCGATCGTTTTTGTGTTCACGACGGGCGACCTAGGCTGCTTTTGCCTAAGAATTGAAAGCAACACCGAGACGGGAGAGCTATCCGAGTTGCGCTGCATGTCCGTCGGAGCGACGGACATTCTTTCAGTGATGTCTTCTATCGTGGGTCGTTTCGCCGCTTCCGTCACCCAACAGGACTGGATCAACTCCCATGCGCTGTCGCTTAGAGGCGGCTCTTCTCGTCGAGATGGACGCTCTCCGTGAGAGATGAGTCTCATGATTTGAACCTCCTTTAGACCCTCGAAAGGCATGACGTCGTAATGGATCTAACAAGCGTCCATTATTTGTTATCCATTTGCACCGGGTGCGTAATACTGCGGCCTACCTCGTAATAGAGACAACCAAACGCATATATATCCGACCTTTGCGTTCTCGCCATCATCTGTTCATCCTCATCAGAAGACCCACCAATGGTGTCGCCTTCAATGAACCCGAATAGCTCTGGAGCCGCAAAGTTGTAATGCAACGATCCTGTTCGGGTGATGGTAGTTTCGAAGTGGCGGGTCAGACCGAAATCGGTGATTTGAGCGTGAAAGTTGGAGTCCAAGAGGATGTTGTCCTGAGGGGAGGGTTAGTGGTGGTGAGGTGAGGTGAGTGGAGGAGAGAAGGACAGCGTACCCCGCGGAGATCGCCATGAACGACACCTTCGGAGTGGATGTATTGGATGCCTTGTGCTACTTCTCGGATCTTAAGTAGAATGAGTACACGCTGGGTGACGGAGGGAAACGTCGTACGCGTTCTTGTATCTCGGCAATAGATGGCTTTACATCTTTCCGCCATTGAGAAAGTGTACCGTTCTTCATATACGGCGACACGAGAAAAAATTGCGTTGCCGATTCCGTTTCGTATATCCCCAGAAACGGGAGTACGAATTTATGCTTGAGAGATTTCCACATCAACGCTTCCCGGCAAAAATCCTGTCCGCATTAAGATATACGAGATAGTATCGCGAGATGGACGACAACTCACGATATTGTTTTGAGTTTTAAACAGCAATTTCAGCGCAACCGCCTGCCCTCCGAGTTTTCCCTTGAACACATGACCGAACCCACCTCCACCGACGTACTCCCCTTTATCCTTCATCCTAATCCCAGTGACGAACAATGACCGTGGCATGACAGGTGTCGTTTTGATGATTTTCATCATCAACCGTCTCGCGCGCCCGTTAACATCCAGCTTGGTCAAATGACCGTGATACAAGAGGTAAAGCATGAAATCGAGGAGGTTGATGATATCCGAGGCATTGGATAGCTGTGATGCGATGTTGACGTAGTCTTCTGCGAGTAAGAGGTTGAAAGTGAGCTCGATGGTGGAGGCATTGACGATAGAGGCGATGGAAGATCCGTGCTGTCTCCCGTTTTTTGAGTTAAGCAGAACGGAGATTTTTTTAGTGTGCTCGTACCTTGTTTTCTTTTAGGATGGAGAGGAGTAAAGTGAGAGGGGGTGTGTCTCGAGTTGGATTGCGGGGCATTGACTCGGGTAAGGGACTTATCGAGTTGCGCGCGGGACACGTGGTGGCCTCGTGTATACGTTAGCATTTTTTTCCGAATACGGGAAGGGGCGCTTATAAAGGGTGGCATAAATTGCGTCATCCGGCGGCTGAAAAGCAATGATTACGAGGGTGGTGTGTAGTGTGTAGTGGTCCTGGAGAGTTTGGTGAGCGTAGAAGGGAGGGAGCTGAAAAGCGTAAAGGATGACGCGATGACGTGAGCGTGTGCCACGTGTCAACTGACCACTACTGTCCCCCGTGCGATTGGACTCAGTTCGTCGTCATGCTGAAATCATTGAAAGCGGTTGTACTATGTGATATCATTATGGTACCGTTTTCATCGCGCGATGCGCATATATCACGAGCGAGTCTCATCGTCGACGTTCGGTTCAACGATCCTGCCAATGATCTGAATGAAAGCAGGTCTAGACCTATGTCAGCTCCGTGATTGATAGGTACGACTTGCTGCTATTAGTTGATGTTTGTAGCTGAGTACGAGTCATGGATAGTTTTGAAAAAGCGAAACGGGTGGAGATGGATGTCACTGTCAAAAACCTCCATATATCTACAGCCGCGCCGCCGCCACCTATAGCGCACAGGGCCGCCCATCATACTTTCTTCCGCAAGTATCCAATCCAGTATGGGCGATAGGAATGATGTAGTCTCTTGGGCGACGACTGAGATGACTTGGAGGTATGTCTGAAACCGCTTTCTCCTGTTCTCCTCAGGTCATTGAGGTTTTTTGTTAACTTGTTTATGTTAGGAACGCTCGTCACTTGGGACGCACCGTGACCTGACAGGACAGCTTTGCATTCACGGCGCCCTATGCACGCTGCAGCTATAATGATATGAGCCATTATTAGTTGCCGCTGACCTTTACGTCTGCCACTGGATGCTACATGGCCGTATTTTGTCTATGTACGTCACGGTACGGGGCCCGGCAAGTACGCGACCCTAAGTTGACTATTATTGTATGTATTTGGATTTAGTCTGGGAATATGTCATTGTTATTGATGACCGTGAACTCGTGCCCTCGATACTTAAGTGAAAGCAAAGGCAACGTGCAGGACCTCTCAGCTCGTATGTGTTATATAGCTACTTTCAAATGTCAGCGAAACACAGTTCAGACTTGGTGGCTCGTGGAATACCCCCTACGATAGCCCTCGATCATTTGGCCTGTCTTGATTGAGAAGCATCACGCATCATGGCATTAGCTGTTTATGTGATAAACAAATTTCGGCTCGCAAGCTATTTAACACACTTCTTTCAATGCCCGTTCGACCTTTCCTTGCCCCCCCTCCCAATCTACGCTGAACAGCCATGCGTTCCTTCTTTTCGGTCTCTGCTCTCCTCCTTGCCGCCTCCGTCGCATTGGCGCAAGATCCACTCACGATCAACACTCCGTAGGCATCATTCATTATCGCAAAAGTCTCTCATCCAATATGCGCAGGTCTAATGTAGTTGTTTGTCAACCCGTTCTCCTCACTTGGAGAGGAGGCGAGCGTACGTGTTTAACCATCTTTTCTTGTACCCTATCACTCATCAACGGTCACTTCAGCCCCGTATTTCCTGGTTCGTTATTGACATTATTTCTCATTTGCATACAACTCAACTTCAAAATTCTGCTTTGATTACTGTAGAGGTGAGCACACATATTACAATCCTAATCAGTCGCGGACTAACTCGGGAGTAGCGTTCTTCCCGGGTCTCAGCCAGCTGGTACCGCTATTGAGAGTTTCCCCCCCAACTTGGGATATGCCCAGACTTGGTATGTCAATATTGCTGCCGGTGAGTTACATGGGCACAACCTATCGAGGTTCCGTAAACCGATTTATGCTAGGAACATACGTCGGTTTGACCCTCCGTGACGGATTGGGAAATGTTGCGCAGAGCGCGCCCTTCACCATCAATCCAGGAACTAGTACGTCCGAACTCTCTTAATTTGTGCAGGGTTTATTGGCGTACTTTGCAGGTAGTGACTGTTTGACAAACTAGCAGTCATCTCGGCAAGCGCTCCGCCGCAATGCAATCGAGAACTGGGCGTGTAACTAGCTGAATTGTTTCTAAAAATAAGCATTATCATTGGTCCTTGGACATTTGACGTGAGGGAGTACTAGACACGCATATATATCAGGCTGGTTGACACTTGCGTGAACAGCATAAATTACGAACGCTCCTACCGAGCGGTCCCGTGCTGGCTGAACGCACAGCTCAACGTTCCCGAACCTCGGGTAGCCGAGAATAGATACGCTGTAACCTATGCGCGTGTGGATCTGTCCTGTTGGAGGTACGATTGTTGGCGGGGTGTTTGATCTTGTGCCCGTGAAATTCAGGACCCACAGAATAACCCGCCCCCTCGGCCCTGGGAGCGACATTGGATGGATCGAATCTATATACAAGGTGCGTCGGTTAAAGACCTGGCAACTTCCCATATGCTGCGTTCTCCGGATAACTGGCGCGGATCTCATCCAAATCGTCTTATTCTTTTGCCAGATATTTGTTGCAGTGGTCTTTTCCTTTTCTAGCGTCCGCCTTCTATGATCCGATCCACCATGGAACGTCTCGGAGTTCTGAAGAACGGCGGATCCGTTGATGCCTTTTCCAAGCCCTCATTGTCTTCCTGACATCTTCTATTGTTGGTCTTTTCGCCGCGTCCCGCAGCCAGCAAAGTTGTAACGTAGCGCCGGGAGCGAGAACCGATAGATCCCGAATATGGGATTAATCCGAAATCGTCCTGAAGCTCTCCGTAAATTACAAATAGACTTTTCCAAAAGAGATAGGTAAGGTGCACTTAGTGTTTCGTGTTCAGGTTAACTGTGGGATAAAAATCTTGGTTCCCCCGCACCTTGGGCATCCGACGCATGGGAAGTACCTGGCCGCAGCTCTGAGACTAGAGTGATCCTGAAAGCTTGATGAATAAGCGCACTGTGTCCGACTTGAGCGGCAATTTGTCAACCAATGTGGAGAAAGGGATGGAGAACCGCAGCAGGATGGGGAAGTGAAAGGAGGCTGTTGGAGGAAAAAACCTCCGCAGACGTATGGTATATATGACAAAGCCGCCGGTTTGATCGCTGGACATACTAGATAACACGGAAATTGCCCAGTGAGTCCTCATGATTTTGATAGCAAGGTCTCAACTTGTTGCTCACCTGAACAAATTATTAGAAACATGCAATTCGAGCACAATGCCAGGCATTGATAGACTAGGCACGATTTTTCATTACAATCTAGCTGAAAATGGATTGATGGCAAAACCATGCCATCTGAAAAGTTTCATGACGTAGTAATATACTAGTATTAGGCTAGTGTCCTTGAAACACGAAATATAGGGCTAGTTCCGACATGTTGCACGTGGGCCGGCTTTTTCACAAGTAAGCGTAGTGGAACAGATCATCGCAAGCATAAGCTGGATGCCAGGGACCTAGTCGCTCAAACCTCACGACGGATGAGTAAGATGTGTCAATATCGGCTGCAAGCGAAATACTACATGTGACCCGAGGGCGGAATTTCGTTGTTCGACCAGCCTGATATCGACACCGTCGAACATCGATCGTCTGCGTCACCACATCAAGATAAATGAGTATTTCCTTTAGCTGTATGATAAATGCATACAGGACTTACTCCGCTATCACCGCTACAGACAAGTTATACATATGTCAAGGAAGCTGGTGCTTCCATTATAGGATTGCGGATCCGTTCGTTTCATCTATTTCCGGATGGTAATGCCCTTCCCAAAAGCACTTCTCGCACTTCTTGCTTGCTTTCTTTTTCCACGGCAAACACGTAATGCCGTCATTTCCCCCGCATCACCCCTTCTGCTATCTCCGTTACCGTCGAGAGACAGAAAGATTTAATGGAACAGCTGCTCGCTGGCGTCTCCACCCCAGCCCTCACTGCGCATAATGTCGCAATCTCTCGGAAACACGTTAGCATCCCTCTATATTCAAGACCTGGCTCGCTAATATTCCGGTGACAGACTGGGGGCCGTATTCATAGGCGTCGTAGCAGCCTCAGCGTGAGCATCCAATTTGGCCCCTGAACCAAATAATGGCTAAATGATACGAATATAGTCTGCTTGGAGGTCGGTTCGCCGCTGCTGCTTCCCGACTTCACGGCTAATACACCCCAAGTGTCTCTCATACAAGCGTGGTACTACTATACGCATCAGAACGATAGATGGCCGTTCAAGACACTGGTAGCCCCCATTCATACCCATTGCACAGCACAACATGAGCTTGATCTTTCAGGTCTCTGCTGTTATGATTTGCGATGTCACGCATCAAGCCCTGATTACGCATACAAGTTCGTTACCGTCTCCGATCCTTGCATTCAGGCTAACGCAAGCAGTTTATACTTACCTTATTACATACTTTGGAGAACCTGCTCGGCTAGACAATATCGTCTGGTACGTTTTCTTCCCGGGTATACGCGCATGCCTGACGGCCTCTTGCTATAGGAGTCTTGTTGTAAGTGAAGGTTATCTTGCCCATACGGATCTCATCGTAACTCCTCGGGACAGGTGGAAGTTTTGTTCAACGTAAGTTCCGATCGCTTACAAGACATGCACTCAATCGCGTTACGATTCTAGGGTATCGCGTGTCTTCTGGTCCAAAGGTATGAAACTTTGACAAAATGATCCGAATAGTACATTTAATTCCGTCGCCTTCTCCCGATAGCTTCTTGACTATGCGCGTGTGGCGTCGTAAGTACCGTTGAACCTATCGTTTTAGGACGCGCTGACCATCAATATGTCAGTGAGCGAGCGTAATATTTGGGTGACTTCTATCATCGTGAGTCAAGTGTTATGCCGTCGTCACTGGCGCATTCATTTGCAACCTAAAAATTGACATTGGCAGGTCGCTTTTGTCATTGCAGAGTTCGGTGAGTCCGTTAGTAATCCTGCTCGTCAATGTGACTCACAGCGTGGTAGCATGCGTTGTTGGTTAGTATTGGAGGTTTTATATAAGGACTCTCATTGACTCTTCTTTTTTTTTTGCAGTATACACGGGCTTGGCGTACGTACCTAATATTCTATCATTTTCAAGAGCAGCGTTCACGCCACGCCACGCCCTCCAGGTTCACGGTGGAAACCTTTCCCCAACTGGCGAAACTCAAGGCAAGCTAAGCTTTTGCGGGAGGTCAATACAGCTAACATCAATCAACAGCGACTGTCGATAGCAGTAAACGCCCTAGCCGCAGCTGGCGATGTGTCAATCGCAGCCGTATTATGCACGCTGCTCCATAAATGCCGAACAGGCTACCATAGGTGATGTACAAACTTCGAGCTGCTAATACGTACTCACCGAGAAGCAGGTCTGATACCATGATCAACAAGCTGGTCAGTAAACCCCTTTGACGTTCATATTACCAAACTTACACTTGGTAGATTCTGTTTTCGGTTAACACTGGTCTTCTCACAAGGTCTGTTTTGTTTTGAGATTGTACGTAGATTATCCGGCTCACTTAGTTTTCCCAGTTTATGCGCCCTCGCGTCCTTGATTTCTGTTGATTACATTCCTAATTCAGTTTTCTTTTCGCTAACTAATATCTTAGATCGTTGTCGCGGGGGATAATTTCATTTACATCGCTTTTTTCTTCTGCAATGGGCGACGTAAGCATCTCCCGCCCTCTCGTTTCACTCACGGTTGATAATGACGGAAAAAAAGTCTACTCCAACTCGTTGCTGGCCACGCTGAATGCAAGAAAGATGATAGGAGGTACGGACTATGTCCCAAGCACTGGCGAAGATCGTTCGTTCTCTTTGCGCGATTTACCCAAGACGACAACAATTAGTTCTAGAGTATGTTCCCTTCTATTTCAAGTCGCAGTAGTAGCCCGCTGGTGTTTTCGAATACGGTGTCACTGCGTGGCGAAAATCTAAGCATTTAATGTGGCTGACTTCGTTCGCTTGGGTAGCGCGCTGGTGACATCTCAATCAGGATCGACACTAACAAAGCTACGGAGTCGGAGAAAAATCCAGCTTGTGGGGATATCCGCCAGAGCAGTTTGGAATTGGAAATGGATGACTCGGAGAAGGAAGACTCGACCATGGTAGGCGTTGTTCTCTGCTCTCGAACATATCGATATTGATCATTTCGAAAGAATGTTAACGGTGCAGACTGCCCATGAAAGTGATGAAGAGGAAATTCTCGCTTATTCTTTTATTGTTATAGTCAGTCGCTGCAGGACATGGGGCTGTTGTTGCTTGAAGTAATCATAAAAGTTGCGTACATATGTTTTTATATTTGGTGCTTAGCACGTATGGAGTTCTCCGTGACGTTCTCGGTTTTGTCACTCGTTCACGTTCAAAGGAGGGTATATAGGTCAAGCTTGCGACTGCTAAAGGAATAGTAGCGATTCTACCTAATGATATGATATCTGAGGATATTTTTTCCGTTTTGTGATGCTGGTGCACTTTACAAGAAGTTGACAGAACTTGAATTGTTTCTAAATAAAATAAGTATTATCACTGGTCCTGAGCTAGGTTGAGGCGTAGAAAATAATACGAGTATGTAAAAGTGAAGCGCGAGCTAAATACGCATTATATTAGGCTGACTGAAACTTGCGTGACGCTTGAACAGGATAAATTACGAACAAACCAGCATGAAACATCCTGAATCAAAATGCCACACTTCTCTAGCGTTATATTTACGTTATTCTTCATAACTGAGCCATCCGATATTGGCCGCAACTACAGCTCAACGCTCCTGAACCTCGGGTAGCCCAGAATAGACACGCTGTAACCTTTGATCTGGCCTGTTGGAGGTACGGTTGTTGACGGGGTGTTTGGTCTTGTGCCCGTGGGATTCAGGACCCCCAGAAGAACCCGTACCCTCCACCCTGGCAGCGCCATTGGAAGGACCAGATCGATTTACGGGGTGTGTCGGTGAATGGCCTGGCAACTCCTCATATGCTGAGCTTGGAGGATGACTTGGTGCGGATCTCGAACCTGCGAATCGGAACATCTTCCAAAACTTCTTGATTTTTTGCCAGATATTTGTTGCACTGGTCTTTTCTAGTGACCGTGCCCTATGATTCGATCCACCGTGGAACGTCCCGGAGTTCTGAAGAACGGCGGATCCAGATCCATTTGGGGGTACGGACTGATGTCTGTTCCAAGCCATCATTGTCCTCCGGATATCTCCTATCGCTGGTCGTTTTGCCGCATCCCGCACCCAGCACCATTGAATCAAACTCCATGCCCTGTCACTCAAGGGCGGTTCATCCTGTCGAGGAGGGTGCTCTCCTCGAGATATCATCTTCATGATTTGAATATCCTTTGAGCCCGCGAACGGCATATCGTCGTATTGAACCTGCGTTATCCGCCTTTTAGGATTGGGGCCAACACATTTATTAATTCTTACCTCGTAATAGAGACAACCAAAAGCATACACGTCCGACTTTTGCGTTCTGGCCGTCGATAGTACACTATCGTCCAAAGGGACATCTCCTTCGGGCGGAATTCCGAATAGCTCGGGGGCGGCAAAGTTGTAATGTCCCGCCCCGGAACGAGTAACAGTGGATTCCGAATATCGGGTTAATCCAAAATCGGCGATTTGAACGTGAAGGTTATCGTCCAAGAGAACATTATCCTGAAAAAAGACGGATCAGCATTTCAATTTGGTGCATTTCATGCAGCTTACTCCTCGCAGATCGCCGTGAACTACACCCTCTGAATGGATATATTCGATTCCCTGGGCCACTTCTAATAGCTTATAGGGAGAGAGATGAGCAGCATGAATAGCCGAAGGATGGAAAGTCATACAAGTCTTTCTATCTCAACTGTCGATCGGTAGGCTTTCTTCCGCCATCTGGATATAGTACCGTTCTCCATATACGGAGAAACGAGGAAGAATTGCGATGTTGATCCAGTTTCGTAGATGCCTAGGAAGGGGAGGACGAATTGGTGATTGAGAGACCGCCACATCAGCGCTTCTCGACAGAAGTCCTATTTGAGCAGTATCAACAAATGTGAACGACGTTGTAAGAGTTATTTGCGACGTACGACATTGTTATGCGTTTTGTATAAGACCTTCAGCGCAACGGCCCGCTTTCCTAGTTTGCCCTTGAAAACGAGCCCGAACCCTCCACCACCAATGATTTCTCGATGGACCTGCATCCTAACCCCCCTCACGAACAACGAAGCTGGTATAACAGGTGTCTTTGTAATGACTTTGAACATGAATCGCCTCGCGCGCCGGTTGGCGTCTAATCTTGCATCCTGATGCGATAAGTGACCGTTACGCAATAGGTAAAGCATGAAATCCAGTAGAATCTTGACGTCTGACTCGTCCCTTAGCTGAGCGGCAACATTGACGTAGTCCTTCAAGAACAACAGCTGGCGCGTTAGTTCAATGGTCTCCCGATTTACGACGGACTTGACAGGGGACCTAGGCTACTGGCTTTGTATAAAAGGAATGGATAAGTTCGAATGCTAAGGCTATCGCACCTTCTTTTTCTTAAGAATAGAAAGCAGCGGTGGGAGAGGTGTGTTGTGTGTGTTGGGCTGCATAGCAAGACGCGATTCGGATGGGGGTTGAGAACAGAAGCGATAAAGCCACGTGCGCCGGGCCTTGTAAGGCTGGTTTTCCAGATTCGAGCCAGATACTTATAGTGGGGACATTTGGTTTTTTGCCGCCCAGGGCTTCCAAGGCGCAGATTGCGATGCCGGTGCCATATTACCGTGGCACAGCCCCGAGGGTCTGAAAATCTGGGTGGGAATGACCTGCACAGGTATATACCTGTATGTTGTTTTTGTCAGCTGACGTCCTGTGCTGTAAAGTATGCCATAAGAGGAACAAGTTAAGAAAAGACAACAAAGAGCCTCTAATCAGGGAGGGAACATGCGATCATCTGCGATCGACGCAGTGATGTGCCAGCAGACACATGTGCGTCACGCCTCGCCCATCGTTTGCCCCTCGCGAGGGCCCATGCAGATTTCCAGGTTCGGATTAGCAGGATAGGGAGACGTCGTAATTGAATCGGATGTATGCCAGCTACTTAACCACAGAGCGTCGTAAGTCATTTGTCTCTATTTCGTTGTTACTTCCCTTTTGATTCAAACTCGTGCGGTAGGCGAACATTCGGATTCATCTCAGTTCCGAGAACGGCGTGCGACTACAACAATGGCTTGTACAAACGGCTTGCACCGATCTGGTTTCTTCACTTCACACGCGGATTCCTCGTGTTGACTCTTTTAGCACGGAGCTGATGCTTTCCCGGCATTGGAGAGCCCGTCGTTTCCCGCGTGAAAAGACCAATGTGATTGGCGAGATGTGTGATCACGCATGAAATTACGTTCCGACCGTAGCCTGGTGGAATATCCAAACGAAACGGGGCTGGTGAGGATCGTATAATCCTTGACGACATCTGAACGAATAAATAAATACATTCCGCAGAAGACGAAGTCGACCTCATGTTACAGATTGCTGAAAAACGTATGCTACATACTAGTTGACTAAGTATCATCTATTGTCGTCCTACTTCGCTATTCAAACGCTGCTTTTTGAGAAAGACGGGCAAAAGCTTACCATTGCCATCCCCATTCTTGGTTATCGTGCAGCAGGACGCCTCGTACCTCGGTTTTATCTATTTCGAGACCTACTTCAAAATCTGACGCAGACGATCAATAAGTTTCGCCTAAGTGAGCATTACAGTAGGTTACCTGTATAGAATCCACCTGATGGATACATGCTCGCGTTTTGCTTAAAAGTTGGTAATGAGGAGAGATCGATTGCCCATTTACAGCGTTCGGTAATTTTACCCTCGTCAGCGTATCTCATGACTTTGTCTTCATCGCTTGCGAAGATTGTTACGACAAAAGTGCAATCTACAAAGATATTCATGAGCGGTTCGAGAATGTAGGTATAGTAGTACCTAGCGCGTCCTTTGAAAATTTTCTAGGTGAATTGTCATTAGGATTAAGATTCTATTTCGACGAACTAATCACCGGAATGTGGATATCGACCGTTGACTGCACCAGGCAAGATGAGATGAGCTCCGCAATAAACTATTATGCGCACCCTTTCCTGAGAATGGTTCCCTTTTCGAGCAGGTACCGCACCCTAGCGAACTGTCAACTAAGGTCCAGCCACATCTTTCGTAATATACCTATTTTCGCATATTGCAATACCCCCGTAATTATTCATGACATACTCAGGCCTCCTCAACACGTCTTCTCGCTCTGCAGGAAGCTTTACCTTACATCCAAATACAATCAATAAAGATGCGCCTCGGGAAGAATAAAAAACACACATTTATCATATACGAGCGAGGTGCCATGATCGATGACACGAGTTGCTCCTCTGATAAGCCGCATTGAGCTGCTCCACGTAAAGTCGCAGTGCCCGCATTATCTGGCCTTAAGATGGTTGCAATCCTTGACCCGAACTGAGCCTAGACACTGATCAGCACATTCTTGAGAAACCACGATAAGCGTACCTCGATGCGCTGTTTCAGGTACTCCCCAGCAGCGCCTCCTACAAGGAAAAGCGCATCGATTGACTCAGTCATCCCTTCGATCTGCTGTTCAATCAAAGCGAGAACCTATGGTGCAATATGAGCCATGAGGGCGGAGAGGATGGCAGGCATATTAATAAAAACAAACCTGATTGATGACGGGATCGAAAACCATATCACGCAGCAGTTTCCCAGGTATGCAAAGTTGGCCGTTTATTAGACCGACCGAAGGGTCATTTGGATCCTCCCGGTTAAAGCAAGTGAAATCGAACATGGTGGCTACGAAGAACAAATCAGCTACTCGCGGAGGCTCCCATAAATCTACACGCTTACGGTCGTCATCGTGACCTAAATACGTCAATTTCTCAGTCTCAGCAAACGAATGGACTATAAGAGTTATGTACAGTTGTCGAGAATGCCGAGGATGTCTGTATGTTATACTGACCGAAGTAAGCCAAAGATGCCGCGTCGAGATGCGCTGGGTGGTCGCTCAGAAGCATCTATGATGGACGTAAGCTTAATGTCCCGTCCCAGGCTCAGGTGCAATCGACCTTACTTGAACAAGACCTCGGAATCTCATGTCTAGAAAAATGCTGCCACAATCGGAGCTCGATCGTTTGCGCATCTCTGCAATTTCAAAATTTCCCGTTTCACCAATCACCTATATTTATGTCGTACTTTTCCATATCATGCGTTGGGAAGGCTAATCACCTTGTAAACCTATCCAAGCGCAGTCAAGAAAAGACTGGTATAGTCAATTGGGCGTGCTTACGGCAAGAGTACAACTTCCACCTCCCGCGTCCACAATCATGAAGTTCTGAGACAGCCTTAGGCGATCTATATCTGCGTGAAGTGAACAGTAAATTGCTGCTGCCTCGTTCTCAGTGATAATGTGAAGACGAACTCTCCATCTATGATCGCTATTCCTCTCCTTTTGGACTAATCCAGCTGCGATAGCCGCTTCTCGCATTAAAATGCGACCCTCTTTGTCCCACGTAGCCGGGACTGTCAACCAAAAATCCGCATAATCTAAAAAGAATGAGAAGAAATTCCAAGGACAATGAAAATAAATGTACTCAGATCAACCGCGTTACCTGCCTGCCGCGCTATTTGATATTTGGCGTATTCCCATAAGCGTTCCAAATAGTCAACGATCAAGTCAAAGGCCTGTTTCCTTGGCTATTATCCAAGGAGATTGTCTTTTCTTCGGATGAACGAGAGAAATAGGGACGGACCGGTAAACCTGGTAATCCAGTGGACGCTTCATTATAAACATTTAAACCATTCACAACGTACAGTTCCATGGATCTGACCTGCGCTCTTGGCTTCAAGACCCCAGGCTAAGACACGGCCCTTCCGGTCGTATAGTAGGCAAGTGGGTATCTACATATGGATGGTTAAGTAAGTCATGAACAACATCATCAACAGATTGCACATACCTCCCTCAAAGTTTCAAGGTTTCCTTGTTCAACTTTGCCCTCGGAAACACGTGAAAAAGCGTATGCCTGAGGAGCGGACGCAGTTATATATCATATCGTCTTCTACATGCGGCTTGACTCACAATTCCAGAACAAGTGGTACCTATCGCATAACAGTAAGGAACGGCTTTTGCTTCGTCGAGTCGTCACTCACCGAAATCAATTGCGATCGTTATTTTCCCTTCGTTCTGTGTACCTGACGGAGTTCGAGGGACAGGCGACGTGCGGGCACGAGTAGGTAATGACGGAGTGATAGAGACATTACTGGGGTTGAAACCAACGAGGACTTTGGTAGTCAGAAATGAACTCGATCCGTCCAACAAAGATGCGCCATTAAATGAAATTTCATTGATAGGATGCTTGGTGATAGTTCCAAATTGATCGAAGCGTGACCATGCACTGTGTCCTGATGGACTTTGCAACGCCTGGGATGCTGAATTTTGAGTATCGGGAGTAATAGATCTCCATGCTCTCATCCGGTTTCCGATGTCTTTCATCGTTGGCCGTTTGGAAATTTCCTTCACCCAGCAACGGTGGATTAACTTCCACGCCTCATCACTCAAAGGTGGCTTGTTTAATCGAGGTGGACGCTCCCCTTTGGAGACGCGCTTCACGATTTGGACGTCCTTTATTCCCGCAAAAGGAATAGTGTCAAAATGAATCTAGGCGATTCGTTGTTTAGCGGGAGAATCACTTCTTTGTTCTCACTCACCTCATAATAAAGACAGGCAAAGGCATATATGTCCGCCTTTTGGGCTCTGTCCAGCGACTGGGCATCGTCGGCATTGTCGGAAGGATAATCTTCGAACAATTCGGGGGCTGCGGAGTTATAGTGTAGTGCCGCTCCTGACTGAGTAACGGAAGAGTCTGAATGTCGGGTTAATCCAAAATCGGCGATTTGAACATGAAAGTTGTCGTCCAAGAGGACGTTATCCTGACGGATACGGATCAGCATTAGAACATCTGATGTGACAGGTACAGTACCCCGCGAAGATCACCATGAACTACGCCTTCTGAGTGAATATATTCAAGACCTTGAACCACTTCCATCATCTTATAGGGAGAGTGAGTATAACGAACACTCGAAGAAGCAAAGTCATACCCGTTCTTCTATCTCAACTGTTGATCGATTGGTTTTCTTCCGCCATTGGGATAAAGTACCATTCGTCATGTATGGTGATACAATGAAGAATTGTGATGTTGCTTCATTTTCGTAAATCCCTAGGAACGGTAACACGAACTTGTGATTGAGAGATCGCCACATCAAAGCTTCGCGACAGAAGTCCTATTTGGACCCAGAATTATAGATGGGTCATAAGATCGATGGGTAACTTACAATATTGTTATGAGCTCTGTACAACACTTTCAGCGAGACGGGTGCTCCCTTCAGTTTTCCCTTAAAAATGAGCCCAAACCCCCCACCATCAAGATATTCGCGATGAGCCTTCATGCTAACACCCGTCACGAACAACGACTTTGGCATGACGGGAGTCCGTGTCATGATTCTGAACATCAATAGCCTTGCACACCAGCTGCTGCCCGGTTTTACGTCCTGATTGGAGAGGTGTCCATTTCGCAGTAGGTTAAGCATGAAATCCATTAAATTCTTGACGTCTGAGGCATTGCCTAAATCGCTGGAAAGGTTGGCAAAGTCTCTCGTGGACAATAGCTTGCGAGTCAGTTCAATAGTTGAAGCATTTATAACGGACGTAATCGGAGATCTCGGCTAATATTCTTAAGTGAAGCCTATGCAATTTCTAATGTTTGCGCACCTTCCTGTCTCTAAGAATCGAAAGCAATAACGGGAGGGAAGAGCTGTCCGAATCCTCTTCCATAACGCCAAGACACGATGTAGGCTAATGCTAGAGGAATCAAACCACGTGTTTGCCTTCAGTTCTTGCCCTTGCACAGCCGGTGGTGTCACTACGCGCCCGATCCAGGTGCAGCGCTTCATGGCGTGACTGGTGACATAGAATTGGCAGCTGAGCGCCAATCGTCTTAATGTCGATTTATACCCCAAGAAACAACCGAACGTAAAAGGGCAGGGACCGGGCCGAGTGATGTTCGGTTACCAAATACGGCTCAGTTCTCACGACATGCGCAGTCCGCACCACAGCCTCCACATCACTCAGTCTCACGCCGGTCTTTCCCCTGCTCCTGGCAGCCCTTTCCTAATGCCTTCGTGATGTTCACTGCCAACGCGAAAGTATGCTGACATTAGTGCTCACACAGACTTCTTTGAACGCGACCTCATGCGGCTCACGCCATACCCTTGGACTCACCCATCTCTCTGGCATGTTTTCAACGATCATCGCCTTGTCCTCTTAGATATGCTTAGATTACGATGGGTCCCACAACTGGGCAAGTACACGTGCTGGTACTTCTACCGCCAAGCAAGTTGATAAGTCCATCAAATATACCCACAACACAACAATCTCCAACCCTATAATACAGCATCCCTGTTTAGCGGGATGAGCTACAAGTAGTGTCATGTCAATACTTGGCAGACGAGAACTGCAGCGCTGCTATTGCAGATAGTTGATGTATTAGAATATTAGAATAGCACTGCTATGCCAGTCGATGCTATATAAAGCGCTGTTCTGGAGAGCGCGTCATATATAAGACGGATCTGGTGACCAATGTACGAAACGCAGTCTTCGAATTCCTCAGCCTCAATCAATCAACACCGCATTGGCAGCGACCCCGGGAATGTATCCCTCCTTCGGGTTCTTTCGGACGTCCTATGGCCGCAAGTACATATTTGGTATTTCTTATCACCGTCCGCTAACATATGCGTATAGACTGTAGTTCTACCCGGTCCCACATGAAAACGGAAGCCAGTTGTACTATAATGTACACATTGCTGACTTTACGGGCTCCCCCGTCCTACTTGCGAATGAATCAGACATGGTAATGAGATACGCTGACCAGGGCGAGACAACTGAAGTCTGTAAATGGACAATCGATATTTCCGAAATGGGTTGCGCCGAGGTGCGAGGCATGATAGTGCACATAGAACAGGCAAAATGTCAAAATGGATCTTAGCAGTTCTTGGTTTAGCAACTGTTGTTAAACCAGCGGTGGCAGTCAGTCGGGATGGGACCCAAACAATTCTTAGATTGAAATAATGTCAACTATGCGTATTCTAAACGACAACTGGGGGTCAATCAAGTGAAATATGCTGATATGTACATTCATGCTATCCAGAAAACAAAGAACGAAAAATGCATACTAACCGATACAACATCAGACGAAAAAAGTCATCGCAAAGAAAAAGAAAAACAGGCCAGAATTATTCTGCCAACAAATCCAGCGTACATTACCAAATGCGTCATCTCAGTTAAAAGAAATCCAATGTGATGCTAAGCGCGCGATCGGTTAATCATCAGCTCGGAGAAAGAGGGCGGACGTACCTTTCCAACGGCCGGCCTTTATATACCAGCACGCCTCGCACCTCGACGTTATCTAACTCAAGGCCTAGTTCGAATTCTGAAGCGAACATTTAAGGGGTTTCGCTTGAGAACGTATACAATACGTTTACCTGTATAGAATCCCCCAGACCTATGTGCTTTTGCATTTTTTACAAAAGTAGGTAGATTGGCGAGGTCGACTGTCCATTTGCAGACTTCCGTCGTCTGGCCCTGGTCAGTATATCTCATAACCGTGTCTGATTCATTCGCGTAAATTGTCGTAACAAATATGGAATCTTGTGGGCACGTGGTAAGCAGCCTCTCCGACCAAAATGTGGAAGTCTACCTAGCGAATTCTGAGAGTATTTGCTAGACGTGGCAAGATTAGATCTAAGTATTGTGCTTTTATGTAATATTCACCAAAAGTTCGTTGTTGATCGTTGCCTGGGGGAGCTTAAGACGTAAACTCCCATATAACAGTGTTGTACATACCCTTTTCTGAGAACGGCCCCCTTTACCAGTAGATATTTCAGTCTAAGAAATAATCAATAGAGTTCCGTCGTAAAGTTTAAAACCTGCCTATTCTGGCATATCGTTGCACCCGCATCATTCTTTTCGAGGTATGCTGGTCGCTTCATGCGGTCTTCTTCCTCGGCCGGAAGTTTGACCTTAAATCGATGTGATTACTCAAGTATGCTTAGTGAAATAAAGAAAAAAAAAACATACTTTCATCATATATGAGCGCGGCGCTATAACCGATGACACCAGTTGCCTCTTCGACAAACCATATTGCGCTGAGCCTCGCAACGTCGCCGTGTCCGAATCAGGTGGTCGTACGATGAGCTTAATCCTCGAAGAGAATGCTTCCTGGGTCCCGGCCGTCAGCCTTCTTCCTGGAAGAAACTTTACGTTGTACAAACCTCGACGCGCTGCTTCAGATACTCGCTTCCAGCAAAGCCTCCAACAAGAAGTAGGGCGTGAATTGGCTCTTCTACCTTTCTAAGTTGCTCCTCGATTAAAGTTAGGACCTATTGGCCAAAGGTCAGTACTGGTAGTGGATGACGAAAATAAGAAAAACAAACTTGATTAACGACTGGATCGAAGACGTTATCCCGAAGCAGCGACCCGCGTATGTGAAGTTGACCGCCTACCAGGCCGATCGGCCGATCGTCTGGATCCACAGCATTGAAACAATTGAAATGGAAAGTGAGATCTAAATAGATCAAGTCAGCTGTTCGATCGCGATTCCGCAAACTTACCATCATCAGCGCGGCCTCGGTAGTTCAACTTGTCGCTCTCGCTAAACGAATGCACTATGACGGTGATCGATGAAACGCTGGTGATGATCGTATGCGGTGCTTACCAAAAGAGGCCAAGGATGCTCGATCAAGATGTGCAGGGTGATCAGACAAAAGAACCTGTGAAAGGGCTATTCAGTAATCGTCCTAGACAAAACGCACGAGAGCTCACTTTCACCAACTCCCGGAATCTAAGGTCCAGGAAAATGCTACCGCAATTAGCACCTGAGCGGGCACACATTTCAGCAATCTCAAGTTCCGTCATTTGACCGATGATCTATGATCACATTTTACCACATAATCCACAGCGTCAGAGACGCGAATTACCTTGTAAATCTAAGTACCAGTCGATTACAAAACCGAACCAAAAGGAAGGATATGGTTCACTTACCGCAAGATCACAAGTTCCACCACCCGCATCGACGATCATAAAGTTCTGAGAAGGCGCAAGGTGATGGACATCAGTTAGAAATGCACAATGAACAGCTGCCGCTTCAGGCTCGGTGATAATATGAAGACGATCCCTCCAGGCAGTATCGCCCGCCTTGACGCTTTGCACGAGTCCGGCGTTTATCGCAGCCTGTCGCATGATATCGCACCCCTTGGCGTCCCACACAGCCGGGACTGCAAACCAGATTTCGGCGGCGTCTAGACAAGACATGAAGATCAGCTGAAAACAAAAAAAGATCAAAACTGTACCCAGGTCTGCGACGGCGCCAATTTCTTTTGTAATCTGTCCTTTTGCGTATTGCCACAGGTAATACAAAA
>WNGI01006639.1_pt1 | contig 19814 bp, 16 predicted proteins | sample 5400621 | NCBI WGS metagenome assembly WNGI01 (sample SAMN13153374, study PRJNA577476) | soil metagenome | isolation source: 20 cm soil or saprolite under Garry oak tree replicate 1 | place: USA:California | collected 2016-06-15
CCAATCATCGAAGTAGCGCTAACGGGATTCGAACCCGTGTTTGGGCCTTGAGAGGGCCCCGTCCTAGTCCCCTAGACGATAGCGCCGCGAAGATGCGTCATGCGACGCACAGCCACGCAATTTAAACCGCCTAAATACCATTTCAAAGTCCGCTGCAGCTCACGCGCGACCCACTCTCTGCGTCGAACACGTGCAATGCATCCTTTTTTACTCGGATCGACACATTCGATCCAGCACGGAGCGCAGGCTCTGGAGGCGCGAGGGCAATCACGCGCTTTCCACCCGGAAGCGTCGCGTAAACGATCTGCTCATTCCCCATCGGCTCGACAACCGCAACCTCGCCGCGAAGACTACCCTCTCCTTCGCTCACAACCTCGAGATGATGCGGACGAATGCCGAGTACCGCGCGTTCCGGCGGCGAGCCGTTGCAACGCAAATCGACTTTGATTCCATTTCCATCGAAGCTCGTTCTTCCATCGCTCTGACGAATCTCGCCGTCGAAAAAATTCATCGCCGGACTTCCAATAAACGCCGCGACGAATCTGTTTGCGGGACGCGCGTACAACTCCATCGGCGAATCAACCTGCTGCAAGACTCCGTCGCGAAGAATCGCAATTCTGTCGCCGAGCGTGAGAGCTTCGGATTGATCGTGCGTCACGTAGACCATCGTTGAGCCAAGCTCGCGATGCAAACGCGCAAGCTCGACACGTGTCTCTACGCGAAGCTGCGCATCGAGATTCGAGAGCGGCTCGTCAAACAAAAATGCCAGCGGCTCGCGCACAATCGCACGTCCCAATGCCACGCGCTGACGCTGCCCTCCGGAAAGCTGCGCTGGCTTTCGATCGAGCATTGAGTCCAGTCCAAGTGATGCAGCGACAGTGCGCACACGCTGCTCGATCACAGCAGGAGCTTGTTTCCGAATCGCGAGACCGAATCCAAGATTCTCGCGCACGGTCATGTGCGGATACAAAGCGTAGTTCTGAAACACCATTGCGATATCGCGTTGCTGCGGAGGCAGATTCGTCACGTCGCGATCGCCGATTCGAATAGTTCCGGCAGTGACCATCTCTAGCCCCGCCATCATCCGGAGCACAGTCGACTTTCCGCTCCCCGACGGACCAACGAGCACGAGCAGCTCTCCGTCATTGACCTCGAGACTGAGATCGCGCGCAGCGACGAACCCATTCGCGTAAACCTTGTCGACATGATCGAGAGCGATGCGCGCCATCAGTAATCTCCGTTAGCCTTTTACGGCGCCGGCAGTGAGTCCCTGCACGATGCGTCGCTGGAACAACAGCACCATCACGGCAACTGGAGCCGTAGCGATTACCGCGGCCGCAAGGATTTCCCCCCAAGGCACCTGATACTGTCCACGAAAGAGAGCGATTGCGACAGGTACAGTCTGCCGTTCCGGACCAAGAGTGAACGACAGCGCAAAAAGAAATTCGTTCCAACAGTAAATGAACGTAAGAATTGCCGTCGTCGCCAAACTCGGCACCGCAAGCGGCAAGAGAATTTTCGTGAAGCTCTGTCGTCGCGATGCGCCGTCGACATGAGCAGCTTCCTCGAGGTCTCGCGGAATCTGCCGGATCGATCCTGTAAGAATCCAAATCGTCAACGGCATTGCGAACGTCATGTACGGAAGAATCAGTCCCGGATACGTGTCGATCAAATGAAGTGAGCGAAGAAGCAGATACAGCGGGCTCACGATCGAGATCTGGGGAAACATCGTCACCGCGAGAATGAACGACATGATCGCCGCTTTTCCTCTGAAATCGAGGCGCGCCAGCGCATATGCGGCGAGAGTGCCGACTGTCAGACAAAACGCGGTCGTCGTTCCGGCAACGACAAGTGAATTGCGAATGGGAGTGATGAAATCCCGCTCGTCGAAAAGAGAACGGTAATGATCGAGGATGATTTGGCGCGGCCACAACGATGGGTCGCGAAATAGCGCCGCGTCTGGAGTGAGCGACGCGACGATCGCCCAGTAGAACGGGAAAAGCGTGAATACGACGAGCATGAGGAGAGCAAACCCGAAGATCCATTTGCCCCAACGGAACGTCATCGCTCTTCACCGCCGAGTCGCACGCCGAGTCCCTTTACGTATAGAAGTGCGAGGCCGAACGTGATTCCGAAGATGACAACCGACAGCGCGGAGCCGTATCCGAATCTGAGATTCTGAAGCAGAGCGTTGAACGTGTAGAGGGCCACCGGCTCAGTCGAGGTTCCGGGTCCTCCGCCTGTAAGGACGTAGATCAAATCGAAAACGCGGAATCCATCGAGCGTTCTGAAAATCAGCGTGACGAGAATTGCAGGCTTGAGCAACGGCAGCGTAATGTGTCTCAGCTGCCACCACGAATTCGCGCCATCGACGGCGGCCGCTTCGTAAAGCGTGAGATCGATGTTCTGCAAACCGGCAAGCAACAGAAGCGCAACGAATGGCGTCGTCTTCCAAACGTCGGCGAGAATTACCGGCACCCACGCAGTCGCCGCTTGAATGAACCACACCATCGGTTTTTGTAAAATCCCGACGTCGACGAGAAGAGCGTTAGCGATACCCCCCTCCGATTCGAATATGAAGCGCCACAAAAGAGCGGCGACGACTGTCGGGATCGCCCATGGAACGAGCACAGCCGCGCGCACGAATCCGCGTCCGCGGAAAGCGCGATTCATCGCGAGAGCGAGGAACAATCCGATCACGAGCTCGAGCGAGATCGAGACTACCGTGAAGAACGCGGTATGTCCGAGTGCCGCCCAGAATCGTGGATCACGCGCGAGCTCGGCGTAATTCGCCAGACCTATGAATGGCTTGCCGAGCCACGGCATTCGGAGCTCGTGCAGATGCACCGATTCCCATGCGGTCCAACCGAGAGGGAAAATCGCGATCAGAGCGATCACTCCAATCGCAGGAGCGACAAGCATCCAGCCGAGTCGCGATTCGGATTTCATTGGACGCCCGCCGACATCAGCTTGCGCATGCCGGTTCGATCGATGAGCGCGTTGATGCGCGACGCGGCGGAATTGAGAGCTTCTTTGGGATCAGCTTGTCCGACAAGCGCGCGGTGCAGCTCGATTTGAAGAATGTCAGAAAGCTCCGTGTAAATCGGCGTGACAGGACGCGGTGTTGCGCTTTCGATCGCTCTTCTTGCCTGATCGAGTGGAATCGCAAGCGCAGATCGCAAACTTGCGCTGTCGTATAGCGCAGGTCGAGTCGGATACTGACCAACTGCTTGAGCGCGCTCGAGCATTTGCGCGGGCTCGGTGAGATACTCGATGAGTCGATACGCGGCGTCGGGTGAATCGCTGTACGCGTTGATCGCAAGTTGTCCGCCGCCGAGCGCGGCGGTTGAATGACCGACGCCGCCTCCCGTGGCCGGCATTGGAGAAACGGCGTACTTCCCTGCGACTTTTGATTGCGCCGTGTCGCGCATCGGTTCGTACGCGTAGGGCCAGTTGCGCATGAAGACGGCATTGCCGTTTTGAAATGCGAAGCGCCCTTCTTCTTCGTGCCAGGTGAGAACATCCAGCGGAGCGACGCGGTATTTGTAGAGCTCGTCACGCATGAACTCGAGAGCTTTCACCGCTTCGGGCCGGTTCACGGTGACCTGACCGTGCTCGTCCAGGATCCGACCGCCGAATGCGCCGAGATATTCCACGAATGTCGTGATGAGTCCTTCATAGCGGGCACCCTGCCACACGAATCCGTATCGAGGCCCGCCTGGGCGCGCCGTCGCGGTGTGCGCGTCATTGACGAGCTCTGACAAATCCTTCGGCTCATTCGGCACGAGGTCAGTGCGCCGATAGAGAAGTCCGACGTCTGCGAACCAGGGGAGCGCATAAAGTTTTCCTGCCCACGTGTTCGCCTCGATGGTCGCGGGAAAAAAATCGCTCGTTGTCGGGCCGTACTTGTTGAGCGGAAGAACCCAACCCGCGGCGGCAAACTCCGGAGTCCAGATGACATCGAGCTGAAGAATGTCCGGATTACCGACTCGCGCGTTGAGCCATTGGACGTAAAGCTGATGTCGTTGATTCGCATCATCCGGTGTGCGTTGCAGCTCGACACGAATGTCGGGATGCAACGCCATGAATTTTTTTAATTGCTTCGCGACAAGAGTGCCTTCAGCGCCTAGTGCGCTTCCGGAGAACGTGAGAACGGTTTGGTGATTTGCCCCGTCAGCCTTGCCGCTGCCGGCGCATGCGCTCAAAAGAACCGCGATCGCAGGCGCAGCGGCGAAGAACTGTCTCATCCTTTATTGTCGCCCGAGCTGAGCAAGAACGAACTGTACCGCCAGATCGGTGACGTTCCACAACTGGATGTCAGTCGCCGCACCGTATCGAATTGGATTGAGTCGGCCGCCTGCGATTTCGTAGCTCCACAATTCGGTGTGTTTCAGTCCCGACGCTTCAACTGCGGCGCTTGTTTTGGTCAACGCGCTGCGCAGCTCATTCACGTACGAGATGTCCACGTACGAGATGTCGCGAGACGACGAGATTTCTTTCGCGAGTCCGAGCATGAAGAGATTCACCTCGCGACCCCAGACAACGTGGGGCGAGTGATATCGATCTTTGTCGAACGCTTCCCACACTGACGGCGGAGCGTAGGCATCATTCGCGACAAGGGGTCCGAGTCGATCAACAAACAATCCAACTGGATAGGCGCGCATTGTCGCCCGGACGTCGCGTATTGCGCGTGCACGCGCCGCAGCCGAAGTGTCCCGCCGATTTCTCAGAAGCAGCCATGTCGATGGGTCTGTATTCACCACTCTGATCGGCCGACCAGCGGAATCGAGTGAAAGAGCGAGGAACTCCAGAGGCTGCCGATCTGCTCCGGTCGATGCCAGCACACCCTGCCAATAAGTCCGCTCTTCGGCAGGAAGCGATTGGAGTTTCCTCTGAACCGACGATCGAACTTCGTCTGCACTGAGTGACATCACGAAATGGCTGACCGCATGATTCCAATTGTCGATTGCGCGCTGCATGAAAGCGGGATCGTGCGCAAAATCGTGCAGCGGCGTGTCCATGATCGCGCCACCGAGTTGGTTCATTTGAGATTCGGACAAGCCAATGCTCTGGAGCGCGCCGATTATTTGCGAGATCGATTCGAGAGCACGCGGTACCCAGATGGCGTTGATGTCCATCGCGAAGCGACCGTTCGCGTAGCCGGCTCCGCTGTCTCTCCAGCTTATCGATCGCCAGTGCGTCGAATCGATTTTCGGAGATCCGATAAGATTCTCGACTTTCGGGTCGCGCGCGTACGGCTCGGCGAGCTTCGACACGAGAGCGAGCTCGCGCAGCAACAGTAATCCGCGCGGTCCCTTTCCGTCTGAAGAATCCATGAGAAACGCGACTTTGCGCGCATCCGGCACCGCCGGATTCGTGAGATAGCGAGCGGCGAGCACCGGCAGCTGGAACTCGTCGTCGCGCATGTGATAGTTCTCGCGAACTTTGTGGAGATTCACGAGAAGTGCGCGGGCGTGTACCAGTGCGGTGTCCGCGGCGGCGGGCTGTGATTCTCGAAGGCGGAAATATTCTTTCAGATGTGCATTGTATTCCGACGCATTTTCACGAATTGCCTGTCCGCCGAGCGCTTCTTCGTGACTGACGTCGCCCTCAGGTCCAAGCTTTCTCAGCGCGCTCGCGATGACATGCTCATACATCACGTCAGCCCAAATCGGCTCCATCATGAGAGCGGTCATCATCATGTCGCGTCCGAAATACGTCGCGTAGTTCGGAAGCCCGGCCATCAACTTCTCTCGCGAGCTCAGTAGCTCGAGGCCTCGCACCTCACGCTCGAGTCGCCGATAGCGTAAACTCGTCGCGCCCGATGTTCGGCGTACATCGGAGAAAAATCGAAGGAAATCGGAGTTGAATATCTCGTCGCGCGAAAGCGGCGTGAGTGCCGGCGCGTCCGTCATTATCCAAAGATGGAGTCGTATCGGACGCCCATTCAGCGATCGCGCGACGAGGACTGGACCTTCGACGGACAGTGACGCCGCGCCGGGATCGATAAAGAGCTCCAGCTGAATGCTTGTCTGCGCATCGAGTGATGGTTGCGTAACCGTCACCATCGCCGGAGCACGCAGATTTGTTCCTCCAGGAACAAGTCTCGTCTGCAACCTCGCGCGCAGCTCGGCAACATCGCGAGCATGCAGGGGATTCAATTCACGATTTCGCTCCTCGAGCGGAAGCCGCTCGAGATTCGCAATCAATTCTTCCTGCTCAGACAATCGGAATGTTGGACTCGCGAACGGCTCGAGCTCTCTGCCGGAATACCCGAGATCCCGTTCAACACGCATCGAACCAAGGAGTATCCATCCGATGTCGATGCGCCGGGCATTGCCGACGAGCGTGTAGGAAATGGATCGAGCCTTACCGTTTAGCCCGATGACTGCTGTGTCCGATCCCCAATCGAGTGACAGTGGTTTGCCAAGGGAATCACGCACGGTGAATCCAACGCTTTCATCCACCGCATCAGCCAGAAGATTCACGACTCTTCCGCTGCGCGAGTCGACGTACACCTGAACTGTGTTCCCCTTTGCATCCCGGAAGAACCGCGTCTTGTATCCCTGATACGAGGCGGGATCGTCGAGCCCCGCTTCCGGAAATCCGAGTGTCGGGCGGATCGTGTGAGTCTGCGCCAGGGCGGCCGTCGGCAAAAAACCCAAGGTCGCCAGCGAGACAAGCAGCAAGCATCGAAGTGTTTTCAGCATGACGCTGAACTTGTGCAAGACAGGAGAATTCCGCCAATATCCGCCATGTCGCAGAAGAGCTTGGGTCAGTCCCTCGATCTCGCGTTGATCGGTAATGGAAGCATCGCCGCCTTGGTAACCGCCGATGCAAAAATCGCGTGGTCGTGTTTCCCAGCGTTCGATGGCGATCCGATTTTTTGCTCGCTGCTCTGCGATCGAGCTGATCGATGCGGTAAGAAGTGAGCAGGAATACATCGCCGACACGCCCATTGCTGTAACGCGAATTTTCGACGCACACGGCGGAGCGGTCCAGATCACGGATTTCGCGCCGCGCTTCGAGCGCGATGGGCAATTGCAATGTCCGAAGTTTCTCGTGCGACAGATCGACCGAATCTCCGGCAAACCTTCCATCCGAATCCGCGTTCGCCCGATGGAGAATTACGGCGAAAGAAGAATGCTCGTTAATAGCCCAACGATCCGCCTCACAACCGATGGGCCGCTCGATTCCATAACCTCCGAAACGCCATTCGCCCTCGTTCGCGACATCACGTTGATCCTCGGCGATCAAACCGTCGCCGAACCCGCTCGAGCCGGCAAAGAACTTCGTGAGCGCACCATCGAGTGGTGGCACAGCTGGGTGAGATCTCTAACGATTCCACCGACGTCGCGAGACGCAGTCACTCGTGCCGCAATAACACTCAAGCTCAACGCCTCGGAAGAAAGCGGCGCAATCATCGCCGCAATGACGACCTCGATTCCCGAGGCGCCAAACAGCGGACGCAATTGGGATTACCGCTACTGCTGGCTGCGCGACGCATACTTTGTCGTCGAGGCGCTTCACAGGCTCAGCGACTCTTCGACGCTTGAGCGCTACGTTGATTTTGTAATCGGCGTCCTTGCGAAAATGGGCAACGAAGTCGGACCCCTCTACAACATTGCCGGAGGGCCAGTCCCGGTTGAGCGCGAAGGCACACATCTCTCCGGCTATCGCGGGATGGGACCGGTCCGGATTGGAAACGAAGCTCGCGTGCAGCGACAACATGATGTGTACGGCGAAATAATTCTCGCCGCGAAACTCCTTTTCTTCGACGATTTGCTCGATGAACGCGCAGCGTTCGAACTCTTTCACAAGCTCGAGCCACTTGGAGATCAGGCAGCGAAGCTCTTCGACAAGCCCGATGCAGGATTGTGGGAGCTACGGGGAATAGAACGAGTGCACACGTTCTCGAGCGTGATGTGCTGGGCGGGATGCAACGGTCTCGCCGACATCGCAGAGCGCCTGGGCCTCAGCGAGCGAGCCGTTTTCTGGCGCGCCAATGCAACGGGCATGCACGAGACGATTTGCCGTCGTGCATGGAATCCCACAATCGGAGCATTCGCATCGGCGATGGAAGGCGACGCGCTCGATGCGAGTCTCCTATTGATGCAGCCGCTCGGCTTTATCGCGGCCGACGACCCTCGATACGCGAGCACCGTGCGCGCAATTGGACGAGACCTGCGTCGCGGCGATTTCATTTACCGCTACGTCGTTCAAGACGATTTCGGGCAACCTGAGAATGCGTTTCTCGTCTGCACGTTCTGGTATATCGATGCGCTTGTCGCGATCGGCGAGCGCGATGAAGCACGCAAGTTGTTCGAGCATCTCCTTTCCTGCCGAAACACGCACGGACTCCTCTCGGAAGATATCGATCCGAAAACGCACGAGCTGTGGGGGAATTTCGTGCAAACGTACAGCATGGCGGGAATCATCGAGTCCGCAATTCGGCTCGAATCCGAATCGTGACCTTCGAGCTCGGCATCAATTATTGGCCGAGGAAAAGCGCGATGTACATGTGGCGCGAGTTCGACCTCGGAGAAATTCGCGAAGACATGTCGAGAATATCCGCGCTCGGGTTCGACGTGGTGCGAGCCTTCGCACTCATTATGGATTTTCTCCCGACTTCATCAAGCGTCGACAATCACCACGTCGACCGACTGGTTGCGTTGTGCGGTGCAGCGAAGGACGCGGGTCTGAAAATCGTGCCCACGCTGATTGTCATAAATATGAGCGGGCACATGTGGTGGCCTGATTGGATGCTCGATTCTATGGGCAGGCCAGGTGATTTGTTTTTAGATCCGGAGATTTTGCGCGCACAGCTGCTTCTCGCCGAAACGTGCGGCCACGCCTTGGGTGGCGACGATGCCATACGTGCGTTCGATCTTGCAAACGAAATCGACGACGCCCAACGACCGCAGTCGAGGGAGGCCGCGGTGACGTGGGCATCGAGCCTCGCAAACACGCTTCGGCATGTCGCGCCCGGAGTGCCGATTCAAATCGGCGCGCATCTGCCGTCACTCACAGCTGACAACAACATGCGCATCGATGATCTCGCCGGAATTGTGGATGAAGACGTGATGCACGCATATCCGCTGTACAGTGACGTCGCGCGAAATTTTCTGGACCCCGAGCTCGTGCCGTTTTCATGCGCGCTCACAAGAGGGCTTGCGGGACACAATCGCGCGACATTGATGCAGGAGTTTGGTTTATGCACCGCTCTCCCGGCCTCTCCGGGCCAAATGATCACCGATGATTTCCTTGGCGTTTCACGAGCGCAGTATCTCGCGTCGGAGGATGAGGCAGCCACATACTACGATCTCGTGCTCGAGAGATTAATTGAAACCGGCGCAGCCGGAGCATATGCCTGGTGTTACGGCGCGAGTCAACTTGGTAACGCGCACCAAGTCACGCCGATACTGGATACAAGCGCGGACGAATACTACAGATCGCCTTCTGCGAATTTCGAACGATTATACGAGAAGTGGATTAATCGAGGGACCGCATGATCGCGCCTTTGAAGCGTTTCCCTTCTAATCCAATTATCCGGCCATCTCAGATCTCGTTTACGCGAGCAAGCGGGACGTTCAATCCCGGTGCAGTTGTCGATCACGCGACGGGGCGCATCGTACTTCTCGTCCGCGTTTTCGAGCGTGACACAAAGCGATCCTGCCTGGTGCTCGCGCTCTCTTCGGACGGCGAACGAATCGACGAGATCATGGATCATCCCGCGGTTTCTCCGGAGGAGTCGTACGAAGAGTGGGGCGTCGAGGATGCGCGCATCACGTGGATCGAGGAAGATTCGTTGTACGCGATCACGTACACCGGTTATTCACGCGACGGACCGCGAGCTTGTCTGATTACGACGCCAGATATTCTTGCCCCGCACCAATATCAGCGGCATGGCGTCGTCGTCGCTGGCGAAAACAAAGATTGCGTGATCTTTCCCGAAAAGATTGGTGGCGAGTACGTGATCCTCCACCGTCCGCCACCGCGCATCGAGTTGATCAGAATGAGGTCGCTCGAAGATGAATGGCCGGAGCACGGCGTCCCGCTCGTTGGACCGATAGCGAATACATGGCGAAGCGCTCGCGTTGGTGCAGGACCACCACCGATCAAAACAAGAATCGGTTGGCTCCTCGCATTTCACGGCGCAACCTGGGTGAAGGAAGGAAACGTCTACTCGATGGGATGGTGCGTCCTTGATTCAGAGAATCCCGAAACAGTTCTTTACGTTTCCGATGAACCCGTTCTCATGCCTGAAGCGTCATATGAAATAGAAAATGGGGAGACCCCTCAGGTAGACCCGGCGAATTTTCCGAACGGTGTTAGAGTGGTTTTCCCCGAAGGCATGGTCGAGCTCGGCGAGGATCTTATCGTCTATTACGGGGGAGCTGACGTGTGCATCGCTGGCGCTCGAGTGAATAAATGCGAGCTCATCGACTCGCTCGACAAAGCAATCATGAGCGGCGAGGGAGCAAAGCCGTTGTGAGAGCGCATCGGGCGATCGTCATCGCTCTGGTTCCTGCGACCGTCCTCGTCATTGGGTGTCGCCGGCAGGAATCAGTCGCGGCCCCTCCAAGTCAAAAGCCGTTGACCGTTCGCATGGATTATCTGACACATCTCGGACTCGATGCGACAGTCAATCAGAAACCAGTTCGCGCGGTCTCACTTTACGCTGAGGGCCCCGATTATCACCTGACGGGATCGCCGGCACGCGATGGATTTGAGGGAATCGCGAGTGTCGACGATGCAGCCCGCGCTACAGTCGCATATCTGCGCCAGTATGAAGCAACCGGCGACGTGCGCACACGCAACCAAGCAGTTGCGCTTCTCGATTTCGTCGCATCGATGGAAAAAGGCGACGGAGAGTTCGTCAACTTCATCGATGCAAACGGCCGGCAGAATCTGAATGCGCCGAGTAGTCGGAAGAGCATGTCGTTCTGGGCAGCTCGGAGTGTGTGGGCGCTGGCTGAGGCTGAGCGCGTACTCCGGCCGAAAGATTCATCTCAAATGAAAGACTTTAGACCGGTGCTCGATCGCGCGGTTACCCGAATGCAACGCGACATCGACGCAGGATATTTGATCGGTGGCTCGGCGACTGCGACAGCAGAGGGATTGCTCGGATTGTTGTCGCTGCAACGCGCAGATCCTTCGCCCTCGCTTGCCGCCCTCGCCGGGCGCGCGGCAACGCTGCTCGTCTCTCACTCTGATAAGCCGTGGCATGCGTGGGGAGATCGATCGACGGAAGCCCTCGCCACTGCTGCCGTTGTTTTGAATCGTCCTGAGTTTACAACAGCGGCCCGACGTGAAGCTGATACGCTGTGGTCAAAGTTTCTTCTCGCCGGACAGGTACCTGCGGAGATCTCATCAGACGGGATCGCGAAATGGTTTCCGCAAATCGCGTATGGAATTGGGCCCATAGTCGAAGGATATCTCGCGTTGGCTGACGCGACAGGCGATCGACGCTACGCAATCTTTGCGGGACTCACTGCAAGCTGGTTCCTCGGCGCAAACGCCGCGCACATCGACATGTACGACGAAACAAGCGGACGCACTTTCGACGGCATCGACGGCCCGTCGCCGTTGAAAGTGAATCGGAATGCCGGCGCCGAGTCGACGATCGAGTCACTGCTCGCGTTGCAGCGAGTGACTCGCAGTCCTGAAGCGTCGGAATATCTCCATTACCAATCGGCCGGAGATCCTGCAACTTCTCTTTCGACAATCCCCGAGCGTCGCGAATACTCCGGGCCCGGCGGCGAACGCATCGTGCTTCGTCGCGGAGCATCGGGAATCGAGATCGACAAAACGCACGCGAGTGCGGCGCCCATAACGCTGACCTACTGGCCTGCCGCAAATCCCGTCGAGACACGTCTCGCCAATCGTCTCGCCGAGCAATGGAATCGCGAAAATCCCGGCGTGCAGGTTCGAGTGCAGCCGCTGCCGGCCGGTCGTTCTTCCGAAGAAGTGTTGCTCGCGGCAATCGTAGCGAAAGCGACCCCCGACGTAAGCTCGAATGTCTCGTCGGCGCTCCTCGCTCGGCTTGTCCGCGCGGGAGGAGTAGTTCGACTCGACAATAGAGTTGCGACGTCAGCACGCCTGCGCGAAAGAGCAACGCCGGCAATGCTCGCGTCTCTGCGCTTGAGCGACGGAGGCATCTACGCGTTTCCGTGGAAGACGAATCCGGAAATGCTGATGTACAACGTCGACTTGTTCAACTCAGCGCATCTGCAGCCTCCGCGCACGCAGAGCGAGCTACTCAACGTGTGGCGGAAGCTCGCGCGAGATACAGACGGCGACGGACGCAATGACCGTTGGGCAATGTGGGCCACGCTCAAGACGACATGGTTCGAGCGGTTTTACGATTTCTATCCGCTGTATCTGGCGAGCTCGGGCGGCAGAACTCTTGTGACGAACGGAAAGGTTGTCTTCGACAATGAGGCTGCCGTTGACGCGCTCGATCTCTTGCGCCGAGGATTCGCGAACGGATCGTTGCCTCGCTCGAACTTCGCGCTGGGTCGCGATCCGTTCGCGGATGGAACAGTCGCGATGAAAATCATCGGCCCCTGGTTCTTGAAGGAGCTGAACGAAATCAAGATTGCCGGTCTTCATTATGGGGTCGTGCCAGTTCCTGGCGCGGATGCAACGAAGCCAGGGGATCAATTTGCATTTGCCGATTTGAGGAGCATTGCAATTTTTTCGACTACCCGACACCCCGAAGAAGCGGCGCGCTTCGTTGCATACCTCACTTCTCCAGAGGCAGATCGTCTGCTGATCGAGGAAGCGAGCCAATTACCCTACCGTCGCGGTCTCTCGACTGACCCCCGGTTCGCGCACGCACTCACGCGATGGCCGACGCTTCCAACGTATGCGACTTATGTCGAACGCGGTCGCGACATCGACGTCGATCCTGACATTGTCGAGATCTTCGATATCATCTCCGAGGCGTACGAGTCCGCGTCGATTTACGGAACCGTTCCAGTACGCGAGGCTCTTGCGAAGGCAGCAGCAGAAGCGAGGAATATCATTCGTGCGCGCTGAAGAACGATCCGGCTCCCTGCTCGGCGCGCCCTACGCTGCATTTCTACTAATATTCGCGGTGTATCCGATCGCGTTCGCGGTTGCGCTGGTCTTCATGCATTGGGACCTGGTCACCACACCAACGTTTGCCGGCCTCGACAACGTTCGCGTGCTCGCTTCAGACGGACGCTTCTGGCGAGCGGTTGTGAACACGTTCGTATTCCTGAGCATTCACGTTCCGCTTCAGATCGCGACTGCGCTCGCTCTGGCTCTCGCGCTAAATCGGCGTCTCGTTGCTTTGAGCTTTTGGCGAGCTGCGTTTTTTCTGCCGGTTGTCATCTCCGGTGCAGTCGTCGCGATTTTGTGGAGCAATCTCTACGCAACCGACGTTGGATTGATCAACCATCTTCTCGTAAAGATCGGATTGCATCCGGTTCCGTGGCTAACCGATCCCGCGACTGCGATGCCCGCGATTGCAGTGATGGTAACGTGGAAGAACGTCGGCTTCTACGTGATCATTTATCTCGCAGGACTTCAGTACATCCCTCGCAGCTGTCAGGAAGCAATTGAAATCGAAGGCGCATCTGCGTGGCAGCGCTTCCGGTATCTGACGCTCCCTTCTCTTCTGCCGCAGACGCTGCTCGTTGTAACTCTCTCGACGATCAACGGCTTCCAGCTGTTCATCGAGCCGTACGTGATGACAGGAGGCGGTCCGCTCAGGCGTACGTACTCCGTCGTGCTGTATCTGTACACGAATGCGTTTGCGTATCAGAAGATGGGATACGCTGCAACGATCGGTGTCGCCCTTGCGCTCATCATCGGAGCGGTTGTCTTCATTCAACGCAAGACGATCGGCAGCGCCGAAGCAATATGAAAATCTTTCGGCGAGTTGCTCTGTATGCAGCGCTGACGTTCGCAGCTCTCACTTTCATTTATCCGTTCCTGTGGATGGCATCCTCCACCTTCAAGCCGCCTGTCGAAGTGGGCACGCTGTCGCTAATCCCGAGTCATCCCACGTTCGACAATTATCGGACGATGTGGGCACGCGCACCGTTCGGCCGCGCGCTTCTCAACAGCGCATTCGTGGCGACGACAATCACGCTGGCTGTTCTCTTTTTCGGCTCGATAACAGCATACGCGATGGCGCGTCTGAATTTCAAAGGGCGCCCTGTGCTCAACGCTGCCACACTCGCAGTGCTGCTCGTCCCTGGACAGCTCACTCTTATTCCTCTCTACACGTTGATCGTCCAGCTCGGATTGATCGACACTTACGCCGCGCTGATACTCCCGTATCTGTTCAATGCGACCGCAATTCTGATGATGCGACAATTCTTTTTGCAGATTCCTCAGTCGCTCATCGACTCAGCACGAATGGACGGAATGGGAGAGCTCAGAATTCTTTTCACGATTTTCTGGCCCCTGTCCAAACCCGTGCTGTCGATCGTGGCGATCTTCACATTCATGGGATCATGGAATGAGGTTCTCTGGCCACTGCTCGTCGTTCGTGATCAGCACATCATGACACTGCCTCAGCTGCTGACAGTGTTTGCACTCGGCGGAGGCGCTGGAACAGTCGGCGTCTCGCTAGCATCGGCAATGGTACTCGTCATACCGGTGGTCGTCGCATACGCATTTCTGCAGCGCAATTTCATCGAGAGCATGGCAGGCGCGGGAATCAAAGGCTGATGCCGTCAGTAACGTTCGATCATGTGAGCAAGCGATTCGGCGACGTGACGGTTGTCGAGGACTTCGACCTCAAAGTCGAAGATGGAGAGCTACTAGTACTCGTGGGCGGATCGGGATCGGGCAAATCGACAATCCTTCGCATGCTCGCAGGTCTCGAAACAGTGACGACCGGCAAAATCAGGATCGACGACCGCGATGTGACGGACCTCCCTCCACGCGATCGCGACGTAGCGATGGTCTTTCAGGACTATGGATTGTATCCGCACATGACTGTCCGCGAAAATCTTTCGCTCGGTCTTCGGCTGAGAAAAATCGCTAAACAGGAAATCGAGCGACGCGTGACGTGGGCTGCAGGAATGTTGCAGCTCGATCCGCTACTCGATCGAAAACCGAAACAGCTCTCTGGTGGACAGCGACAGCGTGTAGCGATGGGACGCGCGATGGTGCGGGAGCCCAAAGTGTTTCTGTTCGACGAGCCTCTGTCCAATCTCGACGCGGGGCTTCGCGCGCAGATGCGCATCGAGATCGGTGGATTGCAGCGGCGACTGAACACCACGACAGTCTATGTGACCCACGATCAGGTCGAAGCAATGACACTCGGCGATCGTATCGTCGTTCTCGCCGACGGACGCATTCAGCAGATTGGCCGGCCCATCGAGCTTTACCTTGCGCCGGTGAATCGATTCGTCGCCGGATTCATCGGCACGCCGGCCATGAACTTTGTCGAGGGTCGCATTCAGGAAGAAAACGGCGCTGTTGTTTTTATGACCGAAGGTGCACAGGTAAAGCTCGAGAAAGTCGTGATCGAAAAAGGAAATTCTTCTCAACCCGTCACACTCGGGATACGCCCCGAGGATCTGAGCGTCGAGCTCAGCTCGAATGGATCCCCCGCTTCGGCTGATGCGTTTCCCGGGAAGATCGTACTCGTAGAAAGGCTTGGGGGAACCAGTCACATTCACTTCGAAGTCGGGCCGCACCGCCTGATGGCATCGGTCATCGCCGATTCGCTTCCAAATGTTGGTGAGAACATCAACGTTCGCATTCCCGCTGCACGAACCCACCTTTTTGCCGCCGATGGCCGAACACTCTTATAGCAGGTTTTTCCAACCGCTCAGTTAGGGATCAATGATGTGACGCGACTGTTACACAAAATGCGCGAATCGTGCAGAATGGCTGAATCATTGGGGGCTAGAAACCCATATCGACAGGGACCCATGAGATAACATTTGTGCAAAAAATGCACGTATCGGTTGACAGCGGCCCTAGAGAGTCCTACGTTCCGTTCATGACATTCCTCTCGGTCAACCTGAACTCGAAGCATGAGAACCGGCTCAATGCCGGGTGCTCGACGCACGGGGCGCGGAAGCGAAAGGACTAGCTGGATTTGGATGTCATGTTGCTTCGCCCCGCCTTCGACTGAATGCGGGGCGTTTCTTTTTATGGAGAATGGATGAGAAAGCATTACCTGTTAGTGAGCGACTTCGATCAGACACTGAGCTTCAACGATTCCGGATTGGTGTTGAGCGAGATGCTCGGCATCGCGGGATTTCAGGAGCGAGTCGCAAGCCTCTCGCGATTGAATCTTGTGCAGTCGGGAGCGGAGCTCACGTATCTCTTGCGGCACGATCCTGATTTTCGCCAAGTGGCGAGAGCCGACCTCATCGAAGTCGGAAAGCGTATTCGTCTCAAGGGGAACATTGCTCTCCTCGCTGAGTTTCTGAAAGACGGCATCGACGGCTTTCGCTTCGACTTCTACATCGTTTCCGCAGCGCCTTGGGAAGTTGTGAACTCCGCTCTCGATGGAATCGTTCCGCCCGATCACATCATCGGCACTCATTTCACGTTCGAAGGGCCGGACGAGACTGTTGGAGAGATCGTCCAGGTGCACGCGGGTTATGGAAAGGTCGCGGCGGTGGAAGCGCTTCGCGTTCGCCTTGGCGTTCCGACTGATCGAGTTGTGTACGTCGGCGACGGAAGCTCCGACATCCACGTGATGCTTCACGTGAATCGCGGCGACGGTCTGACGATCGCGGCGTCGGAGACGCGGCTCATCGCGCAGATCGCGACACGAACCGTGATCAGCGACGATGCGTTGAGCGTGTTGATTCCTGTCCTCGAGGAGATCGGCGGTTATGACGCGACGCGGATTCGCCTCGTTTTCGAAGAGCAGGGACTGCTCATTCAGGAATGGGATCGCGTGCGTACCGACTGGTTGACGATTCGCGACGGTGCCGCAGTCGAGTCAGCCGCGTGATCCACTATCTCGGATATTTTGCCGGCACGCTGACGGTGGCCGCGTTTCTACCGCAGGTCATTCGTACGTGGCAGACGCAGCAAACACGCGACCTGTCGCTTGGAATGTTCGCGCTACTCACCACCGCCAGCACGCTGTGGATAGTCTACGGAGCAATCACCTCCGACTGGCCAGTCATTCTCACCAACGGCGGAATGGTCGCGCTGAACGGCGCCCTCGCCGTCGCGAAGCTACGCTATCAATAGCTAACGATCGTGCAGGCTGTAGTTTTTTCCCATGCACCGCATCGCCGCTTCAGGTCTCTGCGCACTCGTCCTATTCAGCTCCCCTGGCTCTGCGCAGAGCGATTGGAAGAAAGGCGGTACCTGCTATGAAGTTTTCGTCCGCTCGTTTTACGACAGCGATGGCGATGGAATCGGTGACCTCAAGGGACTCATTCAAAAGCTCGATTACATAAACGACGGCGCCACAGGCGGACACCATTCACTCGGCGCGCGATGCATGTGGCTGATGCCGGTCGACGAATCTCCCAGCTATCATGGCTACGACGTTACGAATTATTATCGCGTCAACCCGCAGTACGGCACTAACGACGATTTCAAGAAGCTGATCGCCGAGTCGCACCGTCGCGGGATCAGAGTGCTTGTAGATCTCGTGCTGAATCACACGTCGAGCGAGCACCCGTTTTTTCAGGAGGCTTTGAAAAACACCGCGTCTGCCCACCGCGACTGGTTTCGGTGGGCATCGACGAAACCCGATGTGAAAGGTCCGTGGGCTCAGGAGGTATGGCATCGATCCCCCGTTAGAAACGAGTACTACTACGGCCTTTTCTGGAGCGGGATGCCGGATTTGAACTATGAGAATCCCGCAGTTCGGGAGGAGGCGAAACGAATTGCAACCTTCTGGTTGCGCGACATGGGCGTGGACGGCTTCCGGCTCGACGCGATTCCCTACCTTGTCGAAGAGAATGACAAGCTGATGCACACGCGGGGAACGCACGCATTCCTCCGCGAGTTTGCGGCGCATGTGCATTCAGTCTCGCCGAGCGCATTCACAATCGGCGAAGTCTGGGATTCGACCGGTGCGATGCTCGCATACTATCCCGACCAGCTCGATGCGCACTTTGCGTTTGATGTCTCGAACGCGATCATCGACGCGGTGCGAAAACGCTCGATGACGGGACTGTTTGCGCCCGTGCTGCGTCTGCAGCGCGCACTGCCGGCGAATCGTTGGTCGCCCTTTCTCCGAAATCACGATCAGTCGCGAACGATGACTGAGCTTGGCGGTTCTGCATCGCAGGCGAGACTGGCTGCGACTCTTCTGCTGACGTTTCCGGGACTGCCTTTCGTGTACTACGGTGAAGAGATCGGAATGACGGGCGACAAGCCCGATCCACGACTTCGAACACCGATGCAATGGACACCCGGTCATGCCGCGGGTTTCACACGCGGCACAGCCTGGGAATCACCGCAATCCGACTCCGAAACAAGAAATGTCGAGGCCGAAGATCGCGATCAGTCGTCATTGCTCAACCACTATCGACGGTTGATCCACCTTCGCGCTCAGAATTCCGACCTCGCATCCGGTGAGCTCGTGCCACTCGACCCAGGCGACACCTCCATCGCGGCGTACGTGCGCCGGTCAAGTGATCATGCCGTGCTGGTGGTGGCGAATCTTGGACTATCCTCTCTGTCGAATGTGAAGCTGTCTTCGTTGGACCGATTGCTCCCTCCTGGATCGTACAATGCGAGGAATTTGCTCGGGCACCTGCAGGGCGCATCGCTTCGGATAGGAGCGGACGGCCGGATCAAAGATTATGTGCCGCTCCCTTCCCTCGCGCCGTTGGAGAGTTATCTCTTTCAACTCTCGAGGAGGTGACACAGTGATCGATCGCCGCACTTTTGTACAAACCGTCGGCGCAGTTACTGCCGGCACTGCATTCCGCGCGGAGAACCGCGACCGCATTGTTGCGGGACGGCTCAAACAATCTGTCTCACGCTGGCCGTACACGAGCATTCCGCTCCCTGAATTCGCCAAGGCCTGCGCAGCGATGGGACTCAAGGCAATCGACTTGTTGCAGCCGCCTGACTGGGACGTTGTTCGGCAGTACGGTCTCGTATCTTCAATGGGATATCCGACGGACCGCCGCGATTTCCTTTCAAACGGATTCAACAATCCGGCGAGTCATGCGATGCTGCTTCACGAGCTCGAGCAGGCGATTCCGCTCGCGGCCAAGCATGCGGTGCCGAATGTCATCACAATGTTCGGCAATCGCCAGGGAAGAAGTGATGCCGAGGGAATTGCGAATTGCATTGCGGGACTGAAGAAGATCTCTCCGCTCGCGGAAGAACAAAAAGTCAACGTGTGTGTCGAGCTGCTGAACAGCAAAGTCGATCACAAGGATTATCAGGGCGACCACACCGCATTCGGCGTCGAAGTAATGAAGGGTGTCGGCTCACCGCGGGTGAAGCTGCTGTACGACATCTACCATATGCAGATCATGGAAGGCGATGTCATCCGCACGATTCGCGACAACATCGCGTACATCGGGCACTTTCACACTGGCGGCGTGCCTGGCCGTCACGAGCTGGACGATACGCAGGAGCTGAATTGGCGAGCAATCGCAACGGCGATCGTGGATACGGGTTTCACGGGATACATGGCCCACGAGTTCACTCCGACGCGCGCACCGCTCGAGTCGCTCAAGGCTGCATTCTTAATCTGTGATGTCTAACTTCTTCAGACGACAGAAAACTTAGAACTACGCAGACAACAGAGATCAGAAGAATTAGAGATCAGTGGCTAGGGTGAACCTTCACCCTAGCCACTGATCTCTTTTACTTCTGATTTC
>WNGI01003370.1_pt1 | contig 19812 bp, 21 predicted proteins | sample 5400621 | NCBI WGS metagenome assembly WNGI01 (sample SAMN13153374, study PRJNA577476) | soil metagenome | isolation source: 20 cm soil or saprolite under Garry oak tree replicate 1 | place: USA:California | collected 2016-06-15
GACCATCGGACAACCCGTCGCACCGAGGAAGGTCCGATGGCGCGCGCCACCGTCACGACGCTGATGGGCGCGGTCAGTCCTGTACGCGCGATCCGATCTCCGCGCCGCAGATGGCGCGCCGGACGCCATCGCACCGCGCATCGCACTCGATCGACGGGCATGATCGGCGGCGCGTGAGCGTCGCGTCGAGCCGCGCGCGTCTTCTGGCATGGCCGTTGCCACCTTCCGGGCGCGGAGGTGGAGCCATGACGGCGATACGACGCACGACGAGGACATGGATGACCGCGGCGATGGTACTGCTCGGGGCGACCGCGAGGGCCGAGTTCGGCGACCCCGTGGGCGGCCTCACGATCGACGAGCTCGCGCGCTTCACCGCCGGGCGCGACACGTTCGAGGAGGTCGAGACCGTGGCGGACGGGCTCGGTCCCGTGTTCAACGGCGACTCGTGCGCCGCGTGTCACAACGTCGGTGGCACGGGCGGCGGGAGCACGCTCGTCGAGACGCGCTTCGGCAAGACCACCGCGGGCGCGTTCGATCCGATGACGTCGCACGGCGGCTCGCTCATCCAGAGCCAGGGCATCGGGGCGCAGGGCGCGTGCACGTTCGTCGGCGAGCAGGTGCCTGCGGAGGCGACCATCCGCGCCGGACGGCGGACCACGCCGCTATTTGGCCTCGGCCTCGTGGATTCCGTGCCGGCGATCACGCTGCTGTCGCTGGCCGCGATCGAGGCTCGGTGGCAGCCCGCGACCGCGGGGCGCCCGAACATCGTCACCGACGTCGTGACCGGAAAGCGGGCGGTCGGGAAGTTCGGCTGGAAGAGCCAGGTACCGAACCTCCTTCACTTCTCCGGCGACGCCTACCTGAACGAGATGGGCATCACGAGCCCGCTCTTCCCGAACGAGAATTGCCCGCAGGGCGACTGCTCGCTGCTCGCCTGTGATCCCGTCGCCGACCCGGAGGACGACGGCACGGACGTCGCGCTGTTCAACGACTTCATGCGACTCCTCGCCCCGCCGCCACGCCCGCGCCTCGGCTTCGCGGAGCTCGGCGGCAGCTACGTCTTCGACCACATCGGCTGTGCGAACTGCCACGTCCGCACACTGATCACGGGCGCGAGCCCCGTACACGCCCTCCGCTTCCGGTCGTTCCAGCCCTTCTCCGACTTCCTGCTCCACGACATGGGCTCGCTCGGCGACGGCATCGAGCAGGGGCTCGCGCGCGGCACCGAGATGCGCACGGCGCCGCTCTGGGGCCTCCACCTGTTGACGACCTTCCTGCACGACGGCCGCGCCACCACGATCTCGGACGCGATCCTCGCGCACGACGGCCAGGGGCGCGCGGCGCGCAACCGCTTCGCGGCGCTCTCGCCCGACGCACGGGCCCGGCTCTTGAAGTTCCTGGGTGCGCTGTGATCAGCGCCCGCGAGCCTGGGTCCCCGCCTGCTGGGGGTCGTCGAGCATCTGCACCGGCAGTCCCGGCGGTGCCATCTCGGGCGGAACGATGCGGTTCTCGGGCATCGCGACGGGGTTCCCGTCTGCGTCCACGAGCTCGTAGTCGGGGTGGAACCGTCGCTACTTGCTACGGCCGCGGCCGCTCGAACCACGAGCGCCCGCCCTTCGTCCACGCCGGGCCGTTGCCCCAGTCGAGCCGCGTGCGCTTCTTCGGGTGGTCGGGGTCGTCGCGCTGGCAGGCGGCCTCGTACTCGCGCATCGCGGCCTCGCGCGCCTTCACCGCCCAGTAGTCCTCCTCGCGCTGCCATTTCCCGCCGCCGGCATAGTCGAGGACGGTGACGCCAGGAAAATCGCACGTCCCTCGCCCCGACGGATGATCGCGGCGGTTCTGGACGTACAGGACGACGCGGCTTCGCTCGGGATCGACCACGTGCCACTCGTAGCCCGTGTAGATCTCGCCGTACTTCTCCATGAGCGGCACGATCCACGCCCGGACCGTCTCGCGCCCGTGCATGAGGCCGTACCAGTGCTCGAAGTACGTGCAGTCCTCGGTGAAGAGGTCGGCCCAGGCGTTCCAGTCCTCGCCGACGGCGCCGGTGCGCCAGTAGATGCGGAACGCGTCCTCCAGCTCCTCGCGGCGGAACGCACCCATCGAAGCAGCCCATAGCCCGCGTGGAGCGCGGTCGTAAAGAGTCAATCTCGCCGCGCGACGTCGCGCCAGCCGGCCGCATCCTTCATCGCTTCGTCGGGCGGCAGCCCGTTCCACGACATCCAGCGCGACCGGTGGAACGCCGTCGCCGCGAGCTGCATGCGGAGCGGCCGCGGCGGCGGTCCCGCGACACCGAGCGCGCGCCACGGTACCGTTGCCTCGACGGTGATCCGCGGCTGGTCGCTCCCGAAGTAGACCGCGACGGCGCCGGGGACCGGGTCGCAGCGGCCGTGCTCGTCGTAGCAGAGCTCGGCGCGCATCTGGGGCGCGCTCTTCTTCGGAAACACCTTCGGCGGGATGATCGAGAGGCTCAGGCGGCGCGGGCCCGCGCCGGCGTCGACGCCCCAGTCCACACGGAAGGCTTCCCCGCGCGGGAACTCGTCGCCGTAGGCGAGCAGGTGCGGGTCGTAGTAGTCCATCGCGACGAGGCCGAGCGCCAATCCCTCGCCGTTCCAGGCGAGCAGCAGGTCGCCGAACGGCACCTCGCCGGCCGGGGTGGCGAGGCTCGGGACGAGCGCGGTGTCCTTCGGCCACTCGCCGAGCGAGCGGTCGCGGGGGTCGATGTCGGCCCGCGGCATCGTCCAGGCGCCGCTGAATCGCGGCCGCGGGCCGTCGGCGGAATCGCGATGGACCACGGCCAGGTGGCCATTCGTCCGGGCAAGCGCCGCGACGAGTCCCTCGTAGGGGCGGTCGTTCACGTCGACGAGGCCGAAGTCGTAGTCCTCGCCGTCCTGCCGCCCGCCGCGCGGGTGATCGTAGTACTGGAACCAGTGGCTACCGACGACCGCCGGCTGGCGCGCGAAGCCCTCCGCCGCGGCGGCCGCGCCGCGGGCGCGCTCCGCCTGGGTTGCGACCGTCATCAGGTGGCCGTTGTTGCGGTTGCCGGTCCGGTTCTCGGCGGCCGCGAAGAACCACTCGGTGACGAGCACGGGCTTGCCGCCGCTCAGCTGGTGGAGGCCCTCGAAGTAATAGGGCGCGATCCAGCCGTCGGGACTGTCGACGTTGTAGTTCGTCGCGATCGCGTCGACCCACGGCGCCATCGCGCGCACCGCCGCCGGGTCGTAGTAGATCGGCAGCCGGTCGCCGAAGTTGACCGCGTCCGGGTCCGCCGCACGCAGCGCGGCATGGACCAGGCGGTAGTAGCGTTCGGCGACGAGGCCGGTCCAGCGCCGGACCACCTGGATACCGGCACCGCCGGGACGGAGGCGCGGATGGTCGGCAGTCTCGGCGAGGAGACCGTCGAACGAGCCGACGCCGGCGGGCGGCACGAAGTCGTGCTGGAAGCGCGCCCAGTCGCCGCCGTAGTGCTCGCGGAGGAGCGCGATCAGTCGCTGCTTGGTCTGGTTCGTCGCTGGCTGCTGCGCGAAGAAGTTGAAGAGCGCGCCGTTCCACCAGCCGACCTCGTTGTCGGTGAAGTAGCCGATGCGATACCGGTCCGCGCGGTACGGCGCCACGAGCCGGTGCGCCCAGGCGCGCATCCGCCGCTCGGCAGCGGGTGCGAACGGGTCGACCCAGTGGAACGTCGCCGTCTGCCCGAGCGCGAGGTTCGGGATCTCCGGCATGCGGAGCACGTGCGGCGGCAGCGACCCGGCGCTGGCGGTGTTGAAGCCCCACCCCGCCGCCCGCGCCCGCGTCGTCGTGAGCCAGCTCGCGAAATCCGGGAAGAAGCGCGCCCAGTGATACGCGGTCCGCCGTCGAACCGGCGAGCCCCCGTCGAGACCGTTGATCCCGACGGAGTAAAAGCGCTCGCCGCACGGGGTGACGAGCCATGCCACACCCCCGTCCGAGGCGAGCGTCCAGCGCGGGTGCGCGGCGCTCGTCGCCGTGCAGGCGGCGGCGTCGGCCGCAAGGGCGAAGGCGGCGAGCACGAACCACGATGCGGCGGTCCTCACGTGTGGGAGCGGATAGCGCAACGAGGGCGGATGAGGAAACGTCTTGACTCAACCTACCGGCGGCATCTGATGCCGACGAGATCCTCTTCCCGCTCGTCTTCGAGCTGATCTCCGAGGTCTTCTACAAGGCCGGTGACGCGCGCGACGCGCAGCGCATCGCCCGTGCACGTGCCGCCATCGGTGCGCACTACGATGGCCTCGAGCAACGGCTCGGGAACCGGCCCTGGCTCTGTGGCGAGTTCAGCGTGGCGGACATCGGGTACGCGCTGACGATCACGTTCGCCGCCAACCTCGGCGCGCCGCTCGGCGACGCACATCCGCGCCTGCAGGCGTGGTACGGCCGCGTCATCGCGCGCCCGAGCGTCACGAAGGAGCTCACGGGGCTTGCGGGGGCGATGGAGCGTGCCACGGCCTGAAGGTGCTGCTCGTGACGGCCGCCAGGCGCTAGGACCCGCTCTCTTCGGCCGGCAGCGACTTCAGGTACTCGACGAGGTCGCTCTTCTCCCCGTCTGTCAGGCCGAGCGCGACGGTCGTGTCGTCCGTGCCGAGCGGATCCGCGCGACGCCGCCTATTGACAATACGTTCAGAATATTCTAAACGCTCTGCACAGAGCGTACGCTATGGATCGTACGACCGGCATCTTCGTCGACGGCATGGGGGCCGCCGCCGCCACCTCGGGGATCCTGAACCAGCTCCAGGGCCGCATCTTCGCGCTCCTCTACCTGCAGCCCGGGCCTCTCTCGCTCGACGAGATCGCCACCGAGCTCGAGCAGAGCAAGAGCAACATCTCGGTCAACATCCGCGGCCTCGTCGACTGGCACCTGGTGCGACGCAGCCGCGTTGGCGGGTCGCGCCGCGACCAGTACGAGGCCGCCGCCGACTTCTGGCGCGTCATGCAGGAGATCATGGAGCGTCGCTTCCGCTGGAACGTGCGCCAGGTGCTCGCGACCATCGATGAGACCGAGCGCGCGGTCGAGGAGGAGCGCGGGCGGCGCGACTGGGCACAGTTCGTCACCACGCGTGTCGCGGGACTGCGGGCATTCTTTGCCGCCATGGACGCGGGGTTCGGGGCCTTCGCGCATGGCAAGCCGCTCGATCCCGCCGCGCTGAAGCACCCGCTGCTGGCGGCGGTCCCCCGGCCGCGCCCGCGCGGGTGAAAGGAGAATCTCATGGAACCCGCATTGACCGTCGGTCTCCTCTGGCTCCTCTTCGGCGGGCTGCACATCGGGCTCGCCACGCGGCGCCCACGCGCCGCGCTCGTCGCGCGCCTCGGCGAGCGGGGCTTCACGACGCTCTTCTCGCTCATCGCCGCGGTGATGTTCGTCGTGGTCGTCCGCTTCTATGCGAACCACCGCCTCGAAGGGGCGCCTGGCCTGGCGCTCGGCGATGTGGCCGCGCTCCGCTGGCCCCTCATGGCGATGATCGGCTTCGGGATCGCGCTGGCGCTCGCGTCGCTCGTCTCGTCGTACGCCGCCTCGCCGATGGCGATCCTCACGCACACGGTGCGGCCGCCGCACGGGCTCGAGCGCATCACGCGCCACCCGTTCTTCATGGGCTTCGCGCTCGCCTCGCTGGCGCACGTGCTCCTCGCGACCCGGCTGGTCGGCGCCGTCTTCCAGGCGGGGATCGCGACGGTGATGATCGTCGGCGCCTGGCACCAGGACCGGAAACTCCTCGTGCTCCGCGGCCGGCCGTACGAGGCGTATCTGGCCGCGACGTCGGCCGTGCCGTTCGTCGCGATCCTCGCCGGCCGCCAGCGTCTCGTGTGGCGCGAGCTTCCGTACGGCGCGCTCGCGGCGTGCGCCGCCATCGCGGTCTCACTGCGGGTCGTGCACGGCGCGATCTTCGACCACGGCGGCGCGTGGGTCATCGTGGCGACGCTCGGGGGCGCGGCCGGGGCAGGGCTGGCGAGCGCCTGGCACGCGCGGCGCCGGCGTCGAAGGCTGCCCGATGCAGCCGGTCTCGCGGGCAGACCGGCCGCCTGAGCGGCGCGGGTGATTCCCTACGCATGGGGGGCGACCGAGGCGGAACGCGCGGCCGCCTTTCCGTGCGACCGGCATCTGGTACCCGCCGACGAGGCCGTCTTTCGCGCGGTCGACGTCGACGCGCCCGCTGCGGTCGTGTTCCGCTGGCTCTGCCAGCTGCGTGTGGCGCCGTACAGCTACGACTGGATCGACAATTTCGGACGGCAGAGCCCGCCCCAGCTGACACCGGGTCTCGACGACCTCCAGCGCGGCCAGACGGTGATGGGCGGCTTCGAGCTCGTCGACTTCGAGCGGGACCGCCACCTGACGGCGGTGACGCGGCCGAGCGTGCTCGACGGCGTCTTCGGCCGGTTCGGGGTGAGCTACGTCGTCGAGCCGCGTGGCGAGACCCGCGCGCGGCTCGTCGTGAAGGTCCTCGTCCGCTATGGTCGAGGGCCGATCGGGTGGTTGACGCGCGGGCTCTTCCCGTGGGGCGACCTCGTGATGATGCGGAAGCAGCTCCTCAACCTGAAACGCCTGGCGGAGACATGAAGGCGGCGCTGATCTACGACGGCAACTGCGGCTTCTGCCGTCGCTGGGTCGCGCGGATCCGACGCTGGGATCGTGGCGGACTCCTCGACCCCCTGCCCTACCAGACACCGGATCTCGAGGCACGGTTTCCCGGCGTGTCGCGCGCCGACTGCGTCGCGCGCATCCACCTCGTCGACGAGCGTGGGAACGTCCACCGCGGCGCCGCCGCCGGACGCGAGGTCCTGCGCCGGCTTCCCGGCGGCACGCTCTGGACGTTGCCGTTCCTCGTTCCCGGAGCACTCCGCCTGGCCGAACGCACGTACGTGTGGATCGCGCACCGCTGGGGTCCGCTCGGCGCGCACGGCAACCCGCCACCGCCATCCGGTTGTCCACTCGGCGACCGCGAGGCATAACGCCTGCGTGAGTCCCGTCGAGAAGGCCGACGTCCTCCTCGAAGCGTTGCCCTACATTCGCCGCTTCGCGGGCAAGGTCATGGTCGTCAAGTACGGCGGCCACGCGATGGAGAACGAGGAGCTGAAGGACTCCTTCGCGCAGGACGTCGCGCTCCTCAAGTACGTCGGCATGCGCCCGGTGATCGTGCACGGCGGCGGCCCGCAGATCGATGCGGCGCTCAAGGCGCAGGGCGTCTCCTCGCGCTTCGTGCGCGGCATGCGCGTCACCGACGCGGCCACGATGGACGTCGTCGAGCAGGTCCTGGTCGGAAAGATCAACAAGCAGATCGTCGCGCTCCTGAACCGCCACGGCGGGCGCGCCGTCGGTCTCTCGGGAAAGGACGGCGAGCTGGTGGTCGCCCGCAAGCGGCCCGGCGCGGACGACCTCGGGCTCGTCGGCGACGTGATGGGCGTCAACCCGCGCGTCATCGACGCGCTCGAGGGCTTCGTCCCGGTGATCGCGCCCACGGCCGCCGGCGCCGACGGGCAGACCTACAACATCAATGCCGACGTCGTCGCCGGCAAGATCGCCGAGGCCTTGCGCGCCGAGAAGCTGATCCTCCTGACGGACGTGGAGGGCGTGCGAGCGCACGACGGCTCGCTGCTCGACACCCTCGCCGCGGACACCGCCGTCGACCTGATTGCCGACGGCACGATCGCGGGCGGGATGATCCCGAAGGTCGAGTGCTGCGTCGAGGCGCTGCGTGGCGGCGTCAAGCAGGCGCACGTGATCGACGGCCGCGTGCGCCACGCGCTCCTGCTCGAGGTGCTGACGAGCCGCGGCGTCGGTACGGAGCTCGTGCCGGCGACGCGCCGGGCGCGCCGTCGTCTGTCACGCGCGTGAGCGTGAGCGAAGGATATCGATGACGAACGGGGAGATTCTCGCGGCGAGCGCGGCGCACGAGATCGGGGTCTATGCCCGTCAGCCCGTCGCCTTCGTCCGGGGGCGCGGGGCCGAGCTCTGGGACGCCGACGGCAAGCGCTATCTCGACTTCTTCGCCGGCCTCGCGGTCAACAATCTGGGCCACTGCCATCCGGCGGTCGTCGAAGCGATTCGCGCCCAGGCCACGACCCTCCTCCATGCCTCGAACGTCTACTACACGGCGCCGGCGGTCGAGCTGGCGGCGCTCCTCTGCCGGCACTCGTTCGCCGAGCGCGTCTTTCTCTGCAACAGCGGCGCCGAGGCGAACGAGGCGGCGATGAAGCTCGCCCGCCGCTGGGGCAGCGAGCACGGCGGCCGGTACGAGATCCTGTCGACCACGGGCTCCTTCCACGGCCGCACGTTCGCCACGCTCACCGCCACCGGCCAGGAGAAGTACCACCAGGGCTTCCAGCCGCTCCTGCCCGGCATTCGCCTCGTCGCCTACGACGACGCGGCGGCGATGGCGTCGGCCGTGCGCGACGAGACGGTCGCGATCCTCGTCGAGCCGATCCAGGGCGAGGGCGGCATCAACGTGCCGGCGCCCGACTACTTGCCGCGCCTCCGCGACCTGGCCGACCGGCACGAGCTCCTTCTCATCTTCGACGAGGTGCAGTGCGGCATGGGCCGCACGGGCCGGCTTTTCGCGCACGAGCACGTCGGCGTACCGCCGGACATCATGACGCTCGCGAAGGCACTCGGCGGCGGGCTCCCGATCGGCGCCACGTGCACGACCGCCCGTATCGCGGCGGTGCTGACGGCCGGCGCCCACGGCACGACGTTCGGCGGTAACCCGGTCGCCTGCGCCGCGGCCCTCGCGGCGGTCGACGAGCTCGCGCGGCCGGCGCTCCTCCAGCACGTGCGCGAGGTCGGCGCCTACTTCGCGGACCGGCTCCGGGCCCTCGCCGCGAAGTTGCCCGTCATCCGCGAGGTCCGTGGCGTCGGCCTGATGCTCGGCGCCGAGCTCACGCGGCCGGGCGCCGCGGTGGTCGAGCGCTGCCTCCGCGACGGGCTGCTGATCAACTGCTGCGCCGACCGGGTGCTGCGCTTCGTCCCGCCGCTCGTCATCACGCGCGCGCAGGTCGACGAGGGCTTCGCGGTGCTCGAGCGAGCGCTCGCCACGGCATGAAGCGCGACCTCCTCCGGCTCGGCGACCTCACGACCAACGAGATCGAGATGATTCTCGACGTCGCGGCGCGGCTGAAGCGCGACCTGCGCGCCGCCCGGCCGCATCCGCTGCTGGCGGGACGGACCCTCGCCATGATCTTCGAGAAGCCGAGCCTCCGGACGCGCGTCACGTTCGAGGTCGGCATGGTGCAGCTCGGCGGCGCCGCGATCCACCTGGCCCCCGGCGACATCCGCCTCGGCGAGCGCGAGTCTGCCGGCGACATCGCGCGTAACCTCGAGCGCTGGGTCGACCTCGTGATGGCCCGGACGTTCCTGCACCGGAGCGTCGTCGACCTCGCCGCCGGCGCGCGCGTGCCCGTGATCAACGGCCTCTCCGATCTGCACCATCCCTGCCAGGTGCTCTCGGACTGCTTCACGCTCCTTGAGCACCGGGGCCGGCTCGCGGGGCTCCGCGTCGCCTTCATCGGCGACGGCAACAACGTGGTGCACTCGTGGATGGATGCGGCCGCACGGCTCGGGTTCGACTTCGTCCTCGCCTGCCCGCCGGGCTACGAGCCTGCCGCGACGATCGTCGCGGCGGCGGGGCCACACGTCACCGTGACGCACGACGCCGCGGCCGCCGCCCGCGGCGCCGACGTCCTCTACACCGACGTCTGGACGAGCATGGGCCAGGAGACGGAGGCCACCGTACGCCGGCAGGCGTTCCACCCGTATCAGCTGAACGCCCCGCTCGTCGCGCGCGCCAGGCCCGACGTGCTCGTGATGCACTGCCTCCCCGCGCATCGCGGCGAGGAGATCACCGACGACGTCATCGATGGGCCGCGCTCGGTCGTCTTCGATCAGGCGGAGAATCGCCTACACGTGCAGAAGGCGATCATGATGTGGCTCCTCGGTGTTGCCCCTTGATGCCTCGCGGCGGATGTTGCATCGTCCCGCCATGCGACCGATCCTGCGCCGTCATCGCTTCGCGGAAGGAGGGCGAATGGGGCGCATCATGACATCCGTCACGGTCGGAAGCTTCACCGAACCGGGGCGCGAGATCCGGAGCGACGCACTGGTCGATACCGGAGCGTACTGCCTGATGCTTCCCGCGGCGTGGAAGCCGCGCCTCGGCCCCCTCCCGATCTGCCGGCCCGTGGAAGTTGAGCTGGCCGATCACCGGACGGCATCCGGCGAGATGTGCGGTCCGGTGCGCATTCAGATCGCGGGGTTCGAGCCCTTCGCCGGCGAAGTGCTGTTCCTGGAGATGCAAGAGCCCTCAGGCGGCTTCGAGGTGCTGATCGGCTATCTCACGCTCGAGCAGGCGCGGCTCGTCGTCGATACGATTCGCCACCGCCTCGTGCGATACCCGTACGTCGATCTGAAGCTGCAGCGCATCGCCTGATATTCGTTCAGGCGCCGCCGAGCCGTCCGAGCGCGCGCAGGCCGATGCGCTTTGCGACCCAGAATGCCGCCACCGCGACCCCGCTGCCGGCGACCGCAGCGAGCGCGACCAGCGTCTGCGTCCCCACGGTCCCACTCCGCGCCTCCGCCAGCAGCCGCGACACGGGCCACGCCTCGAGCGCCACGACGAGCGCGATCAACCCGAGACACGCGAGCATGTAGAGGATCGCGCCGAACCCCGTGGCGATCTGCGCCGCGTTCTGGGTGTCGAGCCGCGGGTAGACGGCGCCGAAGGCCAAGCCGAGGCTCACGACGGCCGCCATGAGCGGCACGAGCGTCACGAGGAAGACGACCGTCACCGGGAGCGGGACGCGCAGGAGCCCGTTCGTCGCCGCGACGAGCAGCTCGGCAAAGACGACGAGCGGCAGCCAGCCGAGCCAGAACTTGCTCCACCAAACCTGCTGGAGCGGAACGGGGGCGGTGCGCAGGATCCACCAGGCGCGGCCCTCGAGGCTCACCATCGGAAAGATGAAGCGGACCGCGACCGCCGTGGTCATGAAGGCGCCGAGTCCGAGGTTCAGGATCGTCGCCAGGTCGCGCATCGCGATCGCGAGCGGCGTGGCGTCGCCGAGTGGCAGGGCGGAGAAATTGTAGAGGTAGATGCCGACCAGCGCCGAGACCAGCAGCAGCTGCGACCACTGGCTCGCGTCGCGCAGGAACACCGTGACGTCCTTCGCGAAAAGACAGCCCGGGACTCGCGGCAGCGGCCGCACGAGGACGGCGAGCCAGCGCGACAGTGGCCGCTCGCCGGCGCCGGCGCGCACGCGGCCGGTCTGGGCGCGCGACCACGCGGTCAGGAAGACGCGCTCCACCACACCCGCGCTCGTCTGGAAGAGCATCGCGGCCGTGCTCGCGAGCATGCCGAAGGAGAAGAGCGGTTCGCCCGGTCGTGCCCCGAGCAACGGGAGGAGCGTCTCGGCGGCCCACGTCGTCGGGAGATAGGGCGAGCCCGTCGCGCCGAAGCCGGCGAGAAAGCCGGTGAACCCCGCGAGGCCGGACGGATCGGCGAGCCGCTCGGGGCGGAGCAGCCGGACGGCGACCACCAGCGCCGCGACGCCGAGCCCCACGCCCACGAGCAGCGCGTCGCGCGTCCGCCGCGCCGGGAACACGAGCACGAGGCCCGTCGTGACGAGCACCCCGAGCGCCGCCGGGATCACGAGGAATACGAGCAGCACCGCGACGGCGGCCGCGAAGAAGAGCGGCCCGGCGTGGTAGACGACCCCGTAGGCAAGAAGCACCGGAAGGCCGACGAGCAGCACCATCCACGACGAGGCGACGGCTGTCTCGACGAAGCGCGCGTGATGGAGTCGGCGGTGGGACAGCGGTGCCGCGAGGAGCGGCGTCACCTCCCCGGCCAGGTAGTACGTGGTGAGCGCCGTCACCGTGTTGCTGACCAGCAGGATGCCGAAGAACGTGAGGAAGAGGAGCGACAGCAGGCGCTCGGTCAGGAACGGCCCGAAGCTGCCGAGGCCGTGGAAGTAGCCGAGCACCCGCGTGAAGAGGACGAAGCAGGCGACCCAGAAGAGCCCCACGAGCGCGCTCACCGTCGCCGCCCGCAGGCGGGCGCGGCGGATGACGTTCCACAGCGCGCGGAGCCGCGGCTCGAGGAGCGTCATGCGTCGCGCGCGGCCCCGAGGACGTCGAAGAAGACCGTCTCGAGCGAGGCGGCGCCGTCGTCGGGCCGGGCGCGCGCCCGGAGGTCCGCAAGCGTTCCCACGGCGACCAGCCGGCCGCGGTCGATGATGCCGATCCGCCCGCACAGCTCCTCCGCCACGGCGAGGCTGTGCGTGGACAGAAAAACCGTGACCCCATCCGCGGCGAGACTGCGCACCAGCCGGCGCAGCTCGAGCGCGCCCTCGGGGTCGAGGCCGACCATGGGCTCGTCGAGCACGAGGACGCGCGGGCGATGGACGAGCGCCGCGGCGAGCGCGAGCCGCTGCCGCATGCCCTGCGACAACGTCTCGGTCAGCTCGTCCGCCGTGCGCGTGAGGCCGAACTGCTCGAGCAACGCCTGCGCGCGCTGTCCCACGTCCGCGCGGCGGAGGCCGTAGAGGCCACCGGCGAAGCGCAGGAACTCGAGGGCCGTGAGCTTGTCGTAGAGGAAGGGATGGTCGGGCAGGTAGCCGGTCACCGCCTTGGCCGCCTCCGGCGCGCGGCGGATGTCGTGGCCGCCGAGGACGGCCGTGCCCGCCGTGGGCTCGAGCAGGCCCATCATCATGCGGATCGTCGTCGTCTTGCCGGCGGCGTTCCGCCCGAGGAAGCCGAACACGCAGCCGGACTCGACCTCGAGGCTGAGATCGTCGACGGCAACGAGGGTGCCGTAGCGCTTCGTCAGGCGCTCGAGACGGATCACGCGCCGGCCTCCGGCGTCGCGAAAGCGAGCCCACCCACGAGCCCCGCGAGACCCAAATGGCGTTCCGGGCCGCCTTCGAGGAGCTTCACGTGCGTGGCGTCGGCCGGCATCTGCTCGAACACGGCGTCGGCGCTCACCCAGCGGCCGAGCCAGAGCTCGCTCCAGGCGTGGTAGAGGAACGCACCGTCGAGGTAGACGGCGCCGGCGACCATGCGCGCCGGGATGCCCGCGGCACGGGCGAGCGCGGTCAGAAGCACGGCGTGCTCGTTGCAATCCCCTCGGAGCACGCGGAGCACCTCCCGCGCGCTCGGGACGGTCGCGCTCGGCTCCTTCGTCATGCTCGTCGCGACCCAGTGGAGAAGACGTTCGGCGCGCCGTACGGCGTCGGGTTCGTCGCCGACGATCGCCCGCGCGCGCGCGACGATCGCCGGGTCGTCGGATTCGATGAACGGCGACGGTTTCCGGTACGGATCGTCCCCGCGCGGCGACGCCGATCCCGGAACGGGCGACGGCTCGCGCTCGATGCGCAGCACGCCCGCGCGCATCCGCTGCCGCGGCGGATCGTCCGGCACCGATCCCGCCGCCGGCCCCGACACCCGGAGCGTCAGCGCCGCCACGGTGCGCGGGCTCGCGATCGTCCCGTGGAGCGGGATGCGGGCGACCATCGCGACGTCGAGCGGCGCGGCGTCGTCGAGGCCGCCGAGCGCCGCCTCGCGGGGCTCGGCACGGAGGATGAGCCCGAGCATCGCCTCTTCCCGCACCGCGCGCCCGTCGTCCGTGAGCCAGACCTGGGTGCGGACGCCCTGCTCCTCTTCGGTGACACGCAACGTCTCGACACCGTCGACGGTCTCGCGGCCCTCGACCACGGTCGTGACCGGCTCGCTCCGCAGCGTGAGCGGGCTGAAGACGGCGTGCGTGAAGCGCGTACCGGGCGCCGGTCGGGCGGCGGCGATGCGCGGCCGGAACGTCGTCGCGAGATGGATCGGCTCCGCGAGCGGGATGGCGAGCGTGTCCTGCCGGTCGCCCGTTCCGTAGCGCACCTCGAGGCGATGGCCATCGCTCGTGCCGCTCGCGGTGAACGTGGCGGCCGGCGAGACGAGCGCGAAGTGGAAGGCGCGGAGACCGAACTGTGCGTCGGTCTCGGCGGCGAGCGACGTCGTCACGCGCTGCGGCACACCGAGCAGTGCCAGGGCGAGCGTGGAGTCGTCCCGGACGTCGTAGCCCTCCCCGGTCGCCACCACGCGCGGCCGACGGCAGCAGCGCGACGTCGGTCCCCGTTGGTGCCGCGTGCTTGCGCACCAGGAGCGCGAGCATGACGAGCCACCAGACGAAGACCGCGAGGGTCAGCGGGCGCTTCACGGTGCGGGTGATGAAACGCCGACGCGGACGTCGCGTCAAACGCGGGCGACGACCCCTTACGCCGCGGGCGGATACTCCTCGTGTTGCGGCAGCTCGTCCGCGATGTCGAACCAGGGCGCCTTCGACCCGACGAAGATGTGCATCTGCGGTCGGATGCCGGGATCGTCGTCGAGCGTGCCCATGGGCACGACCGCGATGTTGCGGTCGCGGTCGAGGCGCGGCACGGGGCCGCCGCACGTCCGGCAGAACGACTGCCCGAAGAACCGCGCCTCCGGCACCTTGTAGAACGCGATGCGCTCGGCGCCACGTGTGAAGCGGACCCCGTCGGCCGTCGTGACGAGGTTCGAGGCGTGCGCCGCGCCGCGGGCCTTCCGGCACCGCCCGCAATGACAGTTGCGCGCGAAGGTCGGCGGTCCCTCCACCACGAAGGCGACGCCGCCGCAGAGACAGCTGCCGCGCGGCGCCGCACCGGGCGGATCGGGCGCCGGCCGATCGGGCTGCGCCGGCATGTCGACGCCGGGAGGATAGGCCTCGAACTGCGGCAGGGAATCGCGGATCGCGAACCACGGCGCGCGCGACGCGACGAAGATGTGCGCGGCGGGGCGCGTGCCCGGATCCTGCTCCATGCATCCCGTGGGCAGGAACACGAGATTCTGCCACGGGTCGCCCGGCACCACCGAACCGCAGCGCGTGCAGAAGTCGCGGAAGAACCCGGGCGACGACTCGTAGCGTCCAACGTGGTCGCGGCCGCTCGCGCGGAAGCCGTCGGCCGGCGCGGTCACGTAGGTGGCGAACGGCGTGCCGTGTGCCTTCCGGCAGCGCGAGCAGTGACAGTGCGACATGAACTGGAGGGGTCCCTCGGCATCCCACGTGACGGCGCCACAGAGACAGCGGCTGCGTGTCATGCGGGCGATGTCGCAGGTCCGGTTCCGGCGCGCAAGGCGTTTTCCTCCACGGCCGTTGCGTGGTAAGCGCCGCTCGCTCTTGGAGGTCATCCGACGTGCCGCCCTCGCGCTCGGCGCCGCGGCCGTGGTGCTGGTCGCGCTCGAGGTGGTGCTGCGCGTCTGCGTCATGCCGTCGCCGCACTCGGCCGGCCGGCTCTTCGGCAGCGAGCTGCCGCCCGTGCAGCTCATCCCGCCGGAGCCGCCGCGCCCCGCGCGACGCGACGCCCAGCCGGGGCGCATCCGGTTCGACGATCTGAGCGGCCTCGTCCGCGACGACGTGGTCCTCGGCTACACGTCCCGGGAGCACGCGATCTCGACGAACGGATGGTGGCAGTCGAACAACGTCGGCGCCCGCGCTCGCCGCGACACCGCCGCCACGACCGCTCCCGGCACGACCCGGGTGCTCGTTTTCGGCGACTCGTTCGCCGCCGGGAGCCGCGTGCCACAGGAGTCGGCCTGGCCGGCGGTGCTCGAAGCGGCCGACCCGGGGCTCGAGGTCGTCAACTTCGGTGTCGACGGCTACAGCCTGGCGCAGAGCCTGCTGCGGTATCGCGGGGTCGGGGCGTCGCTGGCGCACGACGTCGTCATCCTGACGCTCTCGCCGCGCGCGGACCTCTGGCGCGAGGTGAACACGCTCCGGGCGCTCGCCGGATGGCGCTCGTATCGCGTCATGCCGCGGTTCGTGCTCGACGACGGGCTGAAGCTCGTGCCGAGCCCGTACGACCCGCCGAGCGCCGTGCACGCCGACAACCCGAGCGGGCTCGGCCCGCGGCTCCGCGAGCACCTCCGCCGCTACGACCGCTTTTACGTGCCCTGGATGTACGACCCGCCGCGCGGTCTCGCGCGCCACTCGGTGCTCGCGAAGCTGGTCCTCGCCCGCTGGCACGCGCGCCTCATGCGACGACTCCACGAGGATGCCCTCGATCCCCGGTCCGAGGCGGTCGCGGTGAGTGCCGGGATCGTGCAGGCGATGCGCGCCGACGCTGCAGCCCGCGGCGCCCGCTTCCTCCTCGCGTTGCTGCCGAGCGAGATCGACCTCGGGCGGCTCCGCCGGCGCGCCGGCTACCGCGAGCAATGGCGGGCGATCGCCGCCGTCGTCGCGCGGGACGGTGTCGCGTGCGTCGACCTCGCCGACGCGCTCGTCGCCGCACCCGCCGAGCGCATCGACCGCGGCTACGACGGGACGCACCACGGCCCGCGCACCAACGCCCTGGTCGCCGGTGTCGTCGGGCACGCACTCGCCGCGCCGCAGGCGCTGGCCTGCGGTGCCCCCGGGGCGTGAAGACCGGATGCTCTTTCACGACGCGCCGTTCCTCTGGCTCCTGCTCGCCACCTGCGTCGCCTATTGGGGCGTGCTCCGCACGCGGCGCGCGCGGAACCTCCTCCTGCTCGGCGCGAGCGTCGTCTTCTACACGCGCTGGAGCGCGCCGCTCGTCCTCCTCGTCGTCGCGACCGCGCTCTACGACTACGGGATGGCCCTCGCGATCGAGGCTGCGCCGACGGCGCGGGGACGCCGTGCCCGTCTCGTCGCCGCGGTGGTCGTTCCCCTCGGGCTCCTTGCCTACTTCAAGTACACGAACTTCCTCATAGCACAGGTGTGGCCGCTCTTCGGTGCGTCGCGCCCGCCGCCCGTGTTCGCCATCGTGCTGCCGCTCGGCATCTCGTTCTACACCTTCGAGACCATCGCCTACGTGATCGACGTTTACCGCCGCCGGATCCCGGCCGAGCGCGACATCGTGAACTACGCGCTCTTCCTCCTCTTCTTCCCGCACCTGATCGCCGGGCCGATCGTGCGGCCGGGCCAGCTTCTGCCGCAGCTGCGCCGCGGCCGGCCGCTCGACTGGAGTCGCGTCGAGGTCGGCGTCCGCCTCTTCGTCCTCGGGATGCTGAAGAAGGCGGTGGTGGCGGACCAGCTCGCCCTGATCGTCGACCCGGTCTTCGCGCGGCCCGACTCCTACGCGACGGGAACGCTGTGGACGGCGGCGGTCTCGTACGCGGTCCAGATCTACTGCGACTTCTCGGGTTACTCCGACATGGCGATCGGCGCCGCACACCTCCTCGGCATCACGCTGCCGACCAACTTCCGGATGCCGTACTTCGCGGCGAACCCGGCCGAGTTCTGGCGCCGGTGGCACATCACCCTTTCCACGTGGCTGCGCGACTATCTCTACATCCCGCTCGGCGGGAACCGGCACGGGACGCTCATGACCTACCGGAACCTCCTGCTGACGATGCTGCTCGGCGGGTTGTGGCACGGGGCGGCGTGGACGTTCGTCGTCTGGGGCGGCTACCACGGGATGCTCCTCGCCCTGCACCGCGCGATCCCGTGGCCCGCGTGGACGGGGCGCCCGTCGCTCCGGCCGTTCCGCGTTGCCCTCACGTTTTTCCTTGTCTGCGTCGGATGGGTCTTCTTCCGCGCGGCGAGCCTCGGCCTCGCCGCGACCATGCTCGCGCGCATGTTCGCTCCGGCGGCGGGCCTCGGGCTCGCGCCGGGTGTGAGCGCGCTCGTGGCCGCGATTCTCGGCACGGTATTGGTCGCGCACCTCGTCGGCACGTTCGCCGACGTGCCGCGCCTCGTACGCGCCGTTCCCGCTCCGATCCTCGGCACGGCGCTCGCCGGCGGGTTCCTGCTCGCCGCGCTGCTCGCCCCCGACACGGGGGGGGCGTTCATCTACTTCCAGTTCTGAAATGCCGTCGTCGCGTCACCGTCCCGATGCCGTTCGCGCACGACGCGTGCTCGCCGTCGCCGCGATCGCGGTGGCCGTGGCGCAGCTCGCCGCGGGGCTGGCACTCGATACGGCGCCGGCGCGCGTGCGTTTCGCGCACGGGGCGCGGGTGCTCGACCAGGCGCGCGCGCTCGGCGGCGCGCCGTACGTGCTCCTCCTCGGCAGCTCGCGCTTCTGGCAGCTCGACGCCGACACCGCCGCCGTCGCGCTCCGCGAGACCGTCGGCGGCGACGGTCCCGGTCTCCTCAAGGGCGCCATGCCGGCGGGTGATCCGATCGTCGCCGACTACCTGCTCGTGCGCCTGCTCGCCGAGGGCAGCCACCCGCGGCTCATCGCGCTCGAGATCAGCCCCGAGATCATCGCGAACCCCTCCCGCTGGGTGGCGGAGCACGCGGTCCGCTTCTTCACGTGGCGCGACGTGGCGGTGTGGACGCCGGAGATCGTCCGGGCGGGCAAGACGCGGCAGGTGGCCGCCGCGCGCTTCGCCCCGATTCACCTCTATCGCCGCGAGCTGCTCACCTGGATCACCGGGGTTCAGCCGCCGTACCTCCGGGTAGCGGCAGCCGTGCAGGCCGCCGCAGCCGGACCCGCCGACCACGACGGGGCGGGGCCGAACGCGGCAACGCTGTTCGGCCTCCGCGAGACGCGGAAGTGGCTCCGTCGCTACCGCGTCGACGGTGGGGCCGCCCGCGCGCTCGAGCGCCTGCTGGCGCGTTGCCACGACGCTGGCATCCGCGTCGCGCTCGTCGGCGTTCCCGTGTCGAGCTGGGTCCGCGAGCTCTACACGCCTGAGATCGAGCGGACGTTCGGCGCTTACATCGACCGCGTGAGCCGCCGCTACGGCGCCGAGTTCGTCGACTATCGCGCGAAGATCCCCGACCGCTTCTTCCGCGACCACCACCACCTGAACCGTCGCGGCAGCGAGCTCTTCGTCCGGTTGCTGGTGGCCGAGGTGCTCGCGCCGCGCTGGTCGGCGTCGGCCGCGGCCTCGTAGTGCCGCGGCGGCTCGACGTCGTCAGGCAGCCTTGCGCAGCTCTTCGGCCAACGCCACCGCGACCGTGGCCCGCATCCGCCGGCGAAGGGCGGCCATCAGCATGCCGATGCCGACCAGCGCGGCGGTGACCACGACCGGGCCCGAAAGATCGCTGACCAGAGCCGATGCGGCGCCCGGCGGGAGCCCCGACTGCAAGGTCAAGGCGAGTTGAAGTCCGGAATCGAAGTTCGGAATCATCGTTGTGCCCTCCCTGCCGTGGGGAAAGAGCAAGCGCAGTGCCGCGGCGGCAGGCACGAAAGACCAGCCCGCGGCTCGTATGGGTGCCAGCCTCGCTTGGCAGTCCGCCAACGAAAGTTTGCACGCCGCCGTGCATGGGAAGCGGGCGACGCATGCGCGAGCAGACGATCGCTGGCTGACAGCTCCGTTCGCGTGATGGTATGAGCGGCACCCGGATGGCCGCCCGGGAGTTCGCGCTCTTCGACACGCCGATCGGCCGCTGCGGGATCGCCTGGGGGCCGCGCGGCGTCGCCGGCGTGCAGCTGCCGGAAGAGGCGGAGGCGGCCACGCGGACGCGCATGCTGCAGCGCTTTCCCGCCGCCTGCGAGAGCGATCCCCCGGCCGACGTGCAGCGCGCCGTCGACGCCATCGGCACGCTCCTCCGCGGTGGAGCGGGCGACCTCTCCGGGATCGCGCTCGACATGGAGGGCGTGCCGGCGTTTCACCGCCGCGTGTACGAGGTAGCGCGGACCATCCCGCCCGGCGCCACGCTCTCCTACGGCGACGTTGCGGCACGCGCCGGCGCGCCGGGCGCCGCACGCGCCGTCGGCCAGGCCCTCCGCCGCAACCCGTTCGCGATCGTCGTGCCCTGCCATCGCGTGCTCGCCGCCGGCGGCAAGGTGGGCGGCTTCTCCGCCGACGGCGGCATCAGCACGAAGCTCCGCATGCTC
>WNGI01001445.1_pt1 | contig 19806 bp, 18 predicted proteins | sample 5400621 | NCBI WGS metagenome assembly WNGI01 (sample SAMN13153374, study PRJNA577476) | soil metagenome | isolation source: 20 cm soil or saprolite under Garry oak tree replicate 1 | place: USA:California | collected 2016-06-15
GCTACGGGGCGATCTATGAAGCCGCGCGAATTCTGAACACGTTTCGCGAGCGGCTGTCCAGCGAACAGTATCTAACGTTCAATCCGGCGGTGATAGTCGGCGGTACCGACGTGACGTACGACTCGACCAAGATTTCGGGTACCGCCGCCGGCAAGGACAACATCATCGCACCCCGCCTCTATGCTCGCGGTGACCTCCGTTTCATCTCCCAGGACCAGCTCCTCAAGGCTCGCGAGGCGATGCGGGTGATCGTCGCCGACCATCTGCCGGGAACTCTTGCCACTATCACTTTTGAGGATGGGAATCCGGCGATGCCGCCCACCAAGGGCAACCTTGCCCTACTGGCGCTCGAAGACTCGGTAAGCCGCGCGCTCGGACAGGGGCCGGTGGAGGCTCTCGATCCGGGGAGGCGCGGCGGCGGCGACATCTCCTACGTTTCCGAGTACCTGGATGCACTCGATGGACTCGGCGTCAAGGGAATGCGATCACACACTCCCGATGAGCGAGTCGATCTCAGGTCGATCGGGCCGGCGACGGAGAGAGCGGCGATCCTTATATACCGTTTGACGCGCCAGCATTAGTGCGCCGCTTTGCCGTGCTGTTTACCGACGCACCAAGTCGACCGGAAACGCGATTGGCGGCTCGGCAAAGTTTTCCAACCAATGCCCGTCGCCGTTTAGGCCCCAGACGGAACGTAGGCCCGTTGAGACTCAACGCCGCGACGACATAGCCGAGGTGATTGCGGACGGGCGCTGCCATCGCGACCAGTCCATTTTCGAGCTCGTCGACTGCGACCGCGTATCCGTTGTGACGGATTCTCCCCAGCTCGCGTTCCATTCCCGCTCTGGTGGTGATCGTTCGTGCTTCCGGACTTGCCGAGAACAGGAATCGCGACTGAACCTCGTCGAGTACGACTACTTCGGCGTCGGTGAAGACCTCGAGCGTCGCGGTCTCGCCGGATTCATCTGTCAGGCGAACGAGCTCGTCGTGGGCTATCAAACGAAGATCAGTAGTGGGGAGAGCCGACGCGCCGAGGGAGATGATCTCGGGGCCAAGTCGATATGCGCCGCTTGGGCCGTCGCGGGCGACCATTATTGGAACGCAGTTTCATAAACTGGCGCAAACGATGTTTTCGGTGGTCGGGCTTGTCGAGCAGAGGGTCTTCCCGCTATGTCCGGTTGCTGGCCGGAGAAGAGTCGGGCCGCAGCCTGCTTCAAAATGCAAGAAAGCCAATCGTTTCGGCGCGGTTGCACTACCTATTGAATCCGTCTAGTTTGCCGCCCGAGCGCTCCCATATACAGGTATCATGACCGTCTCACCATACTCTCGCATTTCCGAACTCCCCACTCACTCCGGCCAAACCGTGCGTGTGCGCGGGTGGGTTACCCACGTTCGTTCGTCCGGGAAAGTCGCATTCATCGTGATGCGCGACGGAACCGGTCTTCTGCAAGCGGTGCTTGTGAAGAATGCCGTTTCACCCCAGAGCTGGGAGCGGTTCGGCAAGCTCACCCAGGAGACATCCATAGAAGCCGAGGGCGATGTCCGCCCCGATGCTCGCGCTCCCGGTGGCTTTGAACTGGGCGTAAAGACGCTAGAGATATACGGCGCGAGTCCCATCGATTACCCGATTCAGCCAAAAGAGCATGGAATCGATTTCCTTCTCGATAACCGGCACTTCTGGCTGCGCACGCCCCGCCAACGCGCCATCGCACGGATTAGATCCGAGGTCGAGCAGGCGATCAGAGATTTCTTCTACGAGCGCGACTTCACCCTGGTGGATACGCCGATTCTGACCGCCGCCATCGGTGAGCGCAGCGGATTGTTTGGAACGGAATACTTCGACGAAGGCACCGCCTTTCTGGCACAAACCGGTCAGCTTTACGGTGAGGCTGCGGCAGCGGCACTCGGGAAGATCTACACTTTCGGGCCGACGTTCCGCGCAGAAAAATCGAAGACGCGCCGCCATCTGACGGAGTTCTGGATGGTCGAGCCCGAGGTCGCCTTCAACGACTCCGACGACAACATGCTCCTCCAGGAGGATTTCGTTTCGTACCTCGTGGCGCGCGTGCTCGAGCGACGTCAGCCCGAGCTCAAGGAGTTGGAGCGCGATGTCTCGAAATTGGAAAACATCAGAGCTCCGTTCCCGCGCATCGACTACAGTGATGCGGTGAAAATCCTTCAGGAGAAAGGCAGCTCGGTAAAATGGGGCGACGACCTTGGCGCCGAGGACGAGACGCTGCTCGTCGAAGGCAACGATCGCCCGGTTTTCGTCTACAACTATCCCAAGGAGGCAAAAGCATTTTACATGAAGGAGAATCCCGCCGATCCGCGCACCGTGCTTTGCGACGATCTGCTCGCCCCCGAAGGCTACGGCGAGATCATCGGCGGCTCGCAGCGCGAGGACGATCACGACAAGCTGCTGGCGCGGATCAAGCAGGAGGGTCTTCCAGTCGAGGCCTACAACTGGTACCTCGACCTGAGGAAGTACGGCACTTTCGTACACTCGGGCTTTGGCCTTGGCCTGGAGAGAACGGTTGGCTGGATCTGCGGCATCCATCACATCAGGGAAGCGATCGCCTTCCCGCGCACCATGAACCGGTTGCGGCCGTGATGCGGATGTAGTTCAAATCGGAGCGTCGTCATGGGATTCGAGCAATACCACGAGCCGGCCGCGGAGCTGTCGGCAAAGACCCGCACCTTCGCGCGCATGATCACCTCAATGATCGAGGAAGCCGAAGCCATCAGCTGGTACGAGCAGCGGCTGGCCATCGAGAAAGACCGCGAAGCCAGAGCAATCATGAGGAACGCGCAGCAGGAAGAGTTCAAGCATTTCGGGATGGACCTGGAATTTCTCCTGCGTCGCACACCAAAGTGGCGCGTAGTCCTCAAGGATATCCTCTTCAAGAAAGGGGACATCGTCGAGCACGGCGAAGAGGCGGAAGACGATGTGGATGACTGACCTGTCTGGCGGATTCGTCCGCCGCTGCGAGATTTTATTCGCATGATGGTTCTCTCAGCGCTCCGACCCGACGCCAGTCTCGTCGAGTTTCTAGAGCACCGTGCGCGATCGGCTTCGATCAGGCGATTGGTGGCGCACGCAATCGTCGCCCTTGCTTTAGTCACTGGCGGTTTTGGTCGACTCACGTTCGCGAGGTCGGTTGTCGTCACCCTCGCCGGGGTCTATTTCTGCTATGCCGCCTGGGGATTGCTCGACCGCGCCAAGTCCTACTCTGTCAATCGCGGCTGGGGGCTTACCGCGCAATACATCAGGCTCCTCTGCGCGCTGTTCGTCGGACTTGGAGTGGTGTCCGGTCTCGGACTGATCTTGGCGCTCTGGTTCGTTGCGCTGGGATCCTCGTGGGTGTTGTGAGGGGCTAGTCTGATTATCGCGCCCCGGGACTTTCGGCGCGCTCCTTTTTCTTCGCCTCGTCCCAAAGGGCATCCAGCGTCTCGAGCCCCGCGTGGGCCACGTCTATTCCCCGTTCCTTCGCCAGCTGCTCGATCTCCTGGAATCGGCGCTCGAACTTCGCGTTGGCCTTGTCGAGGGCGATCGATGCGTGCACGCCGGCTTTTCGACACAGGTTGACCACCGCGAACAGCAAATCGCCGAGCTCTGCCTCGAGTGCGTAATGCCGGGCGTCGAGGATCGGCGGCGCGCCCTGTTTCGGAGGTTTGGCTCTGGCGAGCTCCTGGCGCACTTCGGTCAGCTCTTCCTCGACTTTTTCCGACGGACCATTCACGTCGGGCCAATCGAACCCGACGCCGGCGGCGCGGTCCTGCAGCCGATGAGCGCGGTGGAGGGCGGGCAGCCCAGACGGAAGTCCGTCCGCGATGCTTTTTCTCTGCCTGGACTTCATCTTCTCCCACGGCTCCTTCGCCGCTTCGCCGTAGAGGTGTGGGTGGCGGCCCTTCATTTTGGTGATGAGACCCTGAGCAACGTCCGCGAACGAGAATGCGCCGCGCTCTTCGGCGAGTACTGAATGAAAAAGCACCTGCAGCAGAACATCACCGAGCTCTTCACGAACGAGTTTATCGTTCTCCAGACGGATTGCGTCGTCCAGCTCGTGAGTTTCTTCTATCAGGTAGGGACGAAGTGATTCGTGCGTCTGCGCTGCATCCCATTCACACCGTGCGCGGAGGTCACGCATCAGCGCCAGGGTATCTTCGAGTGAATGCGTCGGCTCGTTATCCATGATGTGCCAGCGATTGCGATTGAAGCAGCTGTTGGTTGGGCATATACTACGCGCAACTTACTCCAAGTGGTAATGAAGCACTCTCTGACTCGCGCGCGGATCGAGATCGATCTGGGCGCGTTGCAGCGTAATGGGGCTGCGATGGCGCGGCGCGCGGGAGTTCCGCTGCTGCCGATGGTCAAGGCGGACGCGTATGGCCTTGGCGTCGCGGCCGCGGTGCGCGCGCTGGATCCCCTCAACCCGTGGGGCTACGGCGTCGCGACCGTCGCCGAGGGGGAGGAGTTGCGCCAACTGGGAGTCACGAAGCCGGTGGCGATCTTCACGCCTTTGCTCGACCACGAGCTCGAGCGAGCGCGATCCGCCCGTCTGACGCCGACACTCGGCTTTCCCGGCGAAATCGACGCGTGGAAGAAAGCCGGAGGTGGTACGTGGCACTTATCGATCGATACCGGAATGAGTCGGGCGGGGATTCCATGGCGTGAGGTGCGCGCTGTCAGGCATCTCACCGAATTGTTGCCACCCGACGGCGCGTTCACGCACTTTCATTCCGCCGAGCTCGATGACGGGACACTGGAAGCGCAGGAAGCTCGATTCCGCGAAGCAATAGCGGCACTTCCATCGCGGCCGCGTCTGCTGCACACGGCAAACAGCGCGGCGATCGCGCGGCAGGGGAGGAGCGCCTGGGATCTCGTCCGTCCGGGAATCTTTCTCTACGGTGTCGGTAGCGGACGTACCGCCGCGATTCAGCCGGAGAATGTCGTCAATCTGCGGGCGCCAATCGTGGAGATCCGGAATCTCGAAGCCGGTGACACAGTGAGCTACGACGCAACATTTCGCGTGGATAGGCCTGCGCGAATTGCCACGCTGGCGGTTGGGTATGCGGACGGCTATCCGCGAGCGCTCAGCGAAGTCGGCTCCGTTCTGGTAGGAGGAACACTAGCGCCGATTGCCGGGAGAGTGACGATGGACATGACGATGATCGACGTGACGACAGTGCGATGCGAAGTCGGCGACGTCGCAACCCTGATCGGCAGAGCGGGGGACACCGTTTTGACGGTTGAGCGCGTGGCCGACCACGCCGGCGTGTCGCCGTACGAGCTGCTCACCGGTCTCCGCTCGCGGATCGAGCGAGTCTACACGGAGGCGCGAAGCTGAAACGGGCAGCGATCATCATCCTCGACGGCGTCGGGATTGGAGAGGCCCCGGACGCTGGACACTACGGTGATGCGGGCAGCGACACGCTTGGCAACGTCGCCCGTGTGAGTGGAGGCCTGACGCTGCCGCGGCTCGAGGGCCTCGGTCTCGGGAACATCAAGCCACTCAAGGGTCTCTCCCGCAGGGATGATTCCGTTGGCGCGTGGGGTAGCATGCGGCCGGCCTCGGCCGGGAAGGACAGCACAACCGGACACTGGGAAATCGCCGGCGTCCATCTCGAGCGGGCATTCCCGACTTTCCCCAACGGATTTCCACCGCCTGTGATCGATGAGTTTTCTCGCCAGACGGGACGCGGCGTCATCGGCAACATGGTCGGCAGCGGAACCGAAGTGATCCAGCGGTACGGCGACGAGCAGCTGAGAACCGGGAGCTGGATTGTCTACACATCCGCCGACTCCGTCTTTCAGGTTGCCGCCAACGAGGAGCTGATCCCCCTGGCGGAGCTGTATGGCGCGTGCGAGATAGCGCGCAAGATGCTGCGACCGCCGTACGACGTGTCACGCGTGATTGCGCGTCCATTCGCCGGATCGCCGCGCCACTTCCAGCGCACTGCGAATCGCCGCGACTACTCCATCGAGCCGCCGTCGGAGACCCTGCTCGATGCGCTCGCAAAGTCCGGAATCTCTCGTTCGGGTGTCGGCAAAGTTGACGATCTGTTCGCCGGCCGATCGATCACGGCGCGCCACACCGCGTCCAATGCCGAAGGCATCGGTCTGATCACGGAGTGGCAGTCGAACGCGGAAAGTGGGTTCCTGTTCGCCAACCTAGTAGATTTCGACCAGCTATTCGGGCACCGCAACGACGTTGCGGGGTTTTATGGTGCGCTGCGCGAATTCGACGCGGCTTTGCCATCCATCACATCGAGTCTGAAAGAGGACGATCTGCTGTTCATCACAGCCGACCACGGCAATGACCCCACCACTCCATCCACGGATCACGCGCGCGAGTGCGTCCCGCTGCTCGCCGGTGGGGCGAGGGTAGTTCCTCACGACCTGGGTGAGCGCGACACATTTTCGGATCTCGGCGCGACCGTTGCGGAATGGTTTGGCCTCTCATTCCGGGGCCGCGGCAAATCGTTTCTGTCAGAGCTGGTAGCCTGATGAAGCGGGATTCCACGCAACAGACCTCCCTGCGGGAGGCCGCCATGCTCGCGCTCGACAACGCCTATGCCCCCTACTCCAATTTCCGGGTGGGCGCCGCGCTGCGGACGCGCAGCGGGGAGGTCATCACCGGCTGCAATATGGAGAACTCCGCGTACGGGCTGGCAATTTGCGCGGAAACCCTTGCGGTCGCATCTGCTGTCTCACAAGGGCTTACTGATTTTGAAGAAATCGCAATCGCAACGGACGACAGCGAGCCGACTCCTCCGTGCGGCGCGTGCAGACAGGTCCTGAACGAGTTCGCGCCGAGCATCAAAATCTCCAGCTACACGCGCGATGGAAAGGAAGCGGCATGGACGTTGGACGAGCTGCTTCCGCACGCCTTCGTGCTGAACCCTTCACGTGGAAGAGCGTAGTGAAGCTTTCGTCAATTCTGCCGCGACTGCTCGCGGGCGCGGCATTGTTCGTTTCAATACTATCGTGTTCCGAAAACCTGGACAGCTCGGGCGCCTGCCCGATCCTCTGCCCCCAGATCGGTGGTAATGTCCAGAACATCACAATCGAAGCGGTAGTGCTCGACACGACGGTCCAGTCCCTTTCAGGACTTGGAACCGAGCCGGGATTATTGCTGGCCAACCGCGGCGACACTCTCGATACCAGGGTCGTCGTCCGGTTCGATTCGCTTCCGGAGAAATTCACTCCTGCGGGGGACACCGCCCAGGCGATCAAAAGTGTCGACAGCGCCTTCATTCTCTTCAAGCTCGATACGCTGTCGATAAAAGGTGCCGAGCCGGTAACGATTGAGGCGTACGATGTGGATACGACGGCGAACGACACTTCGACCGCGGCCGTGCTCGCGCTCTTCAGACCTGACCGCTTTATCTCGTCGCAGACTTTTGCCCGCGCTGAGCTGACCGACTCGCTCAAGTACTTCATCTCGAATTCGTTCCTGCTCGCCAAGATTCAGAACAGATTGAATGTGCGCATCGGACTTCGGGCAACCGGAATCGCGTCTTCTCAGATGGGCCTCCGTTCGACGGAGGGCCTGGTGGCCCCGATAATGTCTTTCCGCGCCACTCCCGACACGGCGACGAAACCAATCCTTGTCAGTGAGTTCTCGAAGACGCCCGTCGGTGAGCCGATAGTCGCTGCAAACCTTACCGACTACACCATCATTGCCAAGGCGCCGCCGTCCGCGCCTGTCGGAGTGCTCGCGGCTGCCGGACTCCCGCCGCGCAGAATCTATTTCCGCTTCAACATTCCCTCCGTAATCATCGACTCTTCGACCGTGGTTCGCGCGACTCTTCTGTTGAATCAGCTCTCCAATAACTCGCTCGATCCGACCGATACCATACGCGTTCTCCCCCAGGTCGTCCTCGCCGGTCGCGTAGTGACCGATCCCCAGAAAGCCTCGCAAATCATCGCGAACATTTCGGCTGACACGCTCACGCTGCGACCGGGCGATTCGGGAGACACTAATGTGGAGCTTGCGCACGCGTTTACTCTCTGGCGCACACAGCAGCCTGACACGCTGCCACGCGCCATTGTACTCAAAGCGGTCAATGAAGGGATCGCGCCGCTGGAGATCTGGTTTTCGTCCAGCGAGGATCCCATCGCCGCACTGCGTCCCCGGCTTAGAATCAGTTACACTTCCAAAGTTCCACTGGGCCTTCCGTAAATGCGCAGACAGTTTTCCGTCATTATTGCGGCGTTGAGTGCAGTTTGCTTCGCGTCTTCAGCGCGAGCACAGGGCGCGATCAGTCTCCAGGGTCTGGGATACCCGCCCGGACAGCTCAGCGCCCGCGCCGAGGGTACGGGCGGCGCGGTCGCCGATTTCGATGCGCTGAGCCTAACGTCGCCCGCGTCGCTTGCCGGCGTCGCCGCTTCTGCGCTTTTCCTTCAGTACTCTCCTGAATTCAGAAAGGTGACGACGTCGTCCGGCTCGGCGAGCACGATGACTGCGCGTTTCCCGATCATCGCAGGCGTGTTGCCGATGGGCCAAAGCTGGACGCTCGGCCTTGGTACCTCGACGTTTCTCGACCGCTCTTTGGAGACCAGTCTGAAGCGGATCCAGACCGTTGGCACGTCTACGGACACGGTAACGTTGACGGAGCGAAACAAGGTTCTTGGCGCCATCGATGATGTGCGGCTCGCGCTTGCCTGGTCGAAGAGCCCTGTATTCCGCATCGGCGTTGGCGCACACGCCTTCAGCGGCAGCAACCGGATCACTTTTTCCCAGCTTTTCCCAGACAGCGCAAAGTATACGAGCACGGGACAGGCTGAACGCATCAGCTACGTCGGCTTCGCGGCCTCTGCTGGCGTCGAGTTTCACCCGTCGCGGGCGATCGGTTTTGCCTTCAGTGGACGAAAGGGTGGGAATTTGCGCGCCGAGGCAAACGACACGACGATTGGCACCGGCCGCATCCCCGATCACTACTCAGGATCGGTGACCTTCGAAGGTATTCCCGGCGCGGTATTTTCGGCGCGAGTCGCGCACGATGCGTGGAGCTCTCTTGGCTCGCTGTCATCGAGCGGAATCAAGGCGTACGATGCGTGGGATACCGGCGTTGGCGTCGAGGCCAGCGGTCCACGGTTAATGTCACGAATCATCACAGTCCGGGCTGGTGCGCGCTTCCGCACCCTGCCGTTCGGCTATCAAACGCCGTGTACGCTGCCGATCCCTGTCGGATCCACGTGTTCAAATTCGGAAAAAGTTTCGGAGACTTCGTTTGGCGCGGGTCTGGGCGTGCCGTTGACTCGTGAGCGTGCGGGCCTCGACCTTTCGCTTCAGCGCGCCAGCAGATCCGCCGCGGACATCAAGGAACGCGGATTCATACTGAGCTTCGGTTTGAGGGTTTCGCCCTGACATGGCTGAAACGGGCAAAGCAAGGCCCGAAGTAATACTCGTCGCGGACGATATTCCCGCCAATGTCGAGCTGCTTCTCGATCAACTGAACAGCCTCGGCTACGAGACGATTACCGCGTCCGACGGTCCGTCGGCAGTAGCAGCGGCGTTCGAGAAGCATCCGGATCTTTGCATTCTCGACGTCGCGATGCCGGCGGGCGACCTTGGTGTTGACGATCGATCCACGGGTTTCGAGGTATGTCGTCGGATCAAGCGCGATCCGCGCACGTCGCGCATCCCAGTGATATTCGTCACAGCGCTCAACGATACGAGCGATCGGGTCCGCGGCATCGAGGCAGGGGGCGACGATTTTCTGACCAAGCCCCACAATCGATTGGTGCTCGGTGCCAGAGTACGAAGTCTGTTGAAGTTGAAGGCAGCGACCGATGCGCTCGAGGACAGTCTGCGCAAGCTGCGAGAGCTCGAGAAGGTGCGCGACGACCTGATGAAGATGATCGTCCACGACCTCAAGACTCCGTTGACGTCCGTACTTGCCACGCTCGAAATGCTTGCCGACGGTGATTTCGGGCAGGTGACGATTCCGCAGAAGGCAGCGATCGGTGACGCCGAGACAAAGTCCGAGGATCTATTAGCGCTGATCGATGACATCCTCGAGGTCGCCAGAATCGAGGAAGCCAATATCTCGCTCAGTCTCGCGCCAATCGCGCCAGGAGCGTTGCTCGCTGAGCTCGTACACGAGTGGGGCCACCGCTTTCAGCAGGAGCAAACCATAGCGTCGGTCTCGGTTGCTGACGACGCGCCGGTCTTCACCGGTGACAAGAATCTCATCAAGCGAGTTTTCTCGAACCTGATCCAGAATGCGGTCACCCATTCGTCGCATCCCGTTCATCTGGAGCTAAGCGCGCGTCGCGCTGGTCACGGCGTCCTCTTTACCGTGAGCGATAACGGTCCGGGCATTCCTCCCGAATATCACGAGGTGATTTTCCGCAAGTTCGGCCAGGTGGAAATGCCGCGCACTCCGCGCACCCGCAGCTCCGGACTCGGTCTCACCTTCTGCAAGCTCGTGGTGGAAAGGCACGGCGGCCGCATCTGGGTAAAGAGCGCGGAAGGGAAGGGGAGCTCGTTCTACATCGAGCTGCCCTCAGATCCGCTCGCTCTGGAGCCATCGAGCGCATCCATTCAGCAAACCGCAGTTAGCGCGTCGCGCTAGAGCTGCCGGCGGCCATCCGCGGGCTGCGATCAGCCGGCAGCCGGTAGTGTTCAGTTGATTTCGTCGTCCCTATCTTTCACAGATGCGTCCAAGCGTCTACATCGAGACCTACGGCTGCCAAATGAACGTCAGCGACACCGAGCTCATGCTCGGCACGCTGACCGCATCGGGGTATGAGGCTGTCGAGCAGCCAGACGGCGCGGACGTGATTCTCATCAACACCTGCGCGATTCGTGATCACGCCGAACAGCGAGTCATCGGGCGACTCGGCGAGATCAAGAGCAAGATGAAAGGGGGGGCCGTGCTCGGCGTCACCGGCTGCATGGCGCAGCGGCTCGGATCGCAGCTGTTGGATCGCGTGAAGCACGTCAGCCTCGTCATCGGTCCGGATGGCTATCGAGATCTCCCTTCGCTGATCGAGAGCGCCCGGGCCGGCGTCAGAGCAACCGCGGTCGAGTTCGATCTCGAGGAGCATTACGAGGATTTCACACCGAGACGTTTTGATGGAGTGAAGGCGTGGATTCCCGTCCAGCGCGGCTGCGATTACAAGTGCACGTACTGCATTGTGCCGACGACTCGCGGGCCCGAGCGCAGTCGTCAACTCGCTGAGGTCGTTCGTGAAACGGAAGCCGTGGTCGCATCGGGGATTTCCGAAGTCGTCCTGCTCGGCCAGACGGTCAACTCCTATTTCGACGGCAAACACGATTTCGCGGACTTGGTGAGTGCCGTTGGCGGCGTGCGCGGGATCAGGCGGTTGCGTTTCACCAGCCCGCACCCGAACGATTTCAGCGACCGTGTGATCCGCGCGATGGCAGAGACCGAGGCGTTCTGTGAGCACGTCCACTTGCCGATGCAGTCGGGTTCGACTCGAACTCTGAGGCGGATGCTGCGTCGCTACAGTCGCGAGGGTTACTTCGAGTGTGTCGATCGACTTCGCGCGGCGATTCCCGATGTGGCCCTCACTACAGATGTGATCGTTGGATTCCCGGGCGAGACCGAAGAAGATTTTGAGGAGACCCTGACTGCGATCCAGGCCATCGGCTTCGACGATGCGTACACCTTCAAGTTCTCACTTCGCGATGGGACGCCTGCGACGCGCTTCCCGGCGTCAGACACCGTTCCCGATGAAGTGGCAAGCGAGAGGCTTGCTCGCCTGATCGCCACCGTGCGCGGCGGCAGTCGCGCGCGGAATCTCAAGTTGCTCGGTGAGCGGCGGGAAGTGCTCGTCGAGAAATCGGCGAAACGTGGCGGGCTGTTGCAGTCGCGTACACGCGACTTCAAGACTGTGATGATTCCCGGCGACGCCTCTCTGATCGGCAAATACCTGCAGGTCGAGTTGACCGGGACGACGGGGTCCACGTTCATAGGTCAGGTCGTCGGGCACCGCGCGGCGCTGCCAATGGCGGTATAGCGAGTCCAGTTTGATTGCGGCCCGGCGAGAATGGTTTCGTGCCGGGCAACTCGAGCAGCTAGTCTCCGGCGGCATGGATCGGAGCTCAGCTGCCGCTCATCACCACCGCATATCTGTCCTACCTGGCCGGCCTGATCGCCGGATTCGGTGGTTATGCCTGGGTCGCCGTCGTGCCCGGATTGCTGGTCGCCGCTGCTGCAGCGTCCCGACGACGGCTTACGTGGGCGTCCGTGGCCCTCATTTTCGCCGCGGCTGCGATCGTTGCGGTCTCGACACCCCCGGCGGAGCGTCCAACGGTTCACCTCCCACGGCGTGAACAGCCCACCGACCTACTGACGCGGGTCCGTGAGCGCGCGGCGCGGGTCATCGACCGCACTTTCCAGGAAGACGCACCGCTCGCTCGCGCACTGCTCATCGCCGATCAGCATCAGATTCCGACCGAGATGCGCGACCGCTACGCGGCGGCTGGTCTCATCCACATGCTGTCGATCTCCGGGCTTCACGTCGCCGTTATAGCCGCGGCGATGGAGCTGCTGTTTCAGGTAGCGCGCCTGTCGCGCCGAGCGTCGTTGCTGGGAGCCTTCGTCACCACCGCGGTGTACGTCGCCGTAATTGGCGCCCCACCGCCGGCTTTGCGCTCGGCGGCGATGCTCGGCGTGGCCATGGCGTCGCGACTCGCGCAGCGCCCGACATCTCCATGGGCAGCGTGGGCGGTCGGCGCCTTCGTGCCGCTCGTTCAACCGCGCACTGCGGTCGATGTTGGATATCAGCTGAGCGTGCTCGGCATGTGCGCCCTCGTGGCAGCGGGATCTCTCTGGAAACGGCATCTCGCCGCACGACTCGACGGCTGGCGCGGAAGGATTGCCAGAGACCTTATCACATCGCTCATCGCGTGCGCCATCACTGCGCCACTGGTCGCATGGGTTTTCGGTCGTATCAGCCTGATCGCGCCGCTTTCCAACCTTGTAGCGGCGCCGGTGATAACGCTCGCCCAACCCGTGCTTTTTCTCGCGCTGGTGGTGAGTCCCCTGACGGGAGTGGCGCGATTTTTTGCGGAAGCCGTCCATCCATTGCTCTTTGCGTTCGACTGGATCGCCTGGTTGGCGTCGTCCATTCCCGGCGCAGCATTGACTGTATCGACCACGATGGTCACGGCATTCCTCGCCGGAGTCGCGGCGGTATCGCTCGTCGTCGCCTGCGCTAGCCGCCATCCGGGGCGGCCGGTGGTCGTTAGCGTTGCGGCTCTGGCGACGATGGTCGTGGTGCCGATCGCTCCCGTTCACAAACTCGACCAGGTCGAGCTGCACGTTCTGGACGTTGGTCAGGGTGATGCGATCCTCATTCGGACCCGTGCCAACCGTTGGCTGCTACTTGATGCGGGTCCGGCATGGCCGGGCGGCGATGCGGCCCGCACCACCATCCTACCCTACGTACTGCGACGCGGTGGCTCACTCGAGGCATTCATACTCTCACACCCGCACACCGATCACGTTGGCGGCGCGGCGACAGTTCTTACCCGACTCCACCCACACGCGTATTGGGACGCGGCGTTCGCTGGCGGGTCTGACGCGTACATCGCGTCACTAGCTGCCGCGAAGAAAGAGGGGATCGAATGGCACCGCGTACATCCTGGTGATTCGATCGTGCTCGACGATGTCCGTGTTTCATTCCTCGCTCCCGACTCCGCGTGGACGGTGAGACTCAAGGATCCGAATCTCTCCAGCACGATTGCATCGGTGCGTTATGGTCTGGTGCGGTTTCTGCTCGTCGGAGATGCCGAGCGCGCCGAGGAAGACTGGCTGCTCGAGAACGATCGCGATGAGCTACAGGCGGATGTGCTGAAGGTCGGCCACCACGGCAGCTCGACGAGCAGCAGCGACGCCTTCCTGCGCGCGGTCAGCCCCGACGTCGCTATCATTTCAGTCGGCGCACGGAACAAGTACGGGCACCCGAGCAACGACGTGCTTTATGCGCTGTCGCGGGTAGGTGCCGAGGTCTTGCGGACCGACGAAGCCGGCACCGTGGTCGTTCGCACAGATGGCGTCCACATCGAGATTGAAGCAAAGGGCGAGAAATGGGAGTTGGCTCGCGGGTCGTCAAAGCACTGATCGGAGAGAGCCTTGAGCCGCCTCCGGAAATTGTTCGGGCTTACCCGGAGCTGGCGGGAGCCAACTACCGCCGAGGCGGACTTCCGGTGCGGATCGGCGGCTGGGCGCTCGGAACCAACACTGCTGCTGCGATCACGCTACGAAGAACAATATTCCTCGCGCCGGCGACGCCGATTACGGCGGAACTGCTCTTGCACGAGCTTCGTCACGTTCACCAATTTCTGGAGCACTGGGCCTTTCCCGTCAGCTATCTTTGGCAGTCCATCCGCTACGGCTACACCCGTAACGCTTACGAAGTTGATGCTCGCCGGTACTCCGCATCGCGCCTCGGTACCGTCGACAAGGATCTCTGAGTGGTCAAGCACACCGCGACATCAGTCGTAACGATCGAACGCTTCATCATCGAGCAGGAGAAGCTGCATCCCGAAGCAACGGGTGAGCTCTCGGGCGTGCTCTACGATCTTGCGCTCGCTGCAAAGATGATCGCCAACAAGGTGAGGAGCGCCGGACTGGCCGACATACTGGGTTCCGCCGATCTGGAGAACATTCAGGGCGAAACTCAACAAAAGCTTGATGTCCTGGCAAATGAAATCATCGTGAAAGCGGTCGATCATGGCGGACGCCTGTGCGCCATGGCGTCGGAGGAAGAGCCGGGGATCATAGACATTCCTCCGCACTTTCGCTGTGGGAAATACTGCCTGCTCTTCGATCCGCTCGACGGATCGTCCAACATCGACGTCAACGTCCCCGTCGGAACGATCTTCTCGGTGGTGAGAAAGATCACGCGTGGCAGCCGCGGCGAAATGGAGGACATGCTCCAGCCGGGCCGTCGCCAGGTGGCGGCTGGTTACGTCATCTACGGCTCGAGCACGATGCTCGTGTACACAACGGGGCAGGGCGCGCACGGCTTCACCCTCGATCCGTCGCTCGGCGAGTTCCTGCTGTCGCATCCGAACATCCGCACTCCGGACCTCGGCAGATATCTGTCGGTCAACGATTCCTACTACAGCCAGTGGGAGCCAGACGTTCAGAATCTCATGCAGTACTATCGCGGTCAGGATGGCAATCGCCAGCCGATGAACACGCGTTACGTCGGCTCACTGGTCGCCGACTTCCATCGCAATCTCCTCGGTGGCGGCCTGTTCGCATATCCGGCGAACCGCAAGAACAAGCGTGGGAAGCTGCGTCTTCTCTATGAGGCGTCGCCACTCGCGTTCATCGTCGAACAAGCGGGCGGTGCCGCAACCGATGGGCACGAGCGCATCCTCGACATCCAGCCGACCGAGCTACATCAACGCACGCCGCTCTTCATCGGCAGCGCAAACGATGTCGACGCCGCGCGGACCATGCTCGGCGGGAAGAGCGCGAGCGCTCTGTCAGCAGTCGGATCGGTAGGCGCGTGAGACCCGGCCGGCATCGGAGCCGGCGCACGTGAGCAAGCACGAGCCCGGCGACAAGCTCTCTCCTTCGGGAGTTCCAATCAAAACGGTTTATCGACCCGAAGACGCGGCGCTCAGCTACGATTCGGATCTCGCCGATCCCGGCAAGTGGCCGTTCACACGAGGCGTCCAGCCGACGATGTATCGCGGACGCCTGTGGACCATGCGCCAATATGCGGGATTTGGTGGCGCGGCAAGCACGAACGAGCGCTTTCGGATGCTCCTCGATGCTGGCCAGACCGGTTTGTCCGTTGCCTTCGATCTGCCCACCCAAATGGGACTCGATTCCGATTCTCCCCGCTCTCTGGGCGAGGTCGGTCGAGCCGGGGTGGCGATCGACAGCGTCGAGGACATGGACGTTCTGCTCGAGGGAATTCCGCTCGACAAAGTCTCAACGTCGATGACGATCAACGCCACCGCTGCGACGCTGCTGGCGATGTATATCGTTGTGGCCGAGCAGCGGGGGATCACGCGCGACAAGCTGAGCGGCACGATTCAGAACGACATCCTCAAGGAATACATTGCTCGCGGTACCTACATCTATCCGCCCGAGCCAAGCCTGGCGATGATCGCCGAGGTGTTCCGGTTTTGCGCCGACGAGGTGCCGAACTGGAATCCGATCTCAATCTCCGGCTATCACATCCGTGAAGCAGGGGCGACGGCGGTGCAGGAGCTGGCCTTCACCCTCAGCAATACGATCGAATACGTGGAGCGCGCGATCGGTGCCGGGCTGGCGGTCGATACGTTCGCCCCGCGCCTGTCCTTCTTCTTTGCCGCGCACAGCGACTTGTTCGAGGAAGTTGCGAAGTTCCGCGCTGCCCGACGCCTCTACGCGCGAATCATGCGGGATCGGTTCAAGGCGTCGGAGTCGAGCGCCAGGCTGCGCTTTCACACTCAGACCGGCGGGGTCACGCTGACTGCGCAGCAGCCGCTCAACAACGTCGTCCGTGTCGCCATTCAGTCTCTGGCCGCGACTCTCGGCGGAACGCAGTCGCTGCACACGAACGCCTACGACGAGGCGCTCACGTTGCCGACCGCTGAGGCCGCCAGGCTGGCGCTCCGCACACAGCAAATCGTCGCCTACGAGTCAGGTATCACCAACACCGTGGATCCTCTTGCCGGCAGTTACTTCGTCGAGCATTTGACCAATGAGCTGGAGCGGCGCGCGCTGGAGCTGATCGAGAAAGTCGACGAGCTCGGAGGCTCCGAGAAGGCAATCGCGGCGGGTTTCTTCCAGGAGCAGATCGCGCGCAGCGCCTACGAGCAGCAGCTCCGTGTCGAGGCGGGAGAGACGGTGATCGTCGGCGTCAATCGGTTTACCGACGCCGACGAACCGCAGCCCGTCGCCGTACCAGATTATTCGGCGCTCGAGAAAGCGCAGGTAAAGAACCTGAAGGCACTCCGCAAAAAGCGCGATGCGACCGCAGTAACGCGAGCTCTCCGCGCGCTGCGCGATGCGTCGGCGGTCAAATCAGGCCAGCTGAATCTGATGCCACTGATCATCGAAGCGGTGAAGGCGCGCGCGACAGTTGGAGAGATTGCCGAAACGCTCGCCGCGAACTGGGGATATTATCGTCCGACTTTGTAGCCGCCGCGCTTGAGACGCTATCGCCTGGAAACTAGCTTTCACAGTACGCAGCCCCCTCTTCAATCCAAAATGCCAACCTACGAGTTTCGTTGCCCGGAGGGCCACGAGTTCGAGAAATTCTATCGCTCCATCGGCACCGCTCCCCGCGAAGTTCACTGCCCGGTTTGTGGCAAACTGGCTGAGCGACAGATGTCGGGCGGTGCTGGGCTGGTGTTCAAGGGATCCGGCTTCTACATCACCGACTACGGCAAGGACGGCAAGAAGCCGCAGACACCGCCGGCCGCGGAATCCGGTGCGAGCAGCGGCGGCGACGCGTCCAAGGGCGAATCCGTAGCCAAGCCCGAATCCAAGGCGAGCGAGACCAAGCCTGCGAAGGAAGCGAAATCGACCGAGCACAAGGCTGGTGAGAAGTCGGGCTCTAAGGGAAAAGCGAAAGGCTCGGAATGACTTCCGCTGATCAGATCCGCGCCGAGCTGATTCGCGCGGCGCGCTCCCTCGGTGCGCCCGAGAACGTCGACCCACTCCTCGAGCGCCCGCGAGACACGTCTCATGGAGATTGGGCGACCAACCTGGCGATGGTTCTCGCCAAACCGCTGCGGTCCAAGCCGCGCGAGATCGCCGAGCGTCTCCGCGATTCCATGAAGCTCGACAGCGCCGGCGTCTCAAAGATCGAAATCGCCGGACCGGGCTTCATGAATTTCTGGATCGATGCGGGACGCATCGCGTCTGGCCTGCGTGACATCGTTACGGCCGACGAGAAATACGGCGGGAACACCGTCGGCGCCGGCCGCGTCGTTAACGTCGAATTCGTCTCGGCGAACCCAACCGGTCCGCTGCATGTCGGCCACGGCCGCCAGGCGGCACTTGGCGACGCGATTGCGACCTTGCTCGAAGTCACCGGCTGGGAAGTGATTCGCGAGTTCTACTACAACGACGCCGGCGCGCAGATCGACAACCTCGCTGCCAGCGTGGAAGCGCGGCTGAGTGAGCTGGGCGGCAAACCCGCGCAGATTCCGGAAGGTGGCTATCACGGCGAGTACATCCGTGAGCTGGCCGAGCGCTACAACGCCGATGGCGACAAACTCTCCGTGCGCGAATTCGCGGTGCGCGAGCTGAGAAAGGAACAGGATCTCGATCTGCAAGCCTTCGGTGTACGGTTCGATCACTACTTCCTGGAGTCGTCGCTGTACACCGACGGCATGGTTGACGATACGGTCAGACTTCTCATCTCATCCGGGAAGACGTATGAGCACGAGGGCGCGCTTTGGCTGCGCACCACCGAGTTCGGCGACGATAAGGATCGCGTGATGCGGAAACGTGACGGCAGCTACACGTACTTCCTGCCCGACGTCGCCTACCACGTCACCAAGTGGAAGCGCGGTTTCAAGCGCGCCATCGACGTTCAGGGCGCCGACCACCACAGCACCGTCACGCGGGTCCGCGCGGGACTGCAGGCGCTCGACATGGGTGTTACGAAGAACTATCCGGAGTACGTGCTTCATCAGATGGTCACTGTGATGAAGCACGGCGAGGAAGTGAAAATCTCCAAGCGCGCCGGTAGCTACGTCACTGTGCGCGACCTGGTGAACGAAGTCGGCCGCGACGCGGTTCGCTACTTTTTTCTGATGCGGAAGAGCGATTCCCAATTGATCTTCAACGTGGACCTCGCCGCTTCGCAGTCGGAAGAAAATCCCGTCTACTACATCCAGATGGCGCACGCCCGGATGTATGGAATCTTTCGGGTCGGAGGGATCGATCCAGGTTCGGTGACGGCCGACGGCGTCAACTTCGAGGTGCTCAGCGAGCCGGAAGAACAGGAGCTGATCAAGGCGCTACTCGATTTTCCCGCGCTCGTCGAATCCGCCGCCGAGACCCTCGAGCCGCACAGGATCGCAACGTACCTCCTCGAGACAGCTCGTCTGACACACCTGTGGTATCACAAGCACCATGTGCTCGAGCAGGCTGACGACGTGACGCGAGCGCGGCTCGTGCTGGCTCGGGCCGCACAGATCGTGTTGCGAAACGGACTGCGGATTCTTGGGGTCACCGCGCCGGAGAGGATGTAGTTGCTCGCGACGCCTGCGCGGTTACCATTAGCTCCTTGATGACTTACACCAAACAAGAATGAGCGTTCTGGTTGTTGGCTCCGTGGCGCTCGACTCTGTCGAGACGCCCTTCGGCAAAGCGGACGACGTCCTCGGCGGGTCTGCGACCTTCTTTTCCGCGTCGGCGAGCCACCTCACAGAAGTGAGCGTCGTCGGCGTCGTTGGCTCGGACTATCCAATCGAAAAGCTCGAGCCGCTGAAGAAACGCGGTGTCGATTTCAGCGGCCTCGAGCGCGCTGAAGGCAACTCATTTCGGTGGCGCGGTCGTTATCGCCACGACCTGAATTCCGCCGAGACGCTCGAAACCCACCTCGGTGTTTTCTCCCACTTCAGCCCGAAGATTCCGGAGAAGCTGCGCTCGTCGCCCTACGTGTTCCTCGCCAACATCGACCCGCGTTTGCAGCTCGACGTGCTGGAACAGGTCGAGAAACCCAAGCTCGTGGCGTGCGACACGATGAACTTCTGGATACAGAGCCGGCGCCCGGACCTGTTGCGGCTAATGGGAAAGGTCGATCTGGTTACGCTGAACGACGCAGAAGCGCGCCAGCTCTCCGAGAAAGCGAACCTGGTG
>WNGI01005392.1_pt1 | contig 19806 bp, 12 predicted proteins | sample 5400621 | NCBI WGS metagenome assembly WNGI01 (sample SAMN13153374, study PRJNA577476) | soil metagenome | isolation source: 20 cm soil or saprolite under Garry oak tree replicate 1 | place: USA:California | collected 2016-06-15
CGCTGGTTGTCAACACTGCCGCAAGAGCGTCCAGCAATTTCTCACGGTCGAACGGTTTACGAAGATTCGCATTCGCCGGCGGATTTCTGGGCGCATCCGTCTCGGACCCGGATATGTATATGATCGGCAGGTCCGGCCGCACTTCAAGCAGGGCGTTCGCCAATTGTTCTCCCGACATCACCCCAAGTCCTATGTCCGTTACAAGAGCCGAGATTCCGTCCATGTGCTCGATAAAGATGTTCATGGCTTCCGGGCCGTTCGACGCCGCGATGACCTTGTAATTCGCTTCCTCCATGAAAAGCGCGCACCACGTCATCAAGACTTCTTCGTCATCCACCAACAGGATCGTTCGCCCGTGGCCATCGTACTTTTTTTCCGGCTTGGCGTTCTCTCCGGCGATCGGCAAATAGAAATGGAACGTGGTCCCTTTAGGGCCGCTCTGCGCGTCCACCCGGCCGCCGTGCATCGCCAGGATGTTGCGGACCATTGAAAGGCCAATCCCGGTCCCTTTCCCGATCGCTTTGGTGGTGAAGAACGGCGTGAACAGTTTCGATAGAGTCTCTTCGGTCATGCCGGTTCCTGTGTCGCGCACTGTGAACACGACGAAGCCAAGGTCTTTTTCGATCTCAACGTTCTGCGCTTTGAGGGACAGTTCACCACCGGCCGGCATCGCGTCTCTTGCGTTCACGCACAGGTTCAGGAAGACCTGGTTGATCTGGACAGGATCACAACGGACCTTGGACGTGCCGGGAACAGTTTCGATTTTGACACGCACGTTGGCCGGAAACGTTCCTCGAAGCATCAGACCGATCTCGCCCATCAAATACTCCGCGGTGACGGTCTTGAACGCGCTCCCGTTGAGGCCGCGCGCAAAGGCCAGCATCTGGGTCAACATTTCCGCCCCGCGCCTGGAGCTGGAAAGGATGGCGTCAATGATTCTCTGGTCGGCTGAATTGACTCTTCCCCGCAGCATCTCAGCGCCGGCAATGATGACGGCCAACACGTTGTTCAGGTCGTGGGCCAGGCCGGTGCTCAGTTCGCCCAGGAGTTCCAGGCGCTGCTCGCGAAGGGTGTGCAGGCGCAATAAGTGGTTGTCGTGGGCAGTCTGGACGGCTTGGGGGAGACGTTCAATCCTGTCCTTGAGCAGAATGTCTGCCGCACCGTAACGGCAGGCCACGCTTGCGCCGTGTGCGTCGTCAATACTGCCGGTGATTATCAGAATTGGCGTGTTGGGTTGCGCGGTCTTCGCCAGGGCAATCGTTTGCTCGCCGCTGATTCCGGGCACACTCCAGTCTACCAGGATAATGTCGAATTCCGATTTCAGGTGCTGTTCGAATTTATCGACGTCTCCGCAAACGGTCGTGTCGGCAATGGCTTCGAGCTTGCGCGACACCATCTCTGCGTCACGCCAATCGTCTTCAAAAAAAATCACCTTCAATTTCATCCCAGGGTAGTCAGCCGTTGTCCTTGTGGCGGGTCTGGTGGGACGGGCGGCATCGTCTCGGACTCCTGCTGCTTTTGCCGCGCCCGTTGCCAGGCCGGATTGATGAATGAATACCATGTGAGCAGGGCGGCGCTCATCACCTTGATTCGGAACAATTGGTACTGGCGCTCGCTGACCACCTGCCCTTTGTCCTCGACCTCCTTGAAATTCCCTACCGCTTCGTAAGCAACGTTGAGGACTGAAAGCGCCACCAAGATCGTACCGATAAGGGTTGGCGTGGTGTAAAACTTCAGCTTGCTGCCGCTCTGCTTGAAGAAACGCGTGGTGTCGCTCTTGAACCCTGGAAATTTCCATAGGAAGTGGCGAAGCAACCAGCCGACCACCAGTCCGATTGCAAGTCCGATTACCAGAGTGATTATGGTTTTTGCCATTGCGAACCCCGCCCCGCAATATCGGCCAGATTGAACGAACGGGGAAGGAAAAGTTTTGACCGGGAGCACAAATTCTGCCAGAGTCGCAGCGACATCCGGTATGCGCGCCGGATGCCGCCGCTGAGAATAACATTGAACTTAACTCAATGCCATGCCCGATGAACCATCTCTCCCCGAGAAACCAAAGACAACCTTCATTTACGCGCTGACCGATCCTCGCCCAGGAGACCTGCACGTTTACATCGGGAAGTCGGACAACCCGCGAAGGCGATTCTCAAGTCATTTGTGCTCTGCGACGCTGATCAAACAGAAAAGCCATAAATCGAGTTGGATTCTAAGCCTAGCCAAACTCCAATTGAAACCTGTTCTGCAAGTGCTGAAAGAAATTCCGGTGCTTGAATGGGAGAAGTGGGAAACCGAATTCATCCGTTGGTATCGCGTCCTTGGCTGGCGCATCGTGAACTCGACCGATGGAGGAGAAGGCCCATCTAATCCAACAGCGGAGACTCGGGCCAAGATGAGATCGGCCAAGCTTGGCAAAACACAACCGCAGGATGTGGTGGCAAAAAGAGCCGCTGCCATGAAAGGGCATAAGGTTTCTACGGAAACACGTGCAAAAATAAGTTCTGCCAAGAGTGGCTGTAAGAACTACTGGTTTGGAAAGAAACGCCCAGCAGATGCAATTGCCAAGATGGTAATGTCAAACACCGGAAGAAAGCGTACCCCAGAAAGCTGCGCAAGAATCAGTGCCGCGATAACGGGACGGCGTTTATCAGACGAGACGAAGGCTAAGATGAGCGCTGCCAAATTAGGCCACAAAGCGCCCCAGGCAGCACGCGAAAATATGTCGGCTGCACAGGAAAAAAGAAGGGAATTAGAAAATGCCAGTGGCGGAAATCCTCGTCGTGGAACAACACATTCAAATGAGACTCGCGCAAAGATAAGCGCCGCCCTGGTTGGACGTGTAGCATCACCTCAGATGCGTGCTAAACTACGTGCTGCCAATCTTGGGAAGAAGCATTCCAATCAGACGCGTGCTAAATTGAGCGCGATAGTTTCTGAATGGTGGATAGCAAAACGCCTGATTTCAAAAGCCGTAAAGCCGTTGAGTCAGTGAAGCCCGGACGCTTCCAATGTCGCGTTGCCTGGGTTCGAATAGCGGCGGGGGTTTGGATACTTCCTTCTTACCTTCGTAGGTTGGAGCGCCGATGAAGTTTCCGAACTTCGCAAGCAACATCATCGCCATCTGGACATCCGATCTTCCGCTGGCCGGAAGCCTAGAAAGGAGCTGGCCGTACTCCGCCTCCGAAGGCGGGGTCACAAAAACTGTCCGCAACGGGTTCCGCGCCGAGTAAGCTTGCTGCACGTACTTTTGCGGGTCCGGCTTTCCGTCCTTGCGCGCTGCGTCAACAGCCTGCGAGTACGCCAGAATGAAGTCCCCCTGATCATCGGCAATGGCGGAGAGAATCATTTGGCCTATGTACATGGTCTCATGTGTTGGAAGCGAATAGGCACCCGCGCCGCGCGAAGTCCGAACGTCCAGGTTCATTTCCCTTCCAACAGCCCGCAGCCAGTTGCCAACATTTATCCGGCTTGTGACACGGGCTTCCTGGTTCGAAAGACTGAAGGCTCGGTTGACGGCCTGGGCCACTTGCAAATATCCTGAACCCCCAAGGCTTCCCAGCATTTGCCTATAGACCGTTGCGTAGTCCGCTTCGCCCTGGCGCGCAAGGGTCGTCACAGATCCGAGAAGATTTATTAGGGAGTTTGCGAAAACCACTCGCCCATCAAAACTTAGCCCGCGCAGGTCGCCGCTCTCTGCTAAATTTCCCGCCGTGTTCGCGAAATCTCCCCACAGGCCCCAGCTCCCCATACGTGCTGTTTGCTCCACGACCGCTAGTAAGTTATTCTGCTGGCCGAACCCCCTGACATTGCTTTTCTTCCCCGTAACCTTCTCATCGTATAAATCCATAAGCAGCGCCATGCCAAGTCCTACCCCAGTGACGAGCGCGAAGATTTTCATGCCGGACATAAACGCGCGCAGGCTTTTTTCCCCATTCGGTTCGTTGAAGGACTTGCGGAGTTGATCTGTGCGCGCGAACGACCATCTGAGCAACGGCATGGCGAAGCGTGCGGCTGACTGGTGCGCCCAGCGCGGCGCGGTGTTCGGCGAAGCTTCCAGGGACATCTCCTCCAGAGCCATCTCGGCCAGCGCTGAATAATGTGCGTCGGTAAGGATTGGAGCGCCTGGCTTCAGCGCGTCCTTGGATGCTTGTTCCAGGGAGATGCCATATCTCGCCATCGCAGCCACCTGCGCCTTGAAGCCCTGTTCATCGTTGAGAAAGATTCCTTTCTTGTACCGCAGGTCATCGGCTGAGAACCGGAAGTCCGGGTCGGAGATCATCGCCGGGTGCGCCCGGTAGAATTCCACGGCGCGTCCGATCATCCCGCGGCCCATGTTCCAATGCGCAAGAATCATGGAGAGATTCATCCAGGAGGAAATGAGCGAGAATGGCGCGAGCTTCAGTGTCGGAAATAATCCCCCTGCCTGTGGAATGCCAACCTGCGTGGCTGCTTTGAACGTTCGCAGTCCTCGGACCATTGCATTGGCAACCGGGTGTGCCGGCGGAAGCTCAGCGTTTTTTTCGGCGAGAAGCCTGTCCTTGCGCGCCACAAAATTGTCCTGGTCCCCGTAGCCAAGCCGGTTGTAGCGGAGCATGTCCTCTGAGCTTCGTTGGAAAGTAATGCCAATCGTATTGAACAACGACCCCAGCGCGCCATTGGCGAACCCGGCCCAGTTGTCCTTCACCATGCGGATCGCTTGGGAAGAAATCCCGAACTGAACGAACGGCCCGCCAGCAAGATCTTGCGAATTTATTAGTGCGGTACGAGGTCCTTGCACCATTAGCGATGAGATCAGGCTCAGCCCGTTCAGGAACACTTTGGCTTCGGTCACGTCCTGGGCTGGCAACCGGTTCCAACCGTCGAAATGGCCTTCGGTCGCGCGCACTACTTCCAGGTTCTTGGCTGCCGCCTCCATGAGAGCGATGTCCTTGGCGCTCTTCCCGTCCTTCGCCGCCAGTTCGCGGGCCAGGCGCAGTTTCTCCTTGCCGTGCGCCAGAGGATTGGCGGCGGCAACCTTGTCCTGATACTTCGTCCAGGATTCAATCCCGTCGTTCAGTTCCTTCTTCGCCGCCTCGAACTCAGCCAGGATCGCTTCTCCATCCCGCCCAAAAGCCGCGTGGAACGCCATCCGATGCACGGCTGAGTGCGCGTGGTTCTGGTCGAACTTCTGGTATTGAAGAAACTCAGTCGGCAGTTCCTCGGAAATGCGCGCGTCCATGAGGAAGCGAGGAACACCCGTATTCAGTCCGAACCGGTCATTGGAGGTCCGCCCGAAGATGTTCTCAACGCCGTTGAAGTAGTTCTGCAGCGTCTCAAGAGTTTCGCCGACGTGCGCCGGCAGCGTCTCCGGACTTCCCGCTTCCAGTTCGTGTAACCGCATGACAAAGGTGAGCACCCGTTCACCCGGCCCTGCCACGGCGGAAGCTTCCCGGTACGCCCGCGCCACGTTCTCCACGCTGGCAATCGTCCATTTGCCCGGCGCGTACATCCGCCCTGAGAACGCGGCCCGGCCCTGACGGTTCGTCCACGGCCCGACCCACCGCTCCCAAACGTCCTGGCCGAACATCGGCCCAATGGACGCAGCCAATGCAGCCGGGTCATCGGTGAATTTCCGGGCGATGTCATCCGCCTTCAGCCTGTCCCGCTTCGTCCCGTTCCACCCGTCTTTGAACTTGTGGAAGAAGTCTTCGAACGTCCCCCTGATCCCGCGCGGCCAGGCAAAGATCGGATCGCCGATGACATCGCGGTAAAGGCCCAGGTTCTCGTCCTTGATCCGGTTGCCCATCGCCTTTCCGATCCGCGCCTCAGCACGGTTATATTCCACGTTCGCTTCGAAGTAAGCCTTCACCTTGTCCCAGACACCGGGCTTGAACAACGGGCGCAACGCCGGGTTGCTCAGGAAAAACGCGTGCAGAGCGCCCAGAGCGGCTTCGTGGGCATCGGGGCGTTCCTGAAGATCCTTCCGTTTTTCCAAGTAGCCTTTGCGCCCTAGCTTTGGCGGCCTCAACCCTGGTTCCGTAGCTGACCAGGCCGTTTGGCCCGAAGGTGTGAGTCCCCTGCAGAGTGGTGTAGCGCGAGTAGCGTTCCGCCCACCTGGTTCCAGCCAACGTCCCTGTCCCGCGCATTGCATCACTCATCGTCCCGACGGCGCGCGCCAGCAGTGATTGCCGCAGCGCAACTTGTTGCTTGGAAGCGTCGATGAGCTTTAGCTGCTTTGATAAATCCTTCAGTGTTTCCACCATCGCGCCACCGGTGGTTTCGTGGGCCAGCACCCAGGCGTCGTACCGCTGCCACATGGCCTGGGTTTCAGCCGGCGTCCGCTTTTGTTCTCCGGACAAGTGGGCGATCCAGGGATCGGCCGCTTCGATTTCTGCCAGCGTGGATGTTGCCGACGCCACGTAAGGCAATGCCGCGCCGTCCACCACCGATGTCGGCGTGAGCTTGCGCGCGGTCAACGGGCGTTCCAGATCATTGATCGCTTGTTGGAGCACAGGCGCCGCCGCGGCGTGGACCAGAAGCGCTTTGTTGTTCGCGTGTTGTTCGGCAATCACCGACTGCGCGTCCTTCAATGCCTGGGTATAAGCGGTGAGAATCCGCTGGGCATGGGCCGCCTTGCGCGGAATTTTGTTTACGGCCATGTCCCGCGCCCGGTTCAGGTTTTCCGTCCCACCCTTGCGCGCCTCAGCCAGCATCGCGCGGATGGCGACGATCGCCTCATGGTCATTGCTCGCCCGGACGGCCAGCCAGGCCATGTGATGATCGTTGCTGCGCGCGAAGGCACCAACCAGTGACAACGCAACGTTCTGGTCCTCCACGGACAACCCGGAGAAAAGCGGATTGGTGGAAAGCAGCGCGCGAAGCTGTTCCTTGATCTGCGGCATCGTAAGCCCGTGCCAGTTGATGTCCAGCGCCGCGGCATCCTGAAGGAAATCGGTGAAATGGTCGGCATCCGATAATAGCCGGGTCGCCATCTTGTCAATCACCGCTTCGTAGTGCGCCGGGACTGGGTCGTTCACGTTGGCCTGAAATTCCTTGAGGCTCTGGGTCAACATCCCGATGAGCTTCGCGTCCCGGATGAAGGCGCGGATGTCAGTCTTGGTTTGGTCGATCATGCTGCGCAACGAATCTTTGGCGGCATCCAGTGTGACGGTTAAGTCGGCGAACTTGAGCGCCAGCGTTTCGTGCTTCGCTATCTTCCGGGCGGATTCCTTGACCAGACCGGAGATCTTCGACGTCGCCTCAGCAAACACCGCATTGGCATTCGAGAACCAGGATTTTGCCGTCAAGAGCGCCATCGCCCGTGCCTGCTGCTTGGTGGCGTCGTTGTTAAAGCTCACCGGCCCGTCGATGCTCAGGTCAGGATTCGGATGCGGCGCGCCGATGGCGTCCAACTCGGCGTGGACACCGGCAATGATGTCCGCCGGCAGAGAGTTATCGCCTTTGAGGATTCCGACGAATTCATGGAACGGCGTGGTCGCCGCGTGTGCTCCGAACGCGACGTAAGCCCGCTCCAACATGCCCTGCATTTCCTTCGCGGAAACTATCTCCGGCCCGGCGCGCACCGTGGGATTCTCTCCACCGATCTTCTCACCGGCAAACACCGGCTCCATCTCCATGAACTTCCAGCCTTCGCGGACGGCGTTGCGGATATTGAACACCGCTGCGTCCACCGTGGATGGAACCATGATGCCATGACGCACAGTTCCCGTATCCCAATCGAATGTCACCGGAGCAATCCCGCTCCCATCGGACACGGCCGTATAGAACTGCGCCTTCCGTTGGATGCTTGGCTTTCCGCCACCCAGGAAATTGATGAAGGAAAGCGGCGTCTGGTCCCCGGCTAGAAAGGAGTTCAACCGGTTCCTGAAATAGGCCAGCACGCGTTCAGGGTTAGTCCCGCCAGTGAACCCTTCCTGAATTGCCATCGTTGCCCGATACCACACGTCCTTCAAAGCACGGATAATCCTCTGACCCCAGCCGCGCGCCGCGATAGCGTCTATGCCCTGGGCTTGCAGAGAGTAAGCCAGACGCTCGGCCACGCGGACCTCTGGGTCAATGCGCGGGTCGGCCAAGTGCGCAACAATGTCAGGCGGGAGTCCGAGTCGAACGTCGCTGAGCGCGTCCACTGCACGGTGCAATCGCGCCTGCATCTCCGGGGATTCCAGCTCAGCCAGCCAATGAACCGTTTCGTGAACGGCGGCTGTAAGATTTTCCGACGCTGGCCGGGTAACGTCGGACATAGCCAAAACAATGCGGTTGCCAAGTTGCGCCCCGCCGATCTCATTTCCGAGCGCAATCAGATGACCCTGAACGACCGATACGTCCACGCCGGCGTTGGCCCAAGCATCCAACAAATCCTGAAACTTGGCCCTTACTCGCTCGACGGTGGCGTAGCCCCCGGCGGAAGGCTGGAAGAACTTTGGCTGGCTGCGCTGCGTTCCTGGCTCAGTGCCTGGAGCCACGCCAGCGTTTTGGGGCGCAGGCGGAACGGCTGCGCCGGGTTCACCGGTCCCCCGTTCTGGTCGATTAACTGCAACGCCAGGTGGTCCTCCGATGCCTCCCGCGGCCAAGGCGGGTTGGATGGCCCCAGCGACGACGTGTTTGGAAAGCGCCGCAGCAAATTCCTCGCTTGTGCGGCTGTTGTTATAGCCATCGACGATGCGGCCGATGATGGCGCGCGAGGCGTTGCGTTCCCCAAGTTCCCGGGCGAGTTCAATTGCGGTGTCCCGAATCTCTTTGCCATACTTTCCTTTCATCGCGTACTTCGCGATCGTTTCCAGCGTTGCTTCATCGGAGACGGAAAGCGATTCCTGCGGGCTTTTGGCCAGTGCCTCCGTGAGACCGGAGAACATATCGTGCGCAAGGTCTTTGGAGAATGTAATCTCCACCGGCAACACTGGGCCGACGCTCGGTTCTGTGCCCGTGACGGTTTCCTCCGTGCCTTCCGTGGCCACAGGCTTGGTCGGGGCCATCGCCTCAGCGGTTGCCGCAGCCGTTCTTAAACCAGCCGCCATTCGTTCCCTGGCATGGCTGGCAAAGGTCCGTTCATACTCATCAGCTCCAAGCACCGGCTTGGGCGCCTCGGCGGCGTGTTGGGCCTTTTCCGCGCGATACGAGGCTATGGGTGTATATCCCCGTTTCATCAGGTCAACCACGGGCGTTCCCTTCTTCTTACCAGCCTCCATTGCCATGATCGTCCCGCCGGATTTATAGGTCGGCAGGAAATAAATCCGGTTCTCATTCCTGAATACCGTCCACCGATGCGTCCATGAATTCCGGCTGCCGTGATCCACTTTACCGGTAACGGAGGCTAAACTCACGAGACCAGCGCCCTGCAAAGCTTTATCGTTAGAGGCAGGAGTCTCTGGCAACTCGAAGTAAGCCGGTGCAACAGTCGTCTGGCCACCTTTGCCTTCCTGCATCTCCTTGCGGATGTCAGCCGCGGTTTTGTAATCCTCGTTGGCAACGCGAATTACATCGCCATTCTTGAGCTTTATGTCCGCGTAAGTGTCGGTTTCCTTTACGATGTTCCCTTGCTGACCTTGATGGATACCTTTGCTCACCAGGGCAAGGGTAGGATCCAAAGGCGCTTCTCGAGTACGTTCACCAACGCCTTGCCCGGAAAGCTCGAAGGTGAGCGGCGCATTACCTTCAAAATCAATCGTATCCAGGATAGGAGAGGCGTGAACAACAGCCGCCGCCTTGCGTTTCAAGACAGTGGCCAATGCCACGGCCTTCGCCCGGGCCCGGCCAACAACGCCAACGGGCGTTGGAGCGGCAGCCTGGCGCACCGGGGATGGCAATGGCGGACGGGTAGGAACCGGAGCTTCGACTGGCGGAGTGACAGCAACTGGCACGCCATTCAACTCTGCGACCCTCTGGTGGAACAGTGCGTAAACCGAATCAGTCGCCTTCGGCAACACCGCGATTTCATCCGCCGTGAGTTGTCCGGTGGGTGATGCTACTTTACGGGCGATGGCTTCCAGGGCGGGAGGAAGGCCGACAGGTGGTGTTATCGGAACAACCGGAGGTGGCGGAACAATCCCCTTCTCCGGCGCGACTGCGGGCTGACCCCCGGTGCCGGGCGGGGAATCTGAAGTTAATCCGACGTCCGCTGCTGGTTGAACGCCGCCGCCAGTGCTATCCGCCGCGCGTGCGCCTTGTTGCGCGGCTTGACGTTGCCGATCTTCTTCTTGCGCGCGTAGGAGTTCATCATTTCTGCGATGTTCTTCCTCAACGCGGCGTTGCTCGATCCCTTGATCAGTGGCATCTTTTTCCTTTCTCGCTTGTTCGACCATCCCCTGATAGGTCAACATTTCATTTGGTGGAAGTTTCGCTACAAAGTCGATTTCATCTTTCCCGAACGGGCCGAATATCTGCGCCCTCGCTGTCGCAAGCATCGTTGCTGCGTGCTCTTGGGCGCGTTGTTCTGGACTCGCGTATTGCGCAGCCACGTCCGGGGCGGCTGGGATTACCGGAGTTACCGGCGCAGTCCCAGGCAACGTTTCGCCCGGAGCACCTGGCGTAGGCGGAGTTTGTCGCGTAGTAGGGGTTCTCAGCTTTCCGCCGATGGCCGATGTCGCAAGGCTCAAGACCGCCGCCGCTATCCCGCCGCCCGCGGCTTGTTCTGCTAGATTTCCGAAAATCTTCCTGTCCGGTTCGTACTTGGCGATCCGGCTGGCAATGACATCGCCCGCCCCGCCGATCAGCCCGTTGACCAGTGCGCCCTCGAACCCGTGTATGCCGGCGGCGAGAAGGTATTGCTTCAGTGTCCCTTCGCTCAGCGTATTCAACCGGCTCAGGATGTTCCCCAAAGGCACGGCGAAGGTAGCCCCCACTGGAAGATTGAGAGCGAAAGCTTTGAAACGGGTCTCCTCATCGGCGCCAGAAGCTTCAGCTTCGGAGTAGCCTTGCTGCGCCTGGCTCAGCGCACCAAACGTCCCGATGTTTCCATAGGACAACCGGGTTGCGGCCGTTTGCGCCGCTCCTACTCCGACCGCCGTAGCGTCAGCCTCCGCCAGACCAGCCGCGGCGGCCCGCTCAGCGGCGCTAACACCGATCCGGCTGACAATGCTGCGCTCCAGCGCTCCGGCCGCCCCGCCAAGAGCGACGAATCCAGCGCCTGCGCCAGCAAAGCTTGGCAGCGTCGTTGCCAAAAAACTTTTCTCAAGACCAGGAACCGGCTGCGGGCTGAGTGCTTCACCCAATCGAGGCAATGCGCTTTCGATAAACCCCGGCGTGACTTCTGAGTATTGAGGAACATTCTCAAGTCCGAGAGAGTAAACCCCGGCGATTTTTGCCGCGCTGGCGACCGATTCAGGAATGGAGCCAAGAGTGCTGGTTATCCCTCTGATTCCAGAACCCAAAGCCTGCTTAGCGTAGTCGCCTGCGGTCAGGGGCGGGAAAGCGTTGGCCGCGAAATCACCCTTGACTCCAGGCTGTGGCTCAGTTGCCTGGGTGAGCCTCGCCAAATCAGCGTGAAAATCTGGAAACCGCGAAGCATCCGAAAACTGCGGAAACGCCTGAGCGATGTACTGGTTAATCTCGTCATCGCTTCGCTGGTCGCCTGGATGCTGACGGCGGAATGATGCCAGAACGCTATTTGCCACGCGATAGTTGTCATCTAAAATGCGAGAGCGGTCAACTCATGGTTGACCGCTCTCTCCGCACCTTGCCACTGTTTCCATTCCGATCCTCGCCTGCCTGTCCGCTCCCGTGCGGCCATTCCTATGCTCTCCTCTCCTCGCAGTGCATCTCCCCACGTTTCCTTGAAATTATTTTGCCTCTTTCCATTCAGTCACTTGAAAGGTTCCAAATGGTCCGCTTGTCTGCGGCCTGAAGTCACCAAGACCGATCGTGACCCCACCTTCGGTCAGCAACGAGTGGACAAATTCCGGCGGCAGAATGTCATCATTGATGCGCAGTGTGAATGAAGCACCCCAGCCATCGAATCTAGGACGATGGCGCATAATTCTGCCTCTCGTCGCTGGAATCACAACCGGCCTGCTGTCCACTTCGAAGTCCTTCGCAAAGGATTTCCCGTCTCCGTTGCGCAGCAAAACTTCATCCTGCATTACGAAAACGGCAGCGGGCACAACAAATTTAGCTGACCGTCTTGAGCCTTTGATTTTGTGATTCGCGCCAGCTTCACGAAGTAATCTTGCGATAGCTATTCCCGGGAAAAAGAAACGTCCATCTTTGTCAATGTGGCAGACCTTTTCGGCTTCCTCGCGCGGCGTGCCGCGTTTGATGAGAACCTTTCTGGTTGAATTTTGAACTTCTTCCTGCTCATTGAACCGGTGCATTAGAAACGACGTGTCCCCTCTGATACTTACGTTGATGAGTTTCATCTTACCTTACCGCACCTCGACAGGCGCAAAGCACTCGCGCATTCAAATTTTGCAGAGGACTGACTGAGGAAGCCGTCCCAAGAGAACGGCGAGTGCCAAAGTGTTTCGTTGATTTCATCGGCTGCAAATCCGATGAACCGATCCTACAAATTGCTCTCAGGAAGTCAAGGCCCGATCTCAGACGGAGCGCCAACATCCTCCGGCCCGAGTTGCCTGTACAACGTCTGAAGTTCTGGCAAACTCAATGTGCTCAATTTGTCACGCAGCGGTTGCGCGGGGTAGCTCTCCGCCTTCGGATGACGGGCGATGCGCTTGCGCAGCTCGGCGGCGTGAGCGGATTCGGATAATGCAATCTCCGCGGGTGAGGCCGTGCGTGTAGCGTTCAAGGCTATCGCACCCAATCCGCCCGATTGGTACGCCGCCGCATAATTCTGAGGAGTGGCAAGAAGCTCGGGCGGAATCTGCATCGGAGCGCGCGGAACCGGCTGGGGAACGAAGGTCTGATCACCAGGGGTGAGCGGGAAAGCTTTTGGAGCCATTGCGTTCCTGAACGCCATAATTTCAGCCTGCGTCGGCGGCAATCCGTGCTGTGGAGGATTCATAGTCCTAGGCAGTCCCATCCCCTGAAGATACGCGCCTACGAATCCTGCATCTCGACCCGGTTGATCCGCATAGAATTCTGGCGACCTTGCGTTTCTTCTCGCCCATTCCAATGTTGAACCGGTCGGCGTTCCAATCAACCGATTCGCCCCGGCAGTAACCAGGTCAAATCCGGCAAGCAAAGGTGTGGCTAACCCGGCCGGCATACTTCGATCAATTGCCTCCCCTGTTGATCTTAGTCCGCCGTAGATGTCTCCCATCAACGGTTGTTCTTGTGCAGGCCCATAACCGTAGTTTCCGCCGCCGTAGATTTCCGAAGGCGTAGCCGGCGGTGGAGGCATGGTTTTCTTCGCTCCAGCGCCTGGCACTGGCGCAACCTCACCCGGCGCCTTCGGTTTCGAGAAATCGTATTCCCGCGGCGTTTCCCCTGAAAACGCTTTCGTAAATGGGATCGCCCCGGAGTACCTTGGGTCGCGCAGGAGTGTGTCGCGGTTGCTCTCGGCGCTTTGCGCGGCGCGCTTCAAGGCATCAATGTTGATCTGTTCTTCACCTGTGAATTGCGGCGTTGCCTTGAGCGCCTGATCCTCTGCGAAAGAATAGCTCGACGCCAATTTCTTAAATTTAGCGTCTCCGAGCAACTGCCCAAGCTTCTCATCACGCATCACCGGAGTCGCGGACTGCAAATCCTTGATGGTTTTAGCGTCAATCAGGTCCGCCAATTGCGGCTGAAGTATCCGCCATGTGTTGTCGCGCAATCGCTGGCGATAGTTCGTCGCGGCGGCAGCCGTGGCAGCGGAGAGCTTCGCGTTAGAACTCTCAGCAGCTTGGGCGGTAGCGTCCAGGTGTCCGCCGAGTTGTTTGTTGTATTCACCAGCGGCGCGGACAACGTAATCTTCATCGGACTCATTCGGGTTTTTAGCGATACCCTTCTGCTTGTACAACCGGGTGAGATCGAACGTATCCTTTTCCCGCGCCCTGGCATCAGCCGCCTTCGCCTGTATCTCAGCGGTCTTGAGGCGGATTTCCTCAGTGGCTTTGATGTCCTCCATGCGCGCGGCCTGGGCCTGTGCGGCGTACTCCTGCTGGAACCGTTGCTGCGCCTGAGTCCTGGCCAGGTTCACCAGACCCTCGCCATACGTGTCCAATGGATGCGGCTCTTGGAGCTGCTTCTGAAGGAGGATTTCGTATTGTGTGGCCATTGGATTTCAAGTCCTAATCGCCAGCTACGGTATAATCCGCAGCGCCCGCTCCCGCTCCGTAGTCATACGGAATCGGTTCCTGGGCTGGGGGGTATTGGCTCTGATCTTCGTAAGGAGAATACTGCTGTGTGTAGGGTTGGTAGCCCTGGTAATAATTCTGTCCAGCGTTGTAGCGCTTAGCCAAATCCCGATTGGCCAGATAATTTCCAGCGGCGGACAAATTACCCTGACCCGCTGCGGCGACGCTCGCCCACGGGCTGACGTTCAGTGGTGCCCACGGCGCAAGCACCGGCGTCGGCGGCTGGCCAACGTTAATCCTGAACCAGTCCAATGGACTCATCACGCCGCGCGAGATGGCCCCTGCCACGTCCGCCGGCAAGGTCTCGAACTTTATCGCCTCGGCCGCCAATGCCCCGGCAAGCTCCGGGCTTCGAAGTTGCAGGTCCAGGATTTGATTCCGAATTGCCGCCCGGTCCTGTTGGTTCTGAAGCGTTGCGGATGCCCTGGCCCCGGCCGCCTGTTGGTTACCTGCAATCTGCGCCCTGAACTGCTCTCCCAAATTCGCGCTGCTTCCCCCTGCGTACCCCTGCCCGGCGCGCAGTGCGGCCAATCGTTGATTGACCTGGGCGATTCCGGCCATCGTTCCGCTGGCCGTCGTATCCGCCAGAGCGGTCCTGGCCGCTTCCACGGGCGCGATTGCCGCCAGCCTGTTCCTTTCCAGATCGCCGCTGAAGATTCCCGAGATCGCTTTTGACCCCTGATCCAGTAGCGGGCGGTAGCGCGCGGCAATGCCAGCCCCGCGGTTCAGGATGTCCTGATCGGTGCCGTAGTAATCTTTGACCGATTGGGCAAGCTTTCCCATGCCAAGTCCGAGTGACGCCTCGGCCCCGCCCGTGTACCACGGCAGAACAGCGTGACCGGTGGATCCCCTGGCCTCCTCGAATTGTCTTTGCTGAAGAGCGTTTGCCGCCGCAGCCGCTGCTGCATCAGCCCTGGTCTTGTCCTTCGCCGCTTCGCCTTGCGCAACTGCACCGTAGAAAGCTGCTCCAAAAGAACTCAAGCAATGATCCTTGTGTAATTCACTTCGTTCATTTCATACCCGCGCCGCCGGTAAAACTTTTTGAACTTCTCAGGCATCAGGCTGGCCAGGTGGCCAACGCTTAGTCTTTTGGCCCCGATCTGGCAAGCCCAGTTTTCAAACGCCTGGAACAACCGGATGCCATGTCCGCGATGATCCGGACGGGAATACCAAAAGACAACGGTGGCCGTCAGGGTCTGGTTATAGAGCCATCGGTGGGTTGTTGCTCCGAGCGATCCGGTAATCTGTTCTCCAACGAAACTTGCCCACAGGCGTCCTCTGCCGCTCCCGATGAACTCACGCCACGTAGAATCAAAGGTCTCCGGGTCGAATCCTCCGGCAAAACTCGCGTTGCCAGCGCCTTCCTTGAAATACTCGGCTGCCCCTTCGTGGAGCCGCCAGAGTTCTCCGACAGAGATTTCACGAATCCCTTGATCCGTTCGGAGTTCAAGCCGTCCAATTTTTTTTTGTGATTGTCGTTCAGCGCGTCGCCGTTCCAGTCCAAGTCCGTGCTCCGTGGCTTTCCGTCCAGCCACATCTGCACGTTCATAAACGCAGCTCCGAGTGGTCCGGTTTCGGCACGGTGCTTCTGGCCGGGAGCGATGCGGACGAAATTGCCATTGGACTTGGTGACACCGTTCTCTCCGGCAACGGTCAGATCCGGCCCAAGAACAAGGTTGTCTCCGACCCAGACCTTTAGTTCGCCGGTAACGTGGACCAGGAAGATGTCCGCGTTCGGATGGCTGTGCTCCGGAGCCGTGGTGTTCGGCGGAAGAATCCAAAGCTCAACCTGGAACGGAGGCTGGCGATAGAGAACCAGGCCGGTGTACTCGCCGATGCGGGTGACGCCGTCGTGGACCGACGGCGGACAACCACCCCTGATGCCAGCCATCCAGAAATGGAAGAAAGCTGCCAGGGGATCGAATGGCTCGTTGATCATTGTGACAACTCCGTAATCGTCATCATCGACATCAGCATCCCGCCAAACTTTGCCCCACTGGAATTCTGATTTATGTACACTGTCGCCGGAAGGCTGGTCGGTCCGTAACGCACCTTGTAGGTGTGCGCAAGGATGTCCGCCACGTCAATGACCGTGCGCAGACCGGCTTGATGGTCGAACGTCGCCGGTATGCTCGTGATGCTGGCGGCGATCGCGTCGGCCTCCGAATCTCGGAACAACGCGATGACGAAATCCGTGTTGGCATCGCAGGAGACCTGGAGATTGATTTCAATGAGCAGCTTCGATGTGACGTTTTTAGCCGTGAACGTCGCGTTCAGGTCCGCGTAAGCCTCCCCTTCCCCGCTCTGCGGTATCGTGTTGTCGTAGGGGATGAAATTCGCCGTATTGGCCGTGTTGCTGGAAATCGTGGAGAGAATGTTCGATGGCGTCCCGGCTGGAAGAACCCTAAACGGCGGGCTGAGAAGCTGAAAGTTGACCCCGTCGTAAACCAACAGATGGACGCTGCCGGCGGCGATCTCGCCAGCAACCAGCCCCTCTCCGGTGAGCTTCTTCACGTCCTTGGCCCCTTCACCGTTCACATCCAGCGTCACCGCGCCGGTGTTCGCATTGGTGAATTTGACGATGCAGAAGAACGCCCCGGCAATCCCGTCCCCGTAGGTGAAGTCCGCATCCGGAGAGATCGTTACCGCGTAATTGTCAGCCCCGGTTGCTACGCCGTAGAAGTTGGCCAGCCAATCCAGCTTCCTTTGAGTTATCGCCCGGTCCTGGATTGAGTCCGATCCGATGGAATTTGTTTTGAGCGTCCCGTCCGCGTTGAAGACAAGCTCGAAGAGGCGGGCCAGACCGTCGCAGAAGTCGCGGATAATTTGCTGGTTGCCATCATGTTCTTCAGCCGTCAAAGCGGCCCCTTTCGCGATCCGAAAAACCAATGGCGGTACGGTCATGGCGGACACTGCCTGTAAACGTTACACCGGACAAAGTCAAACCCGGAGTTTTGCCGCAAATCCAGCATGGCCCGGCTATTGCTTGAAAGACCCTTGGCCGTATCCACTACGGCCAGACATACTGACACAGTCCCTCTTCAAACAAGGGCGCGATCGGTGACAGCCCGGAGACTGCATACTCCGAGACCCTGATCCGCCCTCCCCTTTGAAACTTTCCCCTGCCGCTTTGCTCAACAGGAGCGGGCCATCGGCTTTTGGGTTAGTAACCACAGCCCCGACCTGCGGATCGGAGCACCTGTATGGGACATAGGACGGCCGGCAGCAGGGGAACACAGAATGCGGCGTAAAAGGTTCACGGATGCTGCGGTCTGCTCGGCCCGGCATAATGATTGGGGAATCGGCTTGACCCAAGGCCGTTGGATTTCTCGCCAGGATGACTGCCGCCCGCGCCCGCGATGGCCGCGCTGACGACCGCCCAGAACAAGAGCGTGAGAAGAATGAAACACTTCGTTTTCACACGTTAATTCTTCCAGTTGCTCTGGAACCACGCAACACAATTATCCCAGCCTTCCTGCGAACCCCAACTGAATCCAAGCCCGACGCCGAACAGGAGTCCGACCAGGAAGAAACCGAGGCAGATGGTCTTGTCAGACTTGGTTAGTTTAGGCTGCACAATCAAACCTGGCGGGAATACAGGGTGTTGAACGCTTGCAGCGCATTGTAGAGCAGGGTGACATCGGATGACGTTAGGCCCGTCCCGGCGTGATATGCCGCCGATGCCCCGAGCTGCTTCGCGGTGATGACACCAATACCGTTGTACGCATGGGCAATAACCGGATAAACAGTAACACGAGTTCCGCCCGGACTGGCCTGCGAAGCTATGGAAATTCCGTTTTTGTAGAGCTGCAAATCATTGGATGCGATTCTGGAAACCACGTAGTGCCCGACACCGCCATCAACGGTACTCACGCCATTTACGGCTCCGTGCATGTTGCCATAGCCAGTGCCGAATTGATAGGAATAGTAATCTACGTTCGTCCCGTCGTAAGTACCGATGCTGCCTCCAAACACGCCGGTCTTTGTGCGGACGTAGATGCCAAGGTGCGTGCTGTTGTCCGTGCCCAAGGACGACATGTTGAACCCCAAATTCAGCCACTTGGTGCCATCGTTTGTCAAACCTGTGGATTCAGAGCAGTTGGCTTCGATGAAACCCGGGTTGGATTCGGTCGAAGGTCCGATGTCGTGGATCACCGGCGCCATGAAGGCTCCAAGGTTATTCCCCACGTAGAGATTTAAGCGTGAGAGTTTCGAGCGAATCGGCAAGACGGCTTGCATAAATCCGTTCACCCGCATGACGGTCTGTGCGGAGACGCTACCGCTATTGCCAGGCACCGTGCCGTAAGCCCATTGATAGGTGTCATCAAGGATGCTGGGGATTGGCAGGAACGATGAGCAGTTCACTTTGTCGCCTTTGAGCACCAACCACGGAACGTACAAAAGCGACGTGCGGACGAAGCGACGACGGGACAGTTTCATTGAATCTGCGGCACTATGGGGAATCCGTTCAGAACGCCGTTGGTGAATGGCCCCGTGCCCACCAGGACCAAGCTCTGCGCGCTCCCATTGGTGTTGACGATCGGCGCCGTTCCACCCGGCCACTTAAAAACGTTGGACCATCCGACGACAACAGTTCCCGTGCTCGGCTGTTGGAAAAAAATGTAGAAGAACTTAGGCGTTGTTGGAATGCTCGTGGGCAGACTCATCCATGTAGCGCCTGTCAACGTGAGTTTGTAGTGCGCCGCGTAACTGTTCCCGAGCGAACAATCCATGACCACGTTCGTTCCGCCTGTGTAAGCGAGAGCGTTCCACGTCTGCGCCGCGAACGCAGGCACTGCGTTGCTGGCGCTCGTGATCGACCACGTCACGTCCGATCCGTCTTTGAGATTCGGCGTCGTGGCATTCGTGCCGTTCACAGACAAGCTGCCGCCGCTTGCCACCGCAGTCGCGGTGATGTTGCTGCCACTAATAGCCAAAGTCACTGTGGCCGTGTCTTGAAGGTTCGGTGTCGTTACGTTCGTGCCGTTGATCGAGACCGTCGCGCCGATGTTGGCGCGAGCCGTGGCGGCATTCGCCACATCGGAGAAGTTATTCGCCACGTTCAAAGGGGTGTAGCCGAGCGCGTCCTGCTTTGCCGAAGTCGCCAGAGCGCTCCAATTGGTGAGGTTTGCACTGCCGGTTTGCGCGTTAGTCAGAACCGAAACGCCGTTCAACTTCAGACCGTTGGTGAACGCGCCGCTGTCCGCGCTGAATCGGCCGTTCCAACTCAGGTTCGTGTCATTCCCGTAGAACTTGGGCGATTCCAAAATGTTGCCCGCGCCGTCGATGTGAATGACGACAAACCAGTTTGAAGACGAGCCTGGCGCTGCCAGCAACAGTGGGAATTTGCCAGGCGAATTGGTCGTGAACGAGTTCTCAGCCAGGTTCGTGCTTCCGCCGCCGCTCGCAGTCCCGTTGGTCCATCGTTTCGCCGCCGTATTGTAAACAAGAGCGGCACCGTCGGCGGGGTTTGTCGCGATTCGCACGTCGCCGAGATCACGCAGGCGCGTTGTGGAGGCGGGCTGGGCGATGGCTGACCAAATCAGCAAACCGACAAATGCGCAGAGGCCACCAATGC
>WNGI01001446.1_pt1 | contig 19805 bp, 21 predicted proteins | sample 5400621 | NCBI WGS metagenome assembly WNGI01 (sample SAMN13153374, study PRJNA577476) | soil metagenome | isolation source: 20 cm soil or saprolite under Garry oak tree replicate 1 | place: USA:California | collected 2016-06-15
GGAGCTCCGTTATGAAGCGTCTGTATGCCATCGCCGCCGTCCTGTTGCTGAGCGCTGCGTGCAAGGAGCCTTTGGGGAACTGGGTCTCCGAACAGCTCGTCGGCGCCGAGTCGAGCGACATCACCGTCATGACGCAGAACCTCTACGTCGGTGCCGATGTCGATCTCGTGATCCGCGCGCTGGGAACGCCGAATCCGGGCGACGACTTCCCCGCGCTGCTGTTCGCGATCGAGACGGTCGGCAAGACCGATTTTCCGGCGCGTGCCGAGGCGATCGCGGATCGGATCGCGCGCGAGCGCCCACATGCGGTGGGGCTACAGGAAGTCTCCGAGATAAACATCGATTTGCGCCCGCTCGGCGTACCGGTCGTGGTCGATCAGGATTTCCTGGCGCTGCTGCGGGCCGCGCTGGCGGCGCGAGGCCTGAATTATCAGGTTGCCGCGACCTCCGACAACATCGACGTCAACCTGGTCTCAGGACTGGTGCGGCTGCGGGATCACGACGCGCTGTTGATCGATGCCGACCGCGTGACCATCGATGCGGCGAGCGGCCAGGACTTCTCCGTGAACCTGGGGCAGGTGGCCGACGGCGTCGTGCTCATTCGCGGCTGGGTGTTTGCCCGCACGACCATCGGCGGCAGTTCCTACACCTTCGCAAGCGCGCACACCGAAGCAAATCTCGCGGGGGCGCCCCCGGGTCTGCTCGGGCAAATTCGGGCCGCGCAGATCGGCGAGATGGTGGGAGCGCTCGGGTCGAGCGACCGCGTAGTGCTGATGGGCGATTTGAACGACACGCCGGGATCGCCGATGTACGGCGTCCTGACGGGAGCGGGGTTCACGGATACGTGGACTGCGATGCATCCGGGTGCAGGTGCGGAAGGCTTGACCTGCTGCCACGTGGCTGACCTGTCGGACCAGGTCGCCAACTTCGATCAGCGCATCGACTACGTCTGGACGCGGGGATTCGCGCGGGACGACGGCAAGGTGCAGGGGAGCATCGATCGGTTCGGCAATGTGCCCGCCGACCGCCTGACGGGGCCGGGCTATCCGATTTGGCCGTCGGATCATGCTGGGCTGGTGGCGTCGTTGAAATAGCCATCTGCCATCAGCCATCTGCCATCAGTGCTGCTGATGGCAGATGGCTGACGGCGCTTTTAGGTCACCTTCCCAATCGGCAGTCTCCGAATCCGTTTTCCCGTCGCTGCAAAAATCGCGTTGCACACCGCAGGTGCGGTCGGCGGGACCGAAGGCTCGCCGATGCCTCCCAACGCGTCCGTGCTGGCCACGATGTGCACTTCCACCACCGGCATCTCCGGAATGCGCAGCACCGGGTAATCGTTGAAGTTCCCCTGTTTCACCCGGCCGTTCTCGATCGTGATCTCCCCATACAGCGCGGCCGAGAGCCCGAATACGACGCCACCCTGCATCTGCGCCTCGAGCGTATCGGGGTTCACGACCGGACCGCAGTCGACGGCGCAGACGACGCGATGTACGCGCACTGCTCCGTCCGGCCCCACCGAGACTTCGGCGACCTCGGCGCACACCGTCGGCTTCCATTCGGCGATCGCGATGCCGCGACCATGACCGGAAGGCAACGGTGTGCCCCAGCCCGCCTTCGTGGCGGCGAGCTCGAGGGTGCGAAGATGACGCGGCTTCGCTTGTAAAAGCTCGCGGCGCAGCTCGTACGGATCGCGACCCGCCGCGGCGGCGACTTCGTCCATAAAACACTCGACGACGAACGCGTTCTGCGAAGCGCCGACCGACCGCCAGAACCCAAGCGGGATCGCCGGCAGCTCGGCGGCGACCTGATTCACGAACGCGTTCGGGAACGCGTAGGGCATGTCGGCGGCGCCATCGATCAGGGTCGCATCGATCCCGTTCTGCAGCGGGCCGAATTTGAGGAGGATGGGTGGGGCGACGAGCTGATGGACCCACGCGATCGGCTTGTTCTGCGCGTCGAATCCGGCGGCAAGGTGGTTGTACGTCGCCGGCCGATAGAATCCGTGCTTCGTGTCGTCCTCGCGCGACCAGATCACTTTGACCGGGGCGCCCGCCGCTTTCGATAACTGCACCGCTTCCGCGACGAAATCAGACTCGAGCCTGCGCCCGAAGCCGCCTCCCAGGAGCGTGGTGTGGATACGGACTTTCTCTTTTGGCAGACCCGCAGCCTCCGCGGCGACTTCTTGCGCGCGGGTCTGATTCTGCGTCGGGGCCCACACGTCGCAGCCGTCTGCACGCGCGTGCGCCGTGCAGTTCATCGGCTCCATCGTCGCGTGATGGAGGAACGGAACTTCGTACACGGCTTCGATCTTCTTTGCCGCCGCGGACAGCGCGGCGGCGGTGTCGCCCTCCTTGCGGGCGTTCACGCCATCCTGACTCGCCAATGCCGCAAGCTTGGCGGGGATATCGCCGAGGGAAGCATTGGCTCCTTCGTCCCACGTGATTTGGAGCGCGCGACGTCCCTCGACCGCCTGCCAGTAGGTGTCCGCGACGACGGCCACGCCACTCGCGGTGCCGACGCCCCAGGCGCCAGTCCCCATCCACGGCGTACTCTCGAGCTGCACGACATGCCGCACGCCGGGCATCGCCTTGGCGCCCGTCGCGTCGAAGCTCTTCACCTTGCCCCCGAACACCGGCGACCGCTCGATGCTGGCAACGAGCATACCCGGCATGCGAACGTCGATCCCAAATTGGGCCGTGCCGTTCACCTTCGATGGCGTATCGAGCCGGTGCGTGCGCTTGCCGAGCAGGCGAAAGTCCTTCGGGTCTTTGAGGGGCGGGTTTGCCGGGACCGGGAGCGCCGCGGCCTTCGCGGCGAGCGCGCCGTACGTCAAGCGGTGACTGGTGCCCGTGTGGCTGACGATGCCGTTCGCCGTGCTGCAGGCCGAGGGCTCCGCGCCCCACGTCTGTGCGGCCGCGGTTACGAGCATCGCGCGCCCGGTCGCGCCCGCTTTGCGGAGGATGTCCCACGACGTGCGCACGCTGGTGCTGCCGCCGGTCGACATGCGGCGCGACCAGCCGGCCGGATTCTCGGGCACGGGGCCGATCTTCACCTTGGTCCAATCGGCGTCCAGCTCTTCGGCGATCAGCATCGCGAGCGCGGTGTGATTCCCCTCGCCCATTTCGGACTTGTCGATCGTCAGCGTCACGACGTCATCAGTGCCGACCTGAAGCCACGCGTTGGGAGCGAAAGGAACGGCTCCGCGCCGGTTGGGGATCCGAAATCCGATGACCAGCCCCGCGCCAATCGTCCCCGTGACCTGAAGAAAATCGCGCCGTTCCATCACGCCTCCTTGGCCGCGCGATGGATTGCGGCGCGGATGCGCTGGTAGGTTCCGCACCGGCAGATGTTGGTCATCGCGGCATCGATCTCGGCATCAGTCGGCTGCGGTTTCTGGCCCAATAACGCCGCCGCCGCCATGACCTGTCCCGACTGGCAGTATCCGCACTGCGGGACATCCTCGGCGACCCACGCCTTCTGGACTCGATGCGTCGATGTGGCGCTGAGGCCTTCGATGGTAGTAATCGGCTTGGCCCCGACGGCGGAGACGGGAAGCACGCACGAGCGCACCGCGTCACCGCCCAGGTGCACGGTGCACGCGCCGCATTGCGCGATGCCGCACCCGAACTTTGTGCCCGTCATTCCAAGATTGTCGCGCAGGACCCACAGGAGCGGCGTGTTGGCGGCGGCCTCGACGGTCCGGCGCCGGCCGTTCACCAGGAGGGAGTACGAAGGCATAGGCAGTGCCTCAGGAGGAGAGGTAAAACAAACGTGGCGGACAAACCGAGAAGGCGCTAGTTAGATGTTCCATGACGACATACGCCCGCCGTCTCGGCCTGTTTTCGGGAACGATGGCCGTGGTGGGCGGCATCATCGGCGGCGGGATTTTTCGCACACCCGCCACGGTGGCCGAGCGGCTGCGCTCTCCGGGACTGGTCCTGCTGGCCTGGGTGATCGGTGGAGTCGTGGCATTGATCGGCGCGTTTTGCTGGGGCGAGCTCGGCCAGCGGCGTCCGCGCGCCGGCGGCGGGTATGTCTACCTGCGCGAGACATTTGGTCCGCTGCCGGCATTTCTGTACGGCTGGACGCTGGTGCTCGTCATCGCGACGGGCGCGATTGCCGCCGTCGCGGTGACGTTCGCCGACTATACGCTCGCCCTCCTGGGATTCCCGCACACCTACTCGGTGCCGCTCGCTGTCGCGGCGATCGTCTTTCTGGCCGGGATCAACTACATCGGTGTCCGTCCCGCCGCGATCACGCAGAACATCTTCACGATTCTGAAGCTCGCTGCCCTCGCGATGCTGATCGGCGCGGGAATCCTGCTCGCCACACCTACTGCCTCGTACCGCCCCCTACCGCCCGCTACCGCCGGAGTCGGCGCCCTCGGTGCAGCACTGGTTCCGGTGCTCTTCACCTACGGCGGCTGGCAGCAAACGAACTTCATCGCCGAGGAAATCGTCGAGCCCGAAAGAAATCTCCCTCGCGCGTTGGTTCTGGGCGTCGTGATTGTAGTCGCGGTCTATCTTCTCACGAACCTCGCGTACCTGCGCGTGCTGGGAGTGGACGGACTTGCTGCGAGCACCGCGCCGGCGGCGGACACGATGCGTGCCGTGCTCGGTCCGGCAGGTGGCAAGATCATCGCGGCCGGGATCGCGCTCTCGACGTTCGGCTTTCTGAATCTTGTCATCTTGGTCACGCCACGTGTGCTGCAGGCGATGGCGGCCGACGGCGTGTTCCTCGCACGGCTCGCCGTCCTTCATCCCACCTACCAGACGCCGACCGCCGCGATCGTTGCGCTTGCCTTGTGCGCGGTCGCCTTGACCCTGACCGGGACGTTCGGCCAGCTCGTGGATTACGTGACATTCGGGGATTGGATTTTCTTCGGACTGACGGCCGCGGCGCTGTTCGTCTATCGAAAGCGCGACCAGAGCCCCGTGACGGGATTCCGTGTTCCCGCGTATCCGGTTACCGTGATTATCTTCGTCCTCGCCGCGGCATATGTGGTCTTCAGCGCGATCATCTCGAACCCCAGGAACGCGGCGATCGGCGCCGGCCTCATCGCGCTGGGGATCCCGGCTTTCCTCTATTGGCGGAGCGGTTCATGACTCGATTTGCCCGTCTCCTCGCGCTCACGTCGATCCTGGTCGCCCCCGCGCTCCGGGCCCAACACGACCACGGGCGATCCGCCGAACAGCTCGGCCACGTGGTGTTTCCGACGTCCTGCAGCGCGGGTGCACAACGGGGATTCGAGCGAGGCATGGCGCTGCTGCACTCGTTCTGGTGGGAACAGGGTCTGGCCGCGTTTCAGGCGGTGGTGGCGGCGGATTCGAGCTGCGCGATGGGCTACTGGGGATTGGCGCTCACCGCCTGGGGCAATCCCTTTGTCGGTGGACCCGGTGGCAATGCGGGGCGGGGTGAGCCGCTCCGCCGCGCCGCCGCCTTTGCCGAGCGCGCGATCGCCCTGGGTGCGCCGACGTCGCGCGAGCGCGGATTCCTTGCCGCGCTTGGCGCGCTGTACGGCGGCTCGGACTCGATCCCCAATGCCCGAAGGCTGCAGGCCTGGTCCGACACGCTCGCACGCCTGTATCGCGATTTCCCGAACGACACCGAGGTCGCGATCTACTACGCGCTCTCGCTCGTGGAGACGGCGTCGAAGACCGATACGACGTTCACGCGCCAAAAGCGGGCCGCCACGATCCTGAATCCCCTGTACGCCCGCTTCCCGGACCATCCGGGCCTCGCGCATTACATCATCCACGCGAACGATTCGCCGCGGCTCGCCGGACTCGGGCTCGATGCGGCCCGGCGGTACGCCGAAATCGCTCCGTCGGCGCCGCACGCGCAACACATGCCCTCACACATCTTCGTGCGGCTGGGTTTATGGGATGAAACGATCGCGACCAATCAACGGTCCTTCGACGCGGGGTTCGAGTACGCGCGCACCCATCAAATCGGTGTCGCGCCCGAGCAGTTCCACGCGCTCGACTACATGGTCTACGCCTACCTGCAGCAAGGACGCGACAGCGAGGCGCGTCGCACCGTCGCGCAGGCGCAGGAGTTGAAGGCAACGCTCACCACCGATCAGTTGGTCGCGAACTACAACCGCGTCGCGATGGAAGCCAGAATCTCGCTCGAGCGGAGCGACTGGGCGGCCGCATCGCGACTGCCCGTTCGCGCCGCCGAGTCGACCATTGGGGCGGCGCTGGGACACTTCACGCGCGGACTGGGTGCCGCACGCGGACGCGACACCGCGGGCGCCAGCGTCGCCATCGCGGCGCTCGCCGCGATCGGCGCCGACATGCGACGCCGCGGCGACAACGACTGGGCGACCGTCGTCGACGTCAAGCGCCAGGTCGTGATCGCGTGGCGTGAGCTGGCGGCGGGCGATACGGCGGCAGCGCTGCACGACGCGAAAGCGGCGGCCGACGTCGAGGATGTGACCGAAAAGCAGCCGGTGACGCCGGCGGAGCTGCTGCCGGCGCGTGAGCTCGAAGCCGACATGCTTCTCGCCACCGGGCGCTATGCGGAAGCGCGCGCGGCGTACGAGACCACCTTGACCCGTGAACCCGGACGGGCGCGCAGCCTCTTCGGAGCGGCGCGCGCCTCGGAATTGGCAGGCGACAAGGCCGGCGCACGGCGTAGCTACGCCCAGTTTCTGGCACAGATGAAACCAGGGGACGGTGAACGCCCGGAGATAGTGCAGGCGCGCGCGGGACTGCGCTGACGACTACAGCTTGTTCACGAGCAGAAAATTGATGTGATCCGTATTGGGATACTGCACGCCGCTGCGGGCGTAGTGCGCGGCGAGCTGTCCTCTGTGATGATGGCCATGCGTGAAGAGATGGATGAGGATGTCGAGCACGCTCGCATGATACTCCTCGCCCGACGCGCGCCGGAAATCAACGACGTCGTCTAGCCGAGAGCCGATCAGCCGTCGATATGTGGCGGTGTTCTCCCGGAAGCCTCGGACCAGCTCAGCTTCGCTCAAAACTGAGAACCCTGTCGTTGTGTTCTGCTGACCCGCGATCCGGTCAAACCACACCCGTTCACTGACCACGATATGAGCCAGTAGCTCACGCGGGCGCATTGCCGGGTCCGGCTGCGCGTACACGAACTCCACCCACTGCAGGTTGGCCCATTCGGATTGCTCGACCAGTCTCAGGATGTCCACCGAACTTCCCCTCTGCTAGCGATCCCGTAAGCTGTTAGCCTGGTGGCGGCGGTGCTATCCGGTCTTGCTCGGCAAAGTGCCGCTCAGTGCACGCGCTTGTAGTTGACGATGAGAATTTGCGAGCCCTGCGGCGACGTGAACTCAGTCGGCCGTTCTCCGGAACCGAGCTGATAGCCGATCGTCAGCTGCTCGTCCGACACCTCGAAGATTGCGGGAATGGTGCGTCCGGCATTCGGTCCTGATTGTCCGCGGATGTCCAGCTTCGCCGGCTCCTTGGAGGAGAGCACCGCGTACGAGGCCTTGTCGCCCGCGAACTCGTACGTGCTGTCGGTCAACTGCAGCGTGGCGCCTCCGAACCTGGCAACGGGAAAGTCCTGACCGCCCAGCTCGGCGCTGACGGGCGTCCATTGACCGGCGAGCGGCGGCGCACCGGAACGCATGCAACCGGCCGTAGCGATGGTCAGCACCAATCCGCGCAGAGCGCGACGATTCATGAGGAATCCTCTACGGGCGAGCCGTCACCGGGCCGCTTTGTCTCATCCACAGCATGATGGTCGCGCATGGGCTTCCGGCGAACTCCGACGGCGTGACGCCTGGGGTCGGAAACGCCTCGACCGCCAACACATCCTCCATCAGGATCTCATCGAGCGTATGCTGGGGGCCGAGCGCGTTCGTCCACACGTGCATCACGCAAGGCTCCTGCTCCCGACTGGTCGGGTGTGGATCCAAGATCGATGTGCGGCCGCGATTGGCCTCCTGCCCGCAATCGATGTCCCCCCGGCGGGTGACGATACAGATGAAGTGAAAGCCGGGCTTCTGGCGGATGAGCGTGAACAAACTCCCGCCGAGGCGCGACAAGTCGTCCGGCGCCAGGAACACGCCCTGGCGAAACCCCTTCTTGTGGTCATAGAACTGCGCCAGCTCGGGGTACATTCTCACGTCAGCGTTCTCAACGGCTGCCCGGTCCTCGTCTGTCTTCACTTGCCGCAGACTTTTCGTCCCGACGTCGGTGGCGGCGGTGTCCGCAGGAACCTCGACGATCACCGGGACGTAGCCCGACCGGCGCACGGCTAACAGGAGCGCGTCCGGCGGCGCCGACACGCTGAACTTCCCGTCATTTCCCGAGCGTTGACCGGCCGGCATCCGGCCGAAATAGACTCCCGCCTGAGAAAGCGGCTTGTGACTGGCGGAATCCATGACGGTCCCGGTGATCGAACGAGTTCCACTTTGTCCCGCTGCCACGTTCACCGCGGCCACAACCAGAAGGAACGCGAACATCGCTCCGGCTACCGAGCATCGCATGAGGTCTCCTTGAGTGGAGGTCACCGGGGCCGCTTCGGCGGCGTCGTGATGCGGACGTTACGAAACGTGGCTCGCTCCGTGAGGGTGTCGTTGTGCGAACACACGAACAGGCCGACGTAGACCGTGTCGGGCAGCGAGACGCCGGCGAGCCGCTGTGTGACCAGCGAATCGCCGAATTGCGCCACCGACATGAAATAGACGCCATCGCGCCGCTCGAGCTGGATGACCGCATCGGCGTCCGGGAGGCTGTCGGCCGATTTGGCCTCCTCCGTCGTCCGGCTGGTCTGCCGCCGGAACTGGAGTGACATCAAGCCGTTGCCGTGCAGCGCCGCGGTCACGTGCGCGCTGCGCGGGTCGAGCGAGGAGCGGATGGTCCAGCCGATCTTGCGATGCTCCTCCACGCCCGCGCCGATGAAGCGCGCACGGGTGGAGAGGGTGAAGTTCCCGCTGATCCGTTTCCAGACAAAATGAAAATCGTCGCGGGAGTCCCACATGTTCTGGCCCGACCCCGCGACCAGATACGTCCGCTGCCTGGGGTCGTATGAGGCAGAGCCCGTCGCTCGGCCCACGTCCGATTGCGCGGTGAAGACGCCGACCGGACCCTGTCCACCGAGGACGGTCAGCACGAGCGCAAACGGCAACGCACGAACGGTCATGGTGTCTTCCCCTTCTTCCCCTTCATCTTCTTCTTGTGAGCGGCAACCGCGATTGACTTCTCGGCCCAGGAGCGGAGGGCCTCGGGATCCTCCAGGAATTCGGCGGGCACCTGGTAGTACTGCATGACTTCGCCGCCCTCGCCGTAAGGCTGGAACGGTTTCATTCCGAGGCGCTCGAACTCTGGGCGATTGGAATCATCCACCTTGAAGTACAGCGTATCATCGGCAACGAGTGCGAAAAACAGTTGGCCGGCATAGATGCCGACTCCGCCGAACATCGCACGCGCGCGAAGTTGCGGCACAACACGAGTCAGTTGATCGACGACAAACGTGCGGAAGCTCGACGCTCTATCCACACTCCAAGCTGCGCTGCAGATTGGCTGACGACAATGGCCATGCAACGATTCTTCGTTTCACTCGCGCTCCTTGCCTCGGTCTCGATCCCCGTCGCCGCACGTGCCCAAGAGCCGAGGGTCCTCGTCTTCTCCAAAACGGCAGGATACCGCCACAGCTCCATTCCCAACGGCATCGCCGCAATCCGGAAGCTCGGTCAAGCGAATGGGTTCGCGGTCGACGCGACCGAAGATGCCGGCGCATTTACGCAGAAGAACCTGGCGCGATATCGCGCGGTCGTCTTCCTGAGCACGACGGGTGACGTCCTGGATGCGGCGCAACAGGACGACTTCGAGCGGTACATCCAGGCGGGCGGCGGATACGTCGGCGTGCATTCCGCCACCGACACCGAGTACGATTGGCCGTGGTACGGCCGGCTCGCCGGGGCGTACTTCAACGGCCATCCCAACAATCCCAACGTTCGCAAGGGCAGCTACCGCACGCTCGACACGATGCACGTGTCGACGAAGGGGTTCCCCGGCCGCTTCGAGCGCGAGGACGAGTTCTACAACTTCAAGTCGATCGATCCGACGATCCACGTGCTCGTCGAGATCGACGAAACGAGTTACGAGGGAGGGACGAACGGCGATCACCATCCCATGAGCTGGTACCACGATTTCGATGGCGGCCGCGCGTGGTACACCAACATGGGACACACGGAAGCGACGTACACCGAGCCGCTGTTCCTGCAGCACCTGCTCGGCGGATTGCGCTACGCGATCGGCACCGGGACAATCGATTTCAATCGTGCGCGGCCCGAAGAGAATCGCTTCACCCGTGTCGTGCTCGCCGACAAGCTGGATGAACCCATCGAGCTCGCCGTGCTGCCGGGTGAACGCGTGCTGTTCATCGAGCGACACGGCTATGTCAACCTGTACACGCCGTCCGATGGTCGCACGCGACGCATCGCGACGATTCCGGTCAGCACCAAGTACGCGGATAGCAGCCAGGCGGAGGACGGCCTGCTCGGACTCGCCGCCGATCCCAACTTTGCGGCGAACGGCTGGCTCTACATGTACTACTCGCCGGCGGGCCCGGTCGCAAAGAACGTCCTCGCACGCTTCACGATGCAGGGAGACTCGCTCGATCTCGCATCACAGAAGGTGATCCTCGAGATCCCCACGCAGCGTCTCGCGTGCTGTCACACCGGGGGGTCGATTGCCTTCGACCGTGCCGGCAACCTGTACCTGTCCACCGGCGACAACTCCAATCCGTTCGCCAGCGGGTATGCGCCGATCGACGAGCGACCCGGTCGGATGCCATGGGACGCGCAGAAGTCGTCGGCGAACACGAACGATCTCCGCGGCAAGATCATTCGCATCCACCCGGAGCCGGACGGCACGTACACGATCCCGGATGGAAACCTCTTCCCGAAAGGCATGCCGAAGACTCGGGCCGAGATCTACACGATGGGTCATCGCAACCCGTATCGGATCTCGGTAGATAAACACACCGGTTTCCTCTACTGGGGCGAAGTCGGTCCTGACGCCAACGTCGACTCGGTCGGACGGGGACCGCGCGGGTACGATGAGATCGGTCAGGCGCGGAGCCCGGGGAACTATGGGTGGCCCTACTTCGTGGGGAACAACCAGGCCTATTACAGGACGACCGTCATCGATTCCGTCACGACCCAGGGCGGCCCGCAATTCGATCCCGCGCATCCGGTCAACAACTCACCGAACAACACCGGCCTCACCGCGCTGCCGCCGGCGCGCGGGGCCTACATCTGGTATCCGTACGGGCCGTCGACCGACTTCCCCATCGTCGGCACCGGTGGACGGACCGCCGAGGCCGGTCCCGTGTTTTACCGCGAGGACTTCCGGAACGCGGCGAGACCGTTTCCGCAGTACTACGACGGCAAGCTGTTCATCTACGAATTCATGCGGCATTGGATCATGGCGGTCACCATGGACAAGAGCGGCGATCTCCTGTCCATCGAGCGGTTCATGCCGAGCGCGACGTTCAGCGCGCCGATCGAGATGGAATTCGCGCCGAGCGGGGACCTGTACATCCTCGAGTACGGCACGTTGTGGTTCCAGGGCAACGATGACGCACGGCTCGTGCGCGTCGAGTACAACGCCGGCAATCGCAAGCCGATCGTCGCAGCCGCGGTCGATCACCCGAAAGGCGCGCTGCCATTGCGTGTCGCATTGTCCTCAGCGGGCACGGTTGATCTCGACGAGGATTCGCTCCGGTATGAGTGGACGATCGCGCAGAAGTCCGGTGCCGTGCTGCGGCGGCTGACCGAGCCGAACCCGTCGTTCACATTTACTCGACCCGGGACGTACACGGCGGCGCTGACGGTGACGGACGTGCAGGGTGCGTCGACCAGTGCGGCCCCGATCGAAATTGTCGCGGGCAATCAGCCGCCGACTGCTGCCGTCGATCTCGTCGGCGGCAATAAGTCGTTTTTCTTCCCGGGTGTGCCGGTGCGCTATGCGGTGCGCGTGACGGATCGCGAAGACGGCACGCTGCGCAGCGGCAAGATTCCGGCGCGACGCGTAACTGTGAGCGCACAGTATTTGAAGGACGGGTCGAGCGGAAACTCCGTTGATCAAGGGCGCCGGCTGATCGAGGGCGGCGATTGTCTCTCCTGCCATCAGCTGAATCGCAAGTCGCTCGGACCGACGTACCGCGATGTCGCGCGCAAATACCACCAGGACAACACGGCGACGGCGCGGCTCATGAAGAAGATTCGCGAAGGCGGATCCGGCGTGTGGGGCAACATCGCGATGCCCGCGCATCCCACGCTCACCGACGAGCAGGCGTCAGCGATGGTTGCGTACATCATGAGTCTCGCCGACACGACGACGCGCTCGGCGTCGCTGCCCGTGCGTGGATCGTACAGTCCTCCCGCAGGCTCGGCTGATGCGCCGCAAGGAGTGTTGGTGCTGCGCGCCGAGTACACCGACCGTGGTGCCAACGGCATGCCCGCGATCACCGCCGAGCAGGCGCTCGTGCTGCGGTCGCCAACCGTCGTCGTGGCGGCCGGTGAACTGTCGGACGGCGTGTCGAAGCAAAGCGTGGAGGGCATGCCGGTGCCGATCACGGTCGTGAGCCGATCCAACTCCTCTGTCGCCCTGAAGCAGATCGATCTGACTGGTGTCGGGGCGGTGACGTTCCAGGCGGTGGCGCCGACGCAGTATCAGGCGAGGGGAGGGAAGATCGCCGTGCATCTCGATTCGCCGACCGGTGCATTGCTGGGTGAGAGCGAGCCGATTCGGCCCACCGCCGATCAGGCGCCGGTGCGCCTGCGCGTGGCGCTGCGGCCGGCAGTGGGATTACATGACGTGTATTTCGTGTTCGGGAATCCTGACGCGTCGGGAGACGGGTTCATGTTTGGGGTGGTGACCGCGACGTTCGAGGCGGCGCCCAAGTAGTCCTCAGCTCACCGCTTTCTTCACAAGCGCGACGATCCTTCCCTCCGCGGCGGCGCTCAACTCCTTCAGCGCAAAGGAGGTCGGCCACATCGTGCCGTCGTCGATGTTCGCTTTGTCGCTGAAGCCCAACGTCGCGTACCGGGATTTGAACTTCCGGGCGTCCTGGAAGAAGCAGATGACCTTGCCGTCCTTCGCATACGCAGGCATCCCGTACCAGGTTGTCGACGAGAGGGCTGGCGCGCTGGCTTTGATGATCGCATGGAGCCGCTTGGCCAGGGCGCGATCCGGTTCCGCCATCGTGGCGATCTTCGCGAGCACCGCGCTTTCCCCGTCCGCCTTGTCCGCCTTCAGCTCTTGGACGCGGTCCTTCATCGCGGCTCTCTCCTCGTCCGTGAATCCCTTGGCCTTCTTGGTGGTCGCGGGGGGGCGCTTCTTTGGGCTCATGGAAAACATCCTCACGTTGAAGTTCAGAGGGTCAGGGCGAGAAGTACTTCCGAGCTAGGGTTTGGGAAGCAGCGGGGCGATGGGTTGAGCAACGCCGGGGCACTCCCCACTGGCCCTTCCTCGCAGTTCCAGGATCTGGTGAACCAGAAAGTAATAACTCGCGCCTCCCTTGGGACTCCCCGCATGACCTTTGACGCCGCGCAGGCGCACAAACAGCGGCTCATGTCCGACGGCCAGAGAGCCGTAGCGGGCAGCCAGTGCCGAATCCGGCACGTCCATCGCGAGCCGTGAATTGTCGCAAGGGAAGAGCGTACCCTTGCCATCGTAATTGAGATACATCCCGCGCACTTCCGTGGGACGGTGGCAGCCGATCAACGCGGCGCCAAGAACCAAGACCAGTTGAGTGCGAATGAGCATCATCGGGCCTCCTCGGGCGCGTGCCAATAGAACGACTGGCGCGCGCGGAACAGCGTCTCACCGCGGGTATTGGTGACCGTGACCATGGCGTCCAGGACCGGCGCGTCGAGGCGGCTCGTGACCGAGCGTGATGGGAACTGGCCCTCGATCGAGACCATGATGCCGACGCGCTCGAACTCGCAGCGCAGGTGTACCGCGGCCGGGCTAATCCGTGCATCTCCACACGCAACTTCATCCCGTGTTCCGGTCCGCGAGAACGTGACAAAGGGTTCGGGACGCAGCGTCAGGCGCGTGAAGCGCCGATCGGAGATCGTGAACTTGTAGGACGGCTCGTAGTACCCCTCGGCTTCCGACTGGAGGGGCCGAGCCAGTGGCGGTGGCGGCAGCGCTGGTTCCGAGTCCGGCTGCGCGGTGACCACCGGCGCGGGTGCCGGGAGGAGCAGAATCACGAATGCCCCGGCGCCCGCAAGCGCCACGACTCCGACGCCAACGACGACTGTGCGGCGACGTCTGCGTATGGTCATCCACAGGCGCTGCAACATTTCCCTGACACGGCCCCGGATCGCCCGAAGGCGTTGCACGAGCGCTGCGCGTGAAAGGATCGCCTTCCGCTCCCTCGGCGCGACCTCATGCGTCGGAGCCATGTCCGCCGCTGGCGTAACAGGGGTCGGGCCCGGTGAAAAGTCCGGCGGGGAGGGCGGAGGTACGTACAGCCCCGGTAGACCCCGGGAGGGCGGGGGCGGAACGACACCGCGAGGTGGAACGACAGCACGAGGCGTGGGGGCAGCCGGGTGTGGAGCGGCCGCTGCGCGAGGCTTGACGAGTCTGACGTAGGCCGGTTTCCGGCGGAGCCGGGACCAGACGGCGAGCAGCAGCGCGGCGCCCAACGCCCCCGCGACGTCCGGTACGAGATCCCGCAGGCGGCAATGTCCTCGCCCCGTCATCGTCATGCCCTCGGCGATCTCGACGAGGACTCCCACGAGCAGCGTGGCGAGAAGCGCCCAGATGACGCGCGCGTCAGCCCTCCGGAACTGTACCCACGACATCCAGTAGAAGCCGGCGAACAGCGCGATGTACGCGTAGTTGTGCAGCGAGACGACGAGCACCTGTATTGTGGGAAGGATCTGCTCGCATTTCGGGACGTGCACGCGGAAGTGAGTTTGCGCGGGAAAATAGAGGAGCCCGAGCACCACGAATGCGAAGTAGGCCCAGCGCTTGCCGCGCAGGGTAATAAGAGCGAGAAGAACGAGGACGCCCGCACCGATGCGAACGGCTAGAAGTGACATGTGCCCAGACGCAGCCTGACGAGGTCGGCCTAAGCTAAGGGGTCACGCCTCGCAATCCAACCATCGGCACTCAGGGACTCATTCCGTCCGCACCCGACCACACGTAGACATGCTGACTGGCTCGATCGAATGCGATCAAGATCGATCGGGCGACACGACGGCTGTTCCCCCGATACAGCTCCGCGTTCAGCGCGACATCGTTCCACCATGCACTCGAGCGCGAGGGAGCCCGCCCGCGCATGGAGTCCGCCGAGATCGGGACGAGCTCCTGGCGGAGTGAATCGGCGACCGATCTCACGACGTCAAACCGCAACCAACGCTCGTTGGTATCGATGTCGCCTTGAATGTGGATATCGACCGCCGAGGCCGGCACCCAGTCTGGGAGCCACCCACGCGCTCGTTCGCCGGCGTCCGTGGCCTCGCGGTACGTGGCATAGTGGCGATGGACCTGATCGATGTGGCAGGCAGCGACCGTGAGGAGTGTAGACAGAACCGGCCAGCCTCGCAGGGAGATGGAGATCATCCGGGCGGCGTCAGCCCCAGCCGCCTGCCCGCAGACCGGCTCGCGCGAAACCCACCAGGTATCGGCTGCACATCGTTGATGCCAAAAGCGGTCAATGCCTTCCGCAGCGATGGCGTTGGAGCAGCTCCATAGATCTCCAGGGTATCCCAGGGGGGCCCGTGCGAGTGCTCACCGTGGTGCAGATCAACGGGGCCCAGAGCGCTAATCACCATCTGCTCGGCGGTGTCACTCGCACCAACCTTGAAAGTGGTTATTCCCTGCTCGATCGATTTCTGGGGATGGGCGCGCCAGTATGCTTGCGCGCGCGTTCGATTTGCGGACGTCTCCGCCAGCCACACGTGCACTCGCTCGGCCAGCGCGGTGAGTGGCTCGAAGTCCGGGTGTGCGACGATCGCAACGACGTACGACATGGTGATATCGCGCCTAAAGACAATCGCCACTGGTGCAGTGGACAATCACAACAAGCACGAAGCTTCCTGCAATGCACACGACGCTCACGATTAGAGGAACGAGAAGGCGGTATGCAAGCTGTCGATCGGCGAGCGCGAACGACGTGCCACTCGCCAGAAGGGGAATGCACGCGGCAAGAACCAAAATGGCCACGACGTCTCGCACAAGTACGTTATGAAATGGGTTCGACCACCGTGCCAGGACCGTTGGCGCAACTAAGGCGAGACTCAACGCGCCGGCCGCGAGTGACACTCCGATCCAGACTTCCTTGCGCTGAATGAGCGATGTGAGACTGGCGACGATTACGACCGCACTGAGCAGTGCAATCGGCCAGAGGTCGAGGTACCAAGCCAGTAGCTCGGGCCTCAGAAACCCGCGCAGCGACCGGCGAAGGGTGGCAGTCGGGGCAAGACCGCGAACGAACTCAGGTGTGTGGGATCCGTCAACCAGTGCGTAGCCGGACGATTGGCCATCTGGGACGTAAACCGCTGTTCCGAAATGTTGACCGGTGCTCGAATGGGCAGCTGGTAGATAGGCCGGGACGGTTTCGGGGGCTATCACAAAGGTGTAACCGAACGCGTTCGCCATGTCCCGAACGCGACGAAGGGCAGGTGCGACGGAATCAACTGGGCCACGAACGATCGCGAGGACTGTCGGGCCCACGATAAGGGGTAACGAGTCAGCCCGCACCACGTCACCCTGCGACGCACGAGGCGCGTCAGCGGCGCTAGGCATCTGACTTCCTGACCCAGAGAAGAGGGCTACCAGGAGCACGGAACATTGCTTGAGTACGGAATTCAGTCGCGCGCCGCCAGCTTCAAGCGTTTGTCAGACAGCGGCCGAGCGAGCTTCAAACTGCGCCCGGGTTCGAGTACTAAGAAGATAGAAGATCATGGCCCCGCCGATGGGGACCCCGATCAGGGTCCGCAGGTCGCCCCGCGTGACTGCGTTCATTGCGTCACCGAGAACATTGATCGCAAGAATGCCTACCGCCAAGCGACGGCCCCATTGCGCCTGAATCCATAGACCGCTCGCGGCGAGGGCGCAAGCGATCGCGACCGCGGCCATGAGCAACATGCCCCAGGCGCCGAGCTCTGTCAGCACGCGATGCGCGTCAGGATTGAGCCGCCATATGGGTTCGAGAAAGCCGCGAGATAGCAAAAGTCCGAAGAACGCCAAGCAGGCCATCAACGCGCCGAAGACAAACAATGCCGTAAGGAGAGCGAGACCGACGGGACGCCGCATGAGCAAGGTTTCATTCCTTTTAGGCTGCGGCGGTTTCTGCATGTAGTTCCGTACGCCCCGGCACCCACCTCGACAGATTCTGCCGTAACGGGCCTAGGTCCGAGGGCGGTATGACATCTTTCGGAATAAAATGCGCCATGCCCTTGCTTAGGTAGAAGAGAATGGTGTGGCGCGTTTCAACAACCTTGTAAATAGCCTCCCAGCGAATCTGCGCGCTGTGCAGCGGTCCGCGCATGGTCAGAAACTCGGGGGTGAGCTCAAAAGTCTGAGGATCTCGCAGTGCACGATTGTGGCGATGCATCTGGCGTACCGTCCACCTATGAGCAAGGGGGAAGCCGATCAGTAAGATGACCAGAAACACGATGAGGTACGGACTACTGGCCGCAAGCGCGTATGCGAAGCCCTGCCCCGAAGCGGAAGCCAGTAGAAGCGACAGGACAGCCAAAACACCAAACACAGCCCAACTCACTTTATAGGCGAGCGTACGCCTGTGGACATCCTGGATGGCGCGCATATGCGCGGCGTGTGTGAGTGTAAAAGTGACTGTCATACGCTTCCACAATCTAGGCGCGCCGCCAGCTTCAAGCGCGTATTAGGCCGCGTACAATCGCACTAGAGAGAGGCCGCCAAACACTGCCGCTATCGACAAGATCACGGATGCACCCACAAACACCGCGCAGCCGAGCACCTGCCCCCGCTCCCAGAGAAGCGCCGCTTCCAGAGAGAATGCCGAGAAGGTCGTGAACCCGCCGAGAATCCCAGTCGTCAGGAACAGCTGCAGGGCCTGTGAGCCGTGTCCTCGCAGCGCGAAATGTCCCGCGATAGCTCCAAGGCTCAGCGAACCCACGACGTTCACCAAGAGCGTGCTCACCGGCAGATCCGGGCCAAGAGCGCGCTGTGTGACCAGGTTCGTCAAATGCCTGAGAGCTCCCCCCAGGCCAGCTCCAAAAAACACAATCAGGTATCCGTACATGGTGGTCATCGGACTCTCCCCCTTCTCGTGCCATCGAGCGGGGGAGCCAAAAAGAAAAGACTCCTCCCGCACTCGACGTCAGTGCATGGTAGGAGTCATCAGCCTTGCGGCGGTTTTTGGGGAACTCCATCCCCATTTGACTTGCCGAATTTAGCGAGCAGTTCCGGGCGAGGCTACTTCAGCTCAGTCGTCGATGGGCTCCAGGCCCGCGATACCGTCCTTCATCGCCTGGATCACCTCCGGGGAGTGTCCCTGCCAATCCAGGTATTCGCCGACGACGCGCAGGGGCTCCCGGGAGCGATAGGACTTCGTGGGATTACCTGGAAACTTCTTGTCGGTCAGATTGGGGTCATCCATAAACGAGCCGGTCGGTTCCACCGCGTAGATTCGGCCTCGCCCTTCGCCCTTCGCCAGCTCCGCTCCCCAGGTAGCCGCCTCCAGGGTCTCGCTGAAGTAGACCCAGGGCGACCTCCGTTCCGTGTAGTTGGAGGAATAGCCGGGTTGAATCAGGTCCCCGGGTTTCAGGTCCGCCCGGGTGCCATGGTAGAATCGTCGTGAGTCGGTGTCGGAGGGCGTCGATGGTGCTGCCGGATTGCTCATGCTTATCTCGTCATCCATTCGTGGCAATCACTCCAGCGGGTTGTGATGACGACGGCCGCAGGAAGGCGATCGCGATGGCGGGCAACACGACCCACGGAATGCCCGTGAGAAACTTGATGTGGTATTCCGGCATCATCAGGGTGTGGGGTACCATGGCGATTCCGTGGGCCTCGGTTTCGAAGGTCAGCATGGCCCAAGTAGCGCCATTCAGCGTCAAGGAACGCGCGCAACCACGATCTCACGGATTCGGCGAGCCGACGGCTCATCCGTCAAGACGCCCGTCATCTGTGAGCCGCGCACTCGCAGGACAATTCGGATGTGGACCCGCGGGTTCTCGAACGTCGCCACCCACGTGCTATCCGGCGCCCGATTGAATTCGAACTCCGCCATGAACTCTCGCACCCCGTTAACCACCTTGTCTGCCCGAAGCGTTACCGTATCTGTCGAACTGCCCTTCCGGCGTACGTCATAGATCACCTGTTCGTCCTTGCAGGCTGGGAAATGCACCTTGTCCACACAAACCGACGTCCCCCGCCAGGAACCGATTATGGCCACGTCTTGAGCGGTCGTGGGAACCCAGGTGTGGGGCAAGACTAGGATGGCAAGAACGGGAAGTCGCGCGCGCAAGCGGGGCCGCCTAACGAATCGCACTTAAGGGATCAGCTCGGTTGCGGCGATAGGTAGCCCACATTGGACTCTCCCTCGGCGCACCGACCTCGAGCTACCGCGACTGCGCCGCCTCCGACTCGAGATATTCCTCACGATACATCCGAATCAGCTCGAAGAAATAACTCAACGCGAGTGGGCCGATGAGCAAGCCCAGCAGCCCGAAGTAGCTGACGCCGCCGATCGCGCCGATCAACGTGATCAACGGATGGATTGCGGAGAAGCGGCGATAGATCAACGGCCGGATGAAGTTGTCGACGCTCCCCACGACGAGCACACCCCACACGATCAGCAGCACG
>WNGI01011649.1_pt1 | contig 19799 bp, 22 predicted proteins | sample 5400621 | NCBI WGS metagenome assembly WNGI01 (sample SAMN13153374, study PRJNA577476) | soil metagenome | isolation source: 20 cm soil or saprolite under Garry oak tree replicate 1 | place: USA:California | collected 2016-06-15
CGCTCAAGCCGGCGGAAGAGGAGGCGCTGTTTGTCGCGATTCCGACTGTCCTACAGCGGGCTGTGCAGGCAATCCTCGCGAATCCGAACTACGAGGAGTCAAAGCAAGACCGGTCGTTCATGGCGGTGCATATGAAAGGTGGGAAGACCTGCCCGCGGTGCGGCCACCGGATCAGCCAGCTCGGCTCCAACCGCGAGCCCCTGAACTTCTGCCGGGGCTGCCAGCTCTAGGCGGACATAGCTCTCGCGGGCCCTCCCTCCTCCCGTGGTGGCCGAGGCCCCTCCCCCGCCTGGCTCACCGTACCGCTCGAAAAATTAGACGGGCGTGGCCGGAGCCACAACCCAGCCTGTTAAGAGTGGTGCGGCAGGTTGGCGGCGATGGCGACGAGCAGGCGCTGGGACGCGACGGTGATCTCGTCGACTGCCCCCTCGAACGCGGCCTCGTGCTTGGAAGTGGGCTTGCTGAAACCGCTCACCTTGCGCACGAACTGGCGCGCGGCGGCGCGGATCTCCTCGTCGGTAGCGACGTCGTCGGCATGGCGCAGAGTCTTGATGCTTCGACACACGCCAGAAACGATAGACGGCGACGGGTCAGCGGCGGCGGTGAGGCGGCAGCTCGGGCAGGTCGGACGGCGCCAGCCGGCCCGGATCCAGGCCGGCCCGCTTGAGCATCGCGGACGCAAGGCGTTCATAGCGCCGCTCGGTGAGATCTCCCACCGGGTCAGGGCTGGCGGACATCAGCTGCCGGAAGCTCAGCGTGGTCACGGCGCGAAACGCAAGCACGGCCCGCGCCTGGTCGGCGCGCCCGGTCACGGACGCGATGCGCACGAACGCTAGCGCGGCCCCGATCTCGCGCATGTCCCTCCATCGCCACGTCCCGTACGGCAGCAGCACGAGCAGGATCGGCGGAACAACCACCAGCAGCGCGAGCACGATCGCGAGCTTGAAGATCGCGTCATGGATGTTGTGTCCCGCTTGAACCAGCGGGTCCCCCGAATACTTCTGCAGCGCGTTGGCCGTGTCGAGCAGGAACTGGGTGAGGTACGGGATCCCACCCGGGATCGCATGGCGGAAGGCGTCAATCCAGTCGTTGAACGTCTTGCCCGTGTTCGCGATGCCGTCGGCGATCACCTCGAGGCCCATCACGGTCTTGTAGATCAGCCATCCGAGCACCGCCCACCCCGCCGACCAGATCACGGCTGACAGGTCTCCGACCACGCGCAGGAACGCGGGCCAGGCCCGGTCCGGATACACCTTGACCATGCTGGGACCATAAGCCAGATGGACCGCTCTGCAGCCACATACTCGCGGCGGCTGCCCGACCTTCTCTCGGGCGCCCGGATCCTCCTGATCCCCGCGCTCACGATCGCAGCGCTGGCCGGAAACGGCCGCCTGGTCGGCTTCGGTCTGCTGCTCGCGGGCGCCACCGACTTCCTCGACGGCTACATCGCGCGCCAATTCGGCGGCGCAACCCCGCGGGGCGCTCGGCTCGACGCGCTGGCGGACAACCTCCTTCTCGTATCCGCCCTGGCCTGGCTGCTCTGGCTGCACCCCGAGATCCTCACGACCAGCTGGGCGCTGATCGCGACCGCGTGCGCAGTCCACGTCGCTTCACTAGGAACTGGCGTTCCCCGGCGCCGCCTGGGGTCGAAGGTGGCCGGCGGCTGCCTCTACGCGTTTGCTCTGGTCACGCTGCTCAGCGGCGTCTACGAAACGCTCCTGCTCACGATTGCCGCCGGGGCTCTCATCGCTTCGTCTGCCGAGAACCTGCTCATCACCATGATCGATGCCATCGCGATGAAGAGGAAGGCTCGCTCCCACAGACCCCACGCGGAAAAGCCTGTGGGCACCAGCACCACCGCGATCACGAGCAGTCCGATCATGGCCACGCCGAGGGCCCGCGAGTAGCGCGCTCGCGCGGCCGCGAAGCGAAACGGAGCCGCGGCCAGAGCAAGCATCGCCACGCCCGATGCAAGCCGGTGCAACGCGGTCGTAGCTGTTGACGTCGGATCAAGGTGAACCGAAGCAACCACCACCAACGCACAGCCGGCCACGGCGAGCAATCCGCGCGGCCGCGTCGAGACGGCAAGCATCAACAGGGCGAATGCCACGAGATACACCGCGAGGCCGACCTCGATGGCCGCCGGTCGCCCGGGCTCAGCAAGCCTGCTGACCGTCCGGGTGATCGGGTCATAACCCGGCGTTAGCACCCCGGCGACGGTGACGATGATCGCCGCGATCGGCGGAGCAATGAGAGCCAGCCATCCCGCGAGAGACGCGGCGAATGGCGGAGGGGCAGGGATTTGAACCCTGGATTGGCTTGCACCAATAACGGTTTTCAAGACCGTCGCCATCAACCGGACTCGGCCACCCCTCCGTGGAGCATCACGGATTCTAGAAACGTCGCTCAGCGCTTACCGATGACGTCGGCGCCACCCAGGTACGGCCGCAGCTGCTCCGGCACCTCGATCGTGCCATCCGGGCGCTGGTAAGTCTCGAGGATCGCGTCGATCGTGCGCGTCAGCGCGAGCCCGCTGCCGTTGATCGTGTGAGCAAACCGCGGCGGCGCGCCGCGTGACGGCCGGTAGCGAATGTTCGCCCTCATCGCCTGGAAGTCGTTGAACACCGAGCACGATGAGACCTCGAGATACCTTCCAAGGCCAGGGCACCACGCGTTGAGGTCGAACTTCTTGTACTGGGCGAAGCCCATGTCGCCGCTGCACATCAGCATCACCTGGTAGTGCAGGCCGAGCCGCTGCAGGATCTCCTCCGCGTCGGCCAGCAAGCCTTCGAACTCGGACATGGACGTGTCTGCGCCGGTGATCTTGACGAGCTCGACCTTCGAGAACTGGTGCAAACGGATGAAACCCCGCGTGTCCTTGCCCGCGGCGCCGGCCTCAGAGCGAAAGCACGGCGTGTACGCGACGTACTTACGCGGCAGCGACTCGGCGTCGAGGATCTCGTCGCGGTGGTAGTTCGTAAGCGGAACCTCGGCGGTGGGCACAAGCCACAGGTCGCGGTCCTCGATCTTGAACGCATCCGCGCCGAACTTCGGCAGGTTGGCCGTGCCCACCATGGACGCGCTGTTGACGAGGACCGGAGGCTGCACTTCGAGGTATCCGTGCTCGCGCGTGTGCACGTCGAGCATGAACTGCACGAGCGCCCGCTCCAGGCGCGCACCCTCCCCCGGCAAGAAGGCGAATCGCGAGGCGGAGACGCGCGCGGCGTGCTCGAAGTCCATGATGCCCAGGCTCTCGCCGAGGTCGTAATGCGTTCGCGGCGACGCCAAGAGCAGGTCGTCCAGCTCGCGCTTCACCGCCTCGGCCTGCGCCAGGTCCGCGCGCGCACGCTCCGCCATCTCCTTGAGGCGGACCTTCAACGACTCGTCGCGCGTCTGCGCGAACTCTTTCGACAGCCGGTTCTGATCGGCCTTGATCGTCTCCGCCGCGTGCAGGTGCTCGCGCCACCGGCGGTCGAGCTCCAGGATCTGGTCGATGGGGGCATCCTCGCCCTTCAGCTGCGCCGCCCTGCGCACGCGCTCCGGGTCGCGCCGGATCAGCTCCAGCGGCAGCACTACTGCGGCGCCTCGGGCTTCATGGTCGGAAACAGGATCACGTCGCGGATCGCGGGCTGGTCGGTGAGCAGCATCACGAGCCGGTCGATGCCCATGCCCATCCCCCCGCACGGCGGAAGGCCGTACTCGACAGCACGCAGGAAGTCCTCGTCCATAGGGTGCGCCTCGACCTCGCCGGCCGCGCGCCTGGCCGCCTGCTCCTCGAAACGCTGCCGCTGGTCGACCGGATCGGTCAGCTCGGTGAAGGCGTTCGCGTATTCGCGGCCGAGGATGATCAGCTCGAACCGTTCCACGAACCGGGGGTCGTAGTCACAGCGCTGCGCGAGCGGCGAGATCTCGATGGGGTAGTCGATGACGAACGTCGGCTGCCGCAGCGTGGGCTCGACGTGCTCCTCGAAAAGATCGTTGAGCTCGATGCCATACGCCTGCCGGCCCGTGTGCTCCAGCACGAGGTCAGACATGCGCTCACGCCGGTAGGGCGGCGTAAGGTCGACCGCCTCCCCCTGGTAGCTGGTCGCCAGCGGCCGCTGCGCGGCGCCCGCCGAGGCAACGATGATGTCCTCGACCAGGCGCATCACGTCCTGGTAGTCGACGTACGCCTCATACGACTCCAGCAGCGTGAACTCGGGGTTGTGCCGCGGCGACAGGCCCTCGTTGCGGAAGACCCTGCCGAACTCATATACGCGCTCGAGGCCGCCCACGAGCAGCCGCTTCAAATGCAGCTCGAGCGCGATCCGAAGGTACAGGTCGCGGTCGAGCGCATTGTGGTGCGTCACGAACGGACGCGCGTGGCCGCCTCCGGGAATCTCCTGCAGCACCGGCGTCTCGACCTCGAGGTATCCGCGCTCGTTGTAGAGGCGCCGGATCGATTCGATGATGCGTGTCCGCGTGCGGAAGACGTCGCGCACGCTCGGGTTCGCGATCAGGTCCACGTATCGCTGCCGGTAGCGGACCTCGACGTCTTTCAATCCGTGCCACTTGTCGGGCAGCGGTCGCAGCGCCTTCGTGAGCAACACGAACTCACCCACCTCGATGGTCGGCTCGCCCCGTCGCGTCGTGAACATCGGACCTCGCGCCCCCACGATGTCGCCCGGGTCGAGCTCGGTGAAGCGATCGAACTGGTCGGCGCCGACGGCGTCCCGGCTCGCGAAGAGCTGGATGCGGCCCGCGCCGTCCTGCAGATCGGCGAACGCCGATCCCCCGTGCAGGCGTTTGACCATCACGCGCCCGGCGACCGCGACAGGCTCGGTCTTCTCGCCGCCGCTCGCCGCCAGCAGCTCTTTGGCGGTCGCGCTGGAATGCGTGGGCTTGAACACGGGTGCACGCCGCTCGCTCTCGCTCAATTCGGAGAAAGACTAAGCGACCGGCGGCTGGGCTAGAGGGTGACCTCCAGCTCCTCCGCGGCCGGGAACCAGTGCACCGGTTTGCCGCCCGCCTGGCTGTGATTTCCGATCGCCTCTTCGATCAGCGCGTCGACCTCCGTGTCCGAATGCGTCGGGTCGTGGTGGAAGAACGCGAGCTGCTTCACCTCGGCCTTCTCCGCCAGCGTCAGCGCCTCGTCAAATGTCGAGTGTCCGAAGCCGGCGTGGGTCTTGTACTCCTCGCGGCTGTACTGGGCGTCGTGCACCAGAAGGTCAGCGCCCCGGCACCAGCGCACAAGGTCGGAAAGGGATCCGTTCTGCTCCTGCGCGAACAGCGCGACCTCGTTGTCGGTCGCGAAGGCGAAAGAAGTGTCGCCCTCGTCGATGCGGTAGCCGAATGTCGGGATCGGGTGCATCAGCAGGTGCGGCGTGATTCGCAGCCCACCCACCTCGAATGTCTCGCCAGGGTTGCGCTCGATGAACTCCATGTCCGCAGGCATGTGGTCGAGGCGGACCGGAAAGTAAGCGGGGTCCATCTGGTCCGCGAACGCCGCCTGCAGCGACTTGGCAGATCCCGCCGGCCCGACGATCGTGAGATGCGTGTTGGGCACGAACGCCGGCGAGAAGAACGGAAAGCCCTGGATGTGATCCATGTGCGTGTGGGTGATGAGGAGGTGCGCCTGCAGCGCGCTGTCCTGGTTGAGACCAGCCCCCAGCTCGGCGATGCCCGAGCCCGAGTCGATGATGATCAGGTTCTCGTCCTCGTCCCGAACCTCGATGCATGTCGTGTTGCCGCCGTAACGCAGCGTGCGGCGCCCAGGCGTCGGTCGCGTGCCCCGCGTGCCCCAGAACTTGACCCTCATCGCACCGCCGTCAGATCGAATATCCGCCTGGTCGCGAAGATATCGAGCAGCTCTTTGTCGAGTTTGCCCGCGTTCGCCTCCTCGTGCAGGATGTCGAGCGCGCGCTCGAGCGGCACCGCCCGCTTATAGGGGCGGTCCTGCGCGGTCAAGGCGTCGTAGATGTCGGAGATGGTCATCATCTTCGTCTGGATCGGGATCTGAGGGTCGGTCAACCCGCGCGGATAACCCGTGCCGTCGAGCTTCTCGTGGTGTCCGTACGCGATCTCGGGGATGCCCCGCATGATCGGCGTCCACGGGATCTTGCTCAGAAAGTGAAAGCTGTGGGTGACGTGCGACTCCATCTCGAGCCGCTCCTGCTCATCGAGGGTGCCCTTGCGGATGCTCAGGAACCGGAACTCCTGCGGGTCGAGCATCGGATGCTCGCGGCCTGACATGTCGACGTAGGTCTGGCGAGACAGCACCTCGAGCATCGAGGCCTTGTCTTCGGGCAGCACCGTCGGCTCGTTGGCAGACGCGATGGCGTCGAACCACAACCGGAGCTGGCGAAGGTCCTCCTCGAGCCGGCGATCGATCTCCAGCAGCTGCTCGAGATTCGCGTTGTCGCTGCGAATCGCCTCGAGCTTTTCGGTCGCGTACTTCACCTGCACCGAGCGCTGCACGAACTCGAATCGAGCCTGGATCACCTCGAGCTGGCCCGGGACGAGCTTCTTGGCCTTGATCAGGATGTGCTCGCGCACACCGACCTTGCCGAAGTCATGCAGCAGGCATGCGTAGCGAAGCTCCTTGAATTGCTCTTCGGTCAGGCGAACATCGCGGTACTTGCCGACGGCGACCTCGGTCACCGCGTGGGCCAGACCACTCGTCAGCCTCTCCACGCGCCCCGAGTGACCGGCCGTGGTCGGGTCTCGTTGCTCGATCGCACAGCGCCTGGATCGAGTCGAGAAGGGTCTTGTTGTCGATGGCGACGGCGGCCTGGCTCGCTATCGACTCGATCATCTCCAGGTCCTCGGGCCGGAAGCTGACGACCTCCTGCTCGACTGTGTCCACGGTCAGCTTCACGTCGAAGCGTCGCTTGGCGTTGATGAGCTGAACCGCGCCGACGACCTCGTTGTTGTAGTTGCGCATCGGCACCGTCAGCATCGACTTGGTGCGGTAGCCGTACTGCGCGTCGAATCCGCGCCCGCCCTGCGGCTTGCCGGGGGGCGGGTTGTACGCGTCGTCATAGATCTGACTGGTGCCCATCGTGACCGTGTAGCCGACAACGCTCTTTTCGTCCACCGGAACCTTGAACGCCTGGTATGTGTTGTCGATCGAAAAGTTCTGGCTCGAGGCCAGGAACAGCTTGGGCACGTCGTCGTCGACGGTCTTGAGCCACAGGCTTGCGCCGTCGGCGTTGGTCAGCTGGCGCATCGTGGTGAGGATGAACTCCTGCAGCTTGTCGATGTCGCGCTCGGCCGAAAGGGCGATGCCGATGCGGTTCAGCTCCTCGAACTGACGGTGCTGGCGCCGGGCCTGCTCCTCGAGCTGCCTGACGTCCAGCTTGAGCACCGAGTTCTGCAGCGCGACGCGCAAGAGCTCGCGCAGGGCGGCCGGCGGCGCGTCGGCGGGCGGCCGGATCGCGATGTCCTCGAGTCCTTCAGGCGCTGCCTCGCCGGGCGCCAGCACGATGACCGCCGGGGTTGCAATCGCCTCGGCGTCACCAAGCGCGGTGCCCTCGAGTCCGAGCTCGGCGAGCACTGCACCGAACCGTCCGTCAGTTCCGGGCGCGAGGTAAACGTGGAAGCCGCCGGCTGCTTTCACTGCATCTATCATCGGCCGTCGGAATTCTGCAGGTAAATCAGCCTCAACCCCTCCAGGGTGAGAAGCGGGTCGGTCACCTCGATCACGTTCGTCAGTCCTGCAACGAGCGAAGCCTGGCCGCCGGTCGCGATCACCCGAGCGGAGCCGCCCAGCTCGCGCACCATCCTCGCGACCATCCCCTCGACCTGCGCGACGAACCCCCACACCAGGCCTGACTGGATGGACGTCACCGTGTTGCGGCCGATCACCGACTCCGGCGCAACCGGCTCGACCCGGCGGAGCATTGCCGTGTGCGAAACAAGCGCGTCGAGTGAGATCTCGACGCCGGGAGCGATCGCGCCGCCGAGGTAGTCGCCCTCGGCGTTGATGGCGTCGTACGTGACAGCGGTGCCGAAGTCGATCACCACCACCGGTCCGCCGTACTTCGTGTACGCGGCGAGCGCGTTGGCGATGCGGTCGGCGCCGACCTCCTTCGGATTCTCGGCGCGGACGCGAACGCTGGTCTTGACGCCCGGCCCAACCATGACGGGCTCGTGCTTCAGGTACCGGCGTGAGGCTTCGATCAGCGCCGCGTTGAGGATGGGAACCACGCTCGAGATCACCACGCCGGTGACGACGTCCAGCTCCAGACCCCGCAGGCTGAACAGCTCACGCAGCTCGACCGCCATCTCGTCGGCGGTGCGTTCGCGGTGCGCGGTGACGCGCCAGTCGGCCGCGAGACGGTCGCCGTCGAACAGGGCGAACGTGACGTTGGTGTTGCCGACGTCGACTGCCAGGAGCACCGGAGAGTTATGTCACAACGGCAGCCGGGGTGGATGCGCCTTAGCCCAGGTCTTGAGCGCTGCCCCCGCCCTGGCCACTGCCTGGGCCCTGGCCTTCACCCGTCGCGGGTTCGGGCCGCCCGGAACATCCCTCTTGGCCAGCGAGCGTTCCACCGTCCAGGGCACCTTGAGAGTGCCTTCCCGCACTGACTCGCCGACCTTCTCGTGGGCGCGGCGGAAGGGGGTTCCGGCGCGGACCAGCTCCTCGGCCGCATCCGTCGCCAGCAGGCTCGGGTCGTTCGCGGCGGCGGCGATGCGATCTCGATCGAAGCGGAGGCGCTCGACCAGGATTGCCGCGGCTTCCAGCGAGTCGAGCGTCCCCTCCACGGCCGCGAACACGGCGGGCTTGTCCTCCTGGAGGTCCCGGTCGTAGGCCAGCGGAAGGCCCTTCATGGTCGTTGCCAGGGCAACCAGGCTGCCGATGGCCCGGCCGGAGCGAGCCCGAAGCAGCTCGGCGACGTCAGGGTTCTTTTTCTGCGGCATCAGGCTCGACCCTGTCGAGATCTCGTCCGCCAACACGACGAAACCGAACTCGGCGGTCGACCACAGCACCACGTCCTCGGCGAGCCGGCTCAGGTGCAGCGAGGTCACCACGCAGGCGTGGACGAGGTCGAGAGCGAAGTCGCGATCAGACACGGCGTCGATGCTGTTGGCGGTCAGGCGCGCAAACCCGAGCTCTTTGGCCACCGCCTCGCGGCGCAGCGGAAGCGTGCTGGCGGCGAGGGCGCCCGAGCCCAGCGGCATCTCGTCGGCCGAGTCGTACGCGCGGCGGAACCGATCGGCGTCACGGAGCAGCGGCTCGGCGTGGGCGAGCAGGTGGTGGCCGAGGGTGACCGGCTGCGCGCGCTGCAGGTGGGTGTAGCCCGGCATCGGCCAGGAGGCGTGGCCGGCCGCCTGGGCGCCGAGCTTTTCCACCACGTTCGCGATCGCGCTGACCGCCGCGGCGGACGCGGCACGGCAGTAGAGCCGCAGGTCAAGTGCGACCTGGTCGTTGCGAGACCTGCCTGCGTGGAGCGCCGCTCCGGCCGGAGTGATCTCGGTCAGACGGCGCTCGATTGCTGTGTGGATGTCCTCGTCGCTGTCGAGAAACTCGAACGACCCGTCATCGAGCTCGCGCTTCACCTGACGAAGACCTCTCTCGATCGCGCGTAGCTGCGACGGCTTGATGATGCCGGCCGCCCCGAGGCCGCGCGCGTGCGCGACGCTCCCCGCGATGTCGAACGGATAGAGCTCGAAGTCCACGCCGAGCGAGGAGGTGAAGCGCTCGAGCTCGGGCAGCAACTTCCCGCTGAAGCGCCCGCCCCACAGTTTTTTCTTGCCTATGGCGCGAGCCTCTTCACGTCGCCGAGCAGGTTGCCGAGCTCGCGCTCCGGCAGGCGGCCCTGCACCTGCGCGGCCGTGCGCACGCCCAGGCCCCACAGCTTGATGAAGCCCGCCGCGGCCTTCTGGTCGAACGCGTCACCCCGGCCGTACGTCGCAAGCGACAGCTGGTAGAGCTGCGACGGGCTCTTCCGCCCGACCACTGTCGACGAGCCTTTGAACAGCTTCAGGCGCACATCGCCTGTGACGTGCGCCTGCGTCTCGGTGACGAAGGCGTAAAGGGCGTCGCGCAGCGGGCTGAACCACAGGCCGTCGTAGACCATCTGCGCCCACTGCTGGCCGACCAGCTCCTTGAAGCGCGCGACCTCCTTCGGCAGCGTGATGTCCTCGAGCGCCTGGTGCGCCTGCAGCAGCAGGACGGCCGCCGGCGCCTCGTAGATCTCCCGCGACTTGATGCCGATGAGCCTGTTCTCGAGATGATCGATGCGGCCCACGCCGCTGTCACCTCCGATGCGATTCAGGGCCGTGACGATCTCGAGCGGATCCGTCGCCCTGCCGTCGATGGACACGGGCAAGCCCTGCTTGAAACCGATCTCGACATATGCGGGCTCGTCGGGGCAGCGTCGCGGGTCCCTGGTCCACGCGTACACGTCGCCTGGCGGCTCGGTCCACGGATCCTCGAGCACGCCGGCCTCGATCGAGCGGCCCCACAAGTTCTCGTCGGTCGAGTACGGCGATTGCGACGTCGCGGGCACCTCGATGCCGTGCTTCTGCGCGTACTCGATCTCGTCGTCGCGGTTCATGCCCCACTCCCTGACCGGCGCGACGACCTCGAGGTCCGGCGCGAGCGCGGCGGTGGCGACGTCGAATCGCACCTGGTCGTTGCCCTTGCCGGTGCAACCGTGCGCGATGGCGGTCGCCCCTTCGCGCCGCGCGACCTGCACGAGCATCGCCGCGATGAGGGGACGGCCGAGCGCGGTCGCGAGCGGGTACTCCTTCTCATACACCGCGCCCGCCTGTAGCGAAGGCCAGACGAACAGCTCGAGGAACGGGTGCCTGCCGTCGGCGACATACGCGGCTGACGCACCGGTCTTCAGCGCCCTGGCTTGCACTGCGTCCAGGTCTTTCTTCTCGCCCAGGTCGACGGTGAAGGCGATCACGTCCCAGCCGAGGTCCTTCAGCCAGCGGATGGCGACGGAGGTGTCGAGCCCGCCCGAGTAGGCAAGCACGATCTTGCGGTTCTCAGTCACCCGACTGCAGCAGTTCCTTCAGCGAGCGGCTTGCCCCGGGCTGGCGGAGCACCGCGATGATGGTGTCGTCGCCGGCGACGGTGCCCGCGACTCCGGGCAGCGACGCCTCGTCGATGCGCCGCGCGACCAGGTTCGCTGTGCCGGGCGGTGTGCGGATGACAGCGAGCGGCTGCACGACCTCGATCGAGAGGACGAGCTCGCGCACCAGAGCCGCGGTGCTGCGGTAGCCCGCGCCGGAGCGCACCAGTCCCAGCTCGTGGATGTCGCGCGAGATGGTCGCCTGCGTCACCCGATGGCCGCGCCGCGAAAGCGCGGCCGCGATGTCCTGCTGCGTGTGCGCGCTGCCGCGGCTCACGAGCGCGAGGATCGCCTGCTGTCGCTGGTCCTTGCCGGCCGGCTGGGCCTTGCTCACCGCGGCAGCCCCTGCATGGTCGAGTGCGCGTGCTCGATCTGGTCGGGGCTGATGATCCTCGACGAGGTCCAGACCGGCATCGGCCGCACCGGCCGCTGGTTTGCGCACCAGCACGACGGGATCACACCCGACGTGATGACCCTGGCCAAGGGACTCGGCGGCGGGGTGCCGATCGGGGCGGTCCTCGGGTTGCCGCCGAACGTCGAACCGTGGTCACCGGGCTCGAGGACGTCCGCCCTCGGCGCCGCGAGGACCGCCCCGATCGGCACCCCGCCGCCGAGTCCCTTGGCCAGGGTCATCACGTCGGGTGTGATCCCGTCGTGCTGGTGCGCAAACCAGCGGCCGGTGCGGCCGATGCCGGTCTGGACCTCGTCGAGGATCATCAGCCGAGGATCATCAGCAGGCCCTTCTCGTCGCACCACCTGCGCACGCCTTCGAGATAGCCGGGCGCCGATGGGATGACGCCGATCTCGCCCATGATCGGCTCGAGCATCACCGCCACGGTCTGATCGTTCGTCGCGCCTTTGATGGCCTCGAGGTCGTTGAAGGGGACGTGCACGAAGCCGTCGGGCAGTGGCTTGAACGGGTCGGAGTACTTGGGCTGGCCGCCCGCGGCGATCGTCGCCATCGTGCGGCCGTGGAAGGAACCGATCGAGGTGATGATCTGAAACGCTCCTTTCCTGTTGCGCGCGCCCCACTTGCGCGCGATCTTGATCGCGGTCTCGTTCGCCTCCGCCCCTGAGTTGCCGAAGAACACGCGCGCCGGGAAAGAGAGCTCGACCAGGCGCTGCGCGAGCTCGACCTGGGGCTGCGTGAAGTAGAGGTTGGACGCGTGGATGAGTGCGTGGGCCTGGCTGGCGAGAGCCGCCGCGACCTCGGGGTGCGCGTGGCCGAGCACGTTGACGGCGATGCCCGCGACGAGGTCGAGGTACTCGCGCCCGGTGTCGTCGTAAACGAGGCAGCCGCGCCCGCGCACGAATGTGACGGGCACGCGCTTGGCAGTGTGCATGAGGTATTTCTCGGCGAGCTCCGGGATGGTCGGCGTCATCGGGCCGGCCACTCCCCGCCCTCAGCAGGGTCACAACGCTGCACATCAAAGGATCGCGCGCGCGCGTCCCACCCACTAACCCCCCACCCACCTCTCAGGGGCAGATCCTTGCGGTGATCAGGACAATACGGGCCGGCGGCGACGTCGACAACCCAGGCTGTTAAGGCTTTCACGGCGTGACCATCGTCCCGATGCCCGCCTCGGTGAACAGCTCCAGCAGCAGCGCGTGCGGCACGCGCCCGTCGATGATGTGCGCCAGCGGCACGCGGTCGAGCGACCGCAGGCAGGCCTGCAGCTTGGGGATCATGCCGCCCGTGACCTCGCCTGTCTCGATCCTGCGCTGAGCGTCGTCCTTCGACATCACCGCCACCACGCCGCCGCCCGCGCCCTGTACTCCCGGCACGTCGGTGAGCAGGATCAGCTTGGCCGCTCCCAGCGCGACCGCGATCTCGGCCGCGACGGTGTCGGCGTTGATGTTGTACGCGTGGCCGTCGTAGCCGAGCCCGATCGATGCAATCACAGGAACGTAGCCGCGTCCCAAAAGCGCGGTGATCGGCTCGACGTTCACCTGCACCACCTTGCCAACGAAGCCCATGTCCGGTGACAGAGGCTCGGCGATGATGCTCGGTCCGTCCTCACCGCTCATCCCGACCGCCTGTCCGCCCATGCGGTTCAGCGAGGCCACGAGATCAGGGCTGACCTTCCCAGTCAGCACCATCTTCACGACCTCCATCGTCTTGTCGTCGGTGATGCGCAGGCCGTTCTTGAACTCCGCGGTCAGTCCGAGCCGCTCGCTCATCGCCGTGATCTCCGGACCGCCACCGTGCACGAGCACCGGCTGCATGCCCACGTACCGCAGCAGCACCACGTCGAGCAGCGTCTGATCCTTCGCCTTGTCGATCGCGTTGCCCCCGACCTTGATCACCACGATCTGGCCGTGGAACCGCTTGATGTAGGGGAGCGCCTCGACGAGGACCTTCGCCCGCTCTTCCACGGTCAGCGTCATGTCGTGTAGTCGGCGTTGATTCGCACGTACTCCTCCGATAGGTCGCAACCCCACGCCTCGGATGCACCTTCGCCCATCCCCAGCGAGGCCACGATCTCGATCTCCGGCTGTTCGAACACCGCGCGGACGGCGCCCAGGTCGGCGGCGACGCCCGCACCGCGCTCGAAGACCGTAAGGCCTCCGATGCTCAGGTGCAGCCGGTCGATCGCCATCTCGGCCCCGCTGTAGCCCAGCGCGCACACGACCCTGCCCCAGTTGGGGTCGCCGCCATGGATCGCGGTCTTCACCAGGCTCGAGGAGGCGACAGTTCGCGCCGCCAGCCGCGCATCATCGCCCGACGCCGCGCCTGCGACGCGCACGGTGAGCAGCTTGGTCGCGCCCTCACCGTCCCGCGCGATCGACCGCGCGAGCCGCTGCGCCACCTCCAGCAGCGCGCCCAGCAGCATTTCCGCCTCTGGGCTGCCCGAGCTGATGGGCGCGTTGCCTGCGGCGCCGTTGGCGAGCATCAAGAACGTGTCGTTGGTGGAGCTGTCGCCATCGACAGTCACCTGGTTGAAGCTCAGGTCGGCCACCGCTTTGACCATCGAGGCCATCAGGCCCGGTTCGACCGCGGCATCGGTCGTGATGTACGCGAGCATCGTGGCCATGTTCGGATGGATCATGCCCGAGCCCTTGCACATCCCGCCGATCCTTACCGGCACGCCGCCGAGGTCGACCTCGAGCTCGGCCAGCTTGGGCTTCGAGTCGGTGGTCATGATCGCGTGCGCCGCGTCGAGCCCATGCGCGGCATCCAGGTCAGCGCACGCGTCGATGATCCCCGACTTGACAGCCTCCATCGGCATGTATCGCCCGATCACGCCGGTCGAGCTCACCAGCACCTGGTCGGGGTCGAGGTCGAGGTGGTCCGCCGTGATTTTCGCCATCAGCAGCGCATCCTTGAATCCCTGCGCGCCGGTGCATGCATTCGCGTTGCCTGAGTTGACCACCAGCGCCTGCACCCGGTTGTGCTGCAGGTGCAGGTGGTCGATCACCACCGAGGCCGACTTCACCCTGTTCGTCGTGAACACCCCGCCCGTGTCGCACACCCGGTCCGACTGGACCACGCAAAGGTCCTTCTTCTGACCCGATGGGATGGCGGTCGACCCCGCTGTGAACGCCTTGATCCCGCACGACGCGGTTCCGGCGACGAAGCCGCGCGGGAATGTCACGGCCACTGGATCGCCGACTCCAGCGCCGTGCCGCGGTCGAACCCGAACGCGATGTTGAAGCACTCGACCCCCTGGCCCGCCGCTCCCTTGACCAGGTTGTCGAGCGCCGCTGTCACGACAGCCTTCTCGCCCTGCGCGCCAACGTGGACGAGACAGAAGTTGGTGTGGCTCGCGAGCTTGGTGGCCGGACTCTCGGGCACCACGCGGGTGAACGGCTGCCCGGCATAGAACTCCGCGTAGGCGCCGCGCAGCTCCTCGACTGATCCTTTCAGGTCGAAGTAACACGTCGCCAGGATGCCGCGCGTCATCGGAGCGAGGTGCGGCACAAAGGTCAGGCGCAAGCCGTTGTGTCCGAGCGCCCGCAACTCCTGCATCACCTCAGGAAGGTGGCGATGGCCGGCGATCGCGTACGCGCCGAGCGACTCGTTGACCTCGCTGAAATGCACGCCGAGACCAGGCGAGCGGCCGGCGCCGCTGACCCCCGACTTGGCGTCGACGACGATGTCCGATCCGACCAGGCCCGAGGTCACCGCCGGCGCGAGCGCGAGGATCGAGGCGGTCGAGTAGCAGCCGGGCACAGCGACCAGCTGCGCGCTCTTGAGATCCTCTTCATGCAGCTCGGGCAGACCGAATACGGCTCGCGCCAGCAGCTCCGGCGCGGGGTGCTCCTGCCGGTACCAAACCGGATACTGCGATGCGTCTTTCAGCCGGAAGTCGGCCGACATGTCGATGACGCGCGCCCCACCCTCCAGCCACCCGGCAGCTTTCGCGGCGCCGACGTTGTGGGGCAGGCAGCTGAACACCACGTCGGCCTTCGAGGCGTCGACCTCGGACAGGAAGTCGCCCTCGAGGCTGAGCAGCGGGAACGTCGAAGCCAGCGGTTTGCCCGCCAGCGATCGTGAGCTCAGCTGCTCGATCGCGACATCGGGATGCCTTGCCAGCAGGTGCACGAGGGTCATGCCGGCGTAGCCGTTCGCCCCCGCCACAGCCGCGCGAACATGCTTGGTCATGGACGCATAAATATACAGACCTATACTTCGTTGAAGAAGCAGGACTCCGCGCCTGTGTGGCACGCCGGCCCCGAGGGCCGCACCTTCAGCAAGACTGCGTCCAGGTCGCAATCCAGCCGCACGTCGACGACCTCCATCGCATTGCCGGACGTGGCGCCCTTCTCCCACAGGCCGCGCGTGCGCGAATGAAACCAGGCGCGCCCCGACTCCTGTGTTTTGGTCCAGGCCTCTTCGTCCATGTAGCCGAGCATCAGCACCAGGCCTGTTTCGGCGTTCTGGACCACGGCCGGCACCAGGCCCTTCGAGAAATCGGGTTTCACAGCCTCACCTCCAGACCGCGTCGAGCCAGCTCCGTCTTGACGGCGGCGATGGACACCTCGCCGAAATGAAAGATCGACGCGGCGAGGGCCGCCTCCGCCCCGCCGCTCGTCAGCGCCTCGTACATGTGCGCCGCGCCGCCGGCGCCGCCCGAGGCGATCACCGGTACGCGCACCGCGGAGGTCACGGCCTCCAGCAGCCCAAGGTCGTAGCCGTCGAGCGTGCCGTCGCGGTCCATCGACGTGAGCAGGATCTCGCCCGCGCCGAGCTTGACGCCTTCGGACGCCCACTCCACCGCATCGCGCCCGGTGGCGCGGCGCCCGCCGTGGCTGAACACCTCCCAGCCCCCAGCCCCATCGCGCTTGCGTGCGTCGATCGCCAGCACCACGCACTGCGAGCCGAACACGTCCGCGCAGCGCGTGATCAGAGGCGGATCGGCGAGGGCCGCGCTGTTGACCGACACCTTGTCAGCGCCGTGCGTGAGCAGCTCGGCCACATCGGAGACGCTCCGCACGCCGCCGCCGACGGTGAGCGGGATGAACACCTCGTCAGCGGTCCGCGCGACGGCATCGAGCAGGATCCTGCGTCCCTCCGACGTCGCCGTGATGTCGAGGAACACGACCTCGTCCGCGCCCTGCCGGTCGTAGAAAGCAGCCAGCTCCGCCGGGTCGCCGGCGTCGCGCAGCTGCTGGAAGCGCACGCCCTTGACCACGCGGCCCGCGTTCACGTCGAGGCAGGGAATGATCCTTTTGGCGCTCACGCGCACATGGCGAGGAAGTTCGCGTACACGCGAAGGCCGTCAGATCCGCTCTTCTCGGGGTGAAACTGCGTGCCCAGCACGTTGCCGCGCGCCGACGCCGCTGCGGGCGAGTGGTCACTCGACGCGATGGCGTATTCGCCCCGCTCAGGGGTGAACGAGTGGACGAAGTAGAAGTACGAGCCGTCCTCCACGCCGTCCCACAGGCGCGAATCCTCGGTCTGCTTGACATGGCACCAGCCGATGACAGGCACATGCGCTGCGCCCTGCACCTCGGTCACGCGCCCGGGAAGAAGGCCGAGCCCCTCGTGGCGGCCGCCCTCGGTCGACTCTTCGAACAGCAGCTGGTAGCCGAGACATACGCCGAGCAACGGCTTGCCCGCGCGGGCCAGCTCGACCACCCGGCGGCCGAGGCCGCCCACGGCCAGGCGTTCTCGCGCGGCGCCGAATGCTCCGACGCCGGGCAGCACGAGGCCCGCGGCTCGCTCGAGGGCGTCGCCATCCGACGTGATCTCAATCTCCGCGCCCGCGTGCACCAGCGCGCGTTCGACCGAGCGCAGGTTGCCGACGCCGTAGTCGACGATCGCAATCACTGGGGGGTCCCCGAAAAATCGCGGTGGCGGGGTGCGGATTTTTTGGGGTCCCTCGTCAACCGAGAAGTCCTTTGGACGACGGCGTGCCAGAACCGCCGCCGGCGGCCATTGCCTCGCGCAGCGCCAGGCCAAGCGCCTTGAAGGTGGCCTCCGCCACGTGGTGCCGGTTGCGACCCCTGATCACGTCCACGTGAATCGTGGCCCCGAGGTGAATCGACAGCGCCTTCCAGAACTCCTCCAGCACCTCGGACTCGAGCGTGCCGATGCGTCCGCGCAGCGGCACGTTGTAGGACAGGAAGGGCCGTCGCCCAAGATCGACGACCACTCGCGCGAGCGCCTCGTCGAGCGGCGCATATGCCGACCCGAACCGCACGATGCCCGCGCGATCGCCGAGCGCCGACGACAACGCCTGGCCCACGACGATGCCCGCGTCCTCCACCAGGTGATGGGTGTCGACATGCAGATCACCGGCGCCTTTGAGCTTCATGTCGACGCCGGCGTAGCGCGCGACCTGCTCGAGCATGTGGTCCAGGAAGGGCAGGCCCGTCGCGACGTTGACGCGACCGCCGCCGTCAAGCGACACGCGGGCGCTCAGCTGCGTCTCCTTGCTCTTGCGCTTGACCTCTCCGATGCGCGCCTTACTCAAGGCGAACCTCCACCGCGTGCGCGTGACCGCTCAGGCCTTCCATCCCCGCGAGCCGGACCGTGGCCTCGCGCAGCATCTCCAGATCGCCACGGTTCAAGCTCAGCACGCTGGTCCGCTTCATGAACGTGTGCACGCCGAGCGGCGAGGCGAACCGAGCCGCGCCCGATGTCGGCAGCGTGTGGTTGGGGCCGGCCGTGTAGTCGCCGAGCGGGACCGTCGCGTAAGGGCCCACGAAAACCGCGCCCGCGTTCTCGACCTGCGAGGCGAGCCGCATGGCGTCCTCGGCAACGATGAGCAGGTGCTCAGGGGCGAAGTCGTTGGCGAGCGACATCGCCTGCGTCATGTCGTCGGCCACGACCACGCAGCAGTTGGCCGCGCGGATCACCTGCGCACGTTCGAGCCCTCCGACCAGGCTCTCCAGCTCCTCGACCACGCGGTCGGCCAGCTTCGGCGAGTCGGTCACGAGCACGCCCCACGCAAGCGGATCGTGCTCCAGCTGCGCCGCCAGGTCGGCGGCGACGAAGTCCGGCCGGGCGCCGCCGTCGGCGACCACCAGCACCTCGGTCGGCCCTGCGATCCCATCCACGCCGACCGAGCCGAACACCTCGCGCTTCGCCAGCGTCACGTAGATGTTGCCCGGCCCCGCTACGACGTCGACCCGAGGAATCGACGCCGTGCCGAAAGCCATCGCCGCCACCGCCTGCGCTCCGCCCACCCGATAGACGGCGTCGACGCCGGCGATGTGCGCGGCCGCAAGGATCGCCGGCGGCACGGTGCCGTCCGCGCTCGGCGGCGTCGCCAGAACAACCTCCTTCACGCCCGCAACCCGGGCAGGGATGGCGGTCATCAGGACGGTCGACGGATACGCGGCGCGGCCGCCTGGCGCGTACAACCCCGCGCGGCGAACCGGGCGAGCAAGCAGCTTCAGGCCCTTCTTACCGGCCGGCGGGGCCGCCACCACCTGGGCCTCGTGGAACTCGCGGATGCGTTGAGCCGCGAACTCGAGGGCGGCGCGATCGGGCGCCGCAAGCCGCCTAGCCGCCGACTCGAGCTCGCCCGACGGCACCTCGAACGATTCCGACGCGCCAGGCGCCCAGCCGTCGAACCGCAGCCCGTACTCGCGCAGCGCGGCGTCGCCCTCGGCAGCCACGCGCGCGCAGATCTGCTGCACGGCCACCCTCTCCTCCGCGAACTGCGCCAGGTCGAGCCGCCGGCGCGACCACGGCGAGTCCAGCCACGACGCGGCGTCGAACCGCTTAATCGCCAACGGACACCGCCTCGCGCAGCCGCGCGACCATCGCCTGCACCGCATCGGTGCGCGTCTTCAGGCTCGCCTGGTTGGCGATGAGCCGCGCCGTCGACGCGCCGAGGACGCCCGCGACGCGCAGCCGGTTCTCGCGCAGGGTCTCACCGCTGGCGGTGAGATCGACGATCGCGTCGACCAGGCCGACCTGGGGCGCCAGCTCGACCGACCCATGCAGGCTCACCACCTCGACCGACTGGCCGCGCGCGTCGAACCACCATCCCGTCGTGCGCGGGTACTTGGTGGCCACGCGCATGAGCGGCGGCCACGTCTCCGGGCCGGCGAGCTTCGAGGCCTCAGGCACCGCGAGCACCAGCTGGCACGCGCCGAAGCGCAGGTCGACCAGCTCGTAGTGGCCGCCTTCGTACTCCCACAGCACGTCCTTGCCCACGATGCCGAGGTCGGCGGCGCCGTGATCGACGTATGCGGGCACATCCGACGGACGTACCAGGATGACGCGCAGGCCTGGCCTTTCAACAAGAAGCTTGCGTCCCAGCTCGGGCGCGCTCA
>WNGI01001447.1_pt1 | contig 19795 bp, 19 predicted proteins | sample 5400621 | NCBI WGS metagenome assembly WNGI01 (sample SAMN13153374, study PRJNA577476) | soil metagenome | isolation source: 20 cm soil or saprolite under Garry oak tree replicate 1 | place: USA:California | collected 2016-06-15
CGTCCCTGGCTGTCGACCTCGACCGCCTTGACCACGATCTCGTCGCCGACGTTGGCGACCTCCTCCACCCTCTCGACCCTGTGGTCGGTGAGCTTGGAGATGTGCACAAGGCCGTCCTGGTTGGGCAGCACCTCGACGAACGCGCCAAAGGGCATGATGCGCACGACCTTGCCCTTGTAAATCCTGCCGACCTCAACCTCATCGGTCAGGCCTTTGATCCAGTCGATGGCCCGCTTGCCACCTTCCTGGTCGACGGCGGCGATGAACACCCGACCGTCGTCCTCGACGTCGATCTGGGCGCCGGTCTCCTCGGTGATCTTGCGGATCATCTTGCCTCCCGGGCCGATGATGTCGCGAATCTTGTCGGGGTTGATCAAGATCGTCGTGATACGCGGTGCGTAGGGGCTCATCTCGCTGCGAGGCCTTGGCAGCACCGCCAGCATCTTGTCCAGCACGAACAGGCGCGCCTCGCGAGCCTGCTCCAGCGCCTGCGCAAAGATCTCATGCGTCAGGCCCTTGATCTTGATGTCCATCTGCAGGGCAGTGATTCCGTCGCGCGTCCCCGCCACCTTGAAGTCCATGTCGCCGAGGTTGTCCTCGACGCCCTGGATGTCGGTGAGCACCGCGAACTTGCCCTCGCGAGTCACCAGGCCCATGGCGATGCCCGCGACGGGCGACTTGATCGGTACTCCCGCATCCATCAGGGCCAGCGTCGATCCGCAGACCGAAGCCATCGAAGTCGAGCCGTTGGAGCTCAGGATCTCCGACACCAACCGCATCGTGTAAGGCCATTCCTCGACCGGTGGGATCACCGCGAGCAGCGCCCGCTCGGCGAGAGCGCCGTGGCCGATCTCACGCCGGCCCGGGCCGCGCAGCGGGCGAGCCTCACCGACTGAGAACGGCGGGAAGTTGTAGTGATGCATGTAGCGCTTGAACTCTTCGGCCGTCAGGCCGTCGAGCTTCTGCTGGTCCGACATCGAGCCCAGGGTTGCAATCGTCAGCGCCTGGGTCTGGCCGCGGGTGAACAGGCCCGAGCCGTGAGTGCGAGGGAGTACGCCGACCTCCACCGTGATGTTGCGCACGTCCTTTAGGCCGCGCCCATCGATGCGAACGCCCTCCTCGACGATGCGCTGGCGGACCCTGTCCTTGAGCGCCTTGTCGAACAGCTTGCCGAGGATTTCAACGTGCTCGGGGAAACGTTCGCCGAGCTCGAAGACGGTCTTGCTCCGCAGCTCGTCGACGTAGGTCTCGCGGGTGGCCTTGTCTTCCTTGTAGAGGACCTGGTCGAGACGCAGCGCGAGATACTCCCCAACGATCTCGATCATCTGCGGGGGGTAGGGCACCGGCACCCACTCCCGCTTTTCCCGGCCGACCTGCTGCTGCAGCTCTACCTGCGCGGCGCAGATCCCCTTGATCGCCTCGTGGGCCATCTCCAGGGCGTCGAGCACCGTCTGCTCGGTGACGCCTTTGGCGCCTGCTTCGACCATCAGGATCGCGTCAGCCGTGCCTGCGACCACGAGGTCGAGCTCTGATTCGCCCATGCGAGAGAGCGGCGGGTTGACCATGATCTTCCCGTCGAGCAGTCCCATTCGGACTGCTCCCACAGGTCCACCGAACGGAATGTCCGAGATCACCAGCGCCGTCGAAGCGCCGTTGATGCTGAGGATGGTTGGGTCGTTTTCCTGGTCGACCGAGAGGACGGTCGACACGACCTGGACGTCCAGCCGGAAACCTTCCGGAAACAGTGGTCGCAGCGGACGGTCGGTCAGCCGCGACGCAAGGATCGCCGTCTCGCTGGGGCGTCCCTCGCGGCGCATGAAAGCGCCAGGGATCTTGCCCGCCGCGTACAGCTTCTCCTCGTAGTCACAGGTGAGGGGAAACCAGTCGATCCCCTCGCGAGGCTCCTTCGCCATCACCGCGGTGCTCAGGACGACCGTGTCGCCCTGGCGCAGGATCACCGCTCCATTTGCCTGCTCGGCCACCCGGCCGGTCTCGATCGACAGTCGCTTGTCGGCGACCTCAACGTTCTTCGTGACGATTGCCACGTGCAATACCTCCATGTTCTGGGAGGACGTCCCCCGGAGGTGCGACCTGGGTCAGGTTCCTAGCAGCTGCCGCAGAGGCCGAAACCTGAGTGAGAGCTTCTAAGAGCTGACCCGCGCATGACCAGCGGTGGGTCCTCCCGATTGACTTACGACGCCGGCGCTATCTCCTGATCCCGAGCTTGCCGACAAGTGCGCGATAGCGCTCGATGTCGGTGTCCTTCAGGTAGTTCAGCAGACGCCGTTGCTTGCCAACCAGGAGGAGAAGGCCGCGGCGAGAATGGTGGTCTTTGGCGTGCGTCTTGAGGTGCTCCGTGAGCTCTCGAATGCGCGTTGTCGAAAGCGCGATCTGGACCTCGGGTGAACCCGTGTCCTTGTCGGCGCGCCTGTACTCAGCGATGAGTTTGCCCTTGACGTCCGTCTCTGCTGCCAAACCGAACGAAGAGTATACGTGCGATGAGATTTCGACCTAGGAGACGTACTCCGCCGACCCGTCGGACCGAGGATCCGCCGCAGCACGCCACAGGTTGGGGCCATCGATCACGATCGCCTGCGAATGACCGAACGAATGGTGGTGGCGCGGCATCAGCTGAAAGTACCGGTCACCTCGAGCCAGCTCGGCCGCGTTTGGATAGTCCGGCTCGATCGACATACGCGCTCCCCCGGCCTGCACCCGGATGCGAGGCCGCGTGACGGCTTCGGACGGATCGAGGTGGTGGTCGACCAGGTTGACCAGCACCTGCGCCTGGATCTGCGGCTGCCCCTCTCCTCCCATGGTGCCGAAGACCGCCCACGGCTTTCCATCGCGCGACGCCATCGCCGGGATCAGCGTATGCATCGTCCGCTTGCGTGGTTCGAGGCGGTTGACGTGAGCGGGGTCCAGGCTGAAATAGCAGCCTCGGTTTTGCAGCAGCATGCCAGTGCCCTCAGCGACGATGCCCGACCCAAAGTCGAAAGCGACGCTTTGAATCAACGAAACCAGGTTCCCGTGCTCGTCGGCTGCGCAGAGATAGACGGTGTCGCCGCCATCGCGAGGGCCCGCTCCGCCCACCGCGGCGTGACTCGGGTCTAAGAAAGGCTCCAGGGGTGCGGCGGCGAAGTCCGGGTCGGTGATGTACCGATCGCGCAGGGCGTAGGACGTGTCGCGGACCCGTTTGAACCGCTCGACAAACTCAGGACCTGGCTCCAGGTCTGCCCGCTCCAGCAAGCTCAGCCTCGCCATGATGGCGAGGGCCGTGAGGCCCTGGGTAGGAGGAGGCAGCTCGTAGACGGTGACATCGCGATATTTCATGGCCACCGGCTCGACCCAGCTCGACCGGTGCGACCCCAGGTCGGCTGCGGTCACCAGGCCGTCGCGCTTTGCGATCGCCGCGACGATCGCCGCCGCGGTCCCTCCCCGGTAAAAGCCGCCGATCCCACTCCGGCCGATGTCTCGCAGCACTGCGGCCAGGTCTGGGTTCCGCAGGAGCATCCCGGCCTCCATCGGCGGATACAGGGCTTGAGCCGCAGGCTCGCTCCCGAGGAGGCCGGCCGCGGACCTCAAGAACTCCGCCAGCCGCGACGTGATGATGTAACCATCGGCCGCGAGCGATGCGGCCGGCCCGAGCACCGCCCCGAGACCCCATGTGCCGAATCGCTCGAGCAACCGGCCCCATGCCTCCACTGTGCCAGGCACCGTGACGGTGAGCACGCCTCGCTCCGGCATGATGTCGTGTCCGCGCGCCCGAACCGCGTCGATCGTCGCAAGCGAACCGGACCGGCCCGCACCGATGAGGCCGACCGGCGCTGAGGCGCCTGCCGGCCAGATGATCGCCATCAGGTCACCTGCAACCGAGGTCATATGCGGATAGACGACGCACAGGACCGCATTCGCGGCGATCGCGGCGTCGATGGCGTTGCCGCCGTCGCGGAGCACCTGCGCCCCAACCTCCGACGCGGCTTTGTGCTGAGTGGCGATCACCCCCTTAGTCACGTACGAATTATCTATAGAGGCGCTCGCAAGCAGACCGCCGGTTTCCACGCCGGTGCCGGCGCGCGCGGGTGTGAACCGAACGGCGATAACGCGGGAGCCGGCACCCGCGGCACCGAGGCCCGAATTATCGAGGGGTGATGAACTCGATCGCGCTCGGCTGTATCTCGAAGAGTGCCGGCAGGAATCCCACGTCCTCGCCGTCGAGGTCGATGCGCACCTTCTCCGGTGAGCTCACCGAGATCCGCTTCCCGTAGAGCAGCTCGATTTTCGGGTTGCCGTTGTCGAGATGCTTTCCGGCCAGGAAGTCGTTGATGCCCCGCATCGTTTCAATCTTGCCGGCATTCTTGACGACGATCACGTCGAACACCCCATCGGTCGGCGACGCGGACGGCGCCATCTGCATGCCGCCACCGAAGAACTGACAGTTCGCCACCACGACCTGCTGCGCATGTGCGAGCTCGTGGGTGGAGCCGTCGATGACCATGGTCATCGGCTTGTTCTTGTAGGTCAGCAGAGCAAGGCCGCTGCCCACCTTGTAAGTGAGGGAGCCCAGTCGCTTGCTGCCTCGATTCACCCTGTAGACCACGTCTCCGCCGAGCCCGGCGTCGGCGATGTTGATGAAATGGCGGACGGCAGTGGTGCCATCCGACGTTTGATAGGTGACGCAACCTGCATCGAGCCGCCTGACCAGGCCGGTGCGCAAGACATCGACCGCCTGCTTGGGGTCGATTGGAATTCGCAGAGTGCGCCGAAAGTCGCCCCCTGTGCCAAGCGGCACCATTGCCAGCCTGCTGGTCGTTGGGATCGGCGCGCCGTTGCGGAAGAACCCGTTGACGACCTCGTTCAAGGTGCCGTCCCCGCCGACCGCCACGACCACCGGTCGGGACTGGAGCACGGCCCTCTGAGCCATCTCAGTTGCCTCGAGCGGCCGCGTCGTGAAAGCGGCCTCATACGGCAAGCCGCTCGACGGCAGCCAGCTTTCAATGGCGGCCCATTCGCGCCCGGCCTTGCCCCCGCCCGATGACGGGTTGACGATAAAGAGGATCGGTGCGCCGGGCTGGCCGGTGCCTATGACCTAGCGCCTCCGACGCCGCGCGGGTTCATGACCCCATTGGGGTCGATGCTCTCTTTGATCGATCGCCACACTCGCATCCAACCTCCCATCTCATCCGCGACCCACCGTGCACGAACCTGGCCCACCCCGTGGTGATGGCTGATGGTGGCCCCAAGCTCCATCGCCGCGCTCATCGCGCCTTCCCATGCCCGCATGTAGGCCGAGCGAGCCGCCTGCTCGGTCTCCCCGGAGCCGCCGAACGTGAAGTACGCGCAGCAGCCCTGCTCATAGGCATGACTGAAATGGCATAACGCCAGCCCGCCGACCGCTATTGCGGATGTGACCTTCTCATGAAGCTCCGGGAGCACCGTCCACGGCGCGGCCAGCTCGATCGTGTCAAGGTAAGCCCCGGCCGGTTCGAGGTGGGATCTCATCCGTTCCGCGGAGAGGTTGAACCGATGCGACTGCCACCGCAGCCACGGGTCCTCGCCCAGGTCCTCCGCGGAGCCGGCAAACGTGATCACCGCGTCCGCCTCTGCCCTCGCGACTGCCGGCAGCCCGGCCGTCGCGATCACGAGCAGGCATCCACCGGTGGGCAGGTCATAGCCGTTGAAAGCTGTGTCTGCCGCGTCATAAAGCCGCATCACCAACGGCCTGATGCCGGACTGAATGATCGATCGCATCGCTTCGAGGCCGGCCGTGAGGCCGGCAAACGCAAAGCCACGCCCGATCACGGCTTCTGGCAGCCGGTGCACCCGGAGCACTGCGCCGAGGATCACACCGAGCGTTCCCTCCGAGCCGAGCCAGAGCTGATGCAGTGCAGGGCCGACCGCCGAGCGGGGTCCTGGTCGTGGCGCCGCGAACGTTCCATCGGGGAGCACCACGGCGAGCGAGAGCACCATGTCCTCGACGTTTCCGTACCGGCTCGACTCCTGGCCCGAGGACCGTGTGGCGATCAGGCCGCCGAGCGTCGTTCCCGGCAGCGAGCTCGGAAAGTGTCCCAGCGTCAAGCCAAGCTCGTTCAAATGCTTTTCGAGCGTCATTCCATTGACGCCCGATTCGCAGCGACAGGTCAGATTCGTCTCGTCGACCTCGAGGATCCGATCGAATGCGCCCATGTCGAGCACGAGCTCTCCCGTCTTGGGCGAGAGCGCGCCACACACGCCGGTGCCTCCGCCCAGTGGCGTCACCATCACTCCATTCGCATTCGCCCAGCGGAGGATCGCAGCCACCTGCTCGCGCCCCGACGGGCGGGCGACCAGGACACGCGGCGGTACGTTGCCGGCACGCTCGTCCATGATGCCGAGCGGCCAGTGATCGCGGACCGGTCGCTCGTCAAGGGCCGGCGCCCCGACGATCTTCTCGAGCTCCGCCCTCATTGGAGCTTGGCCGCGAAGCGGCCGGCGAGCCAGCCGGTCAGGATCGGCACCCCGAAACCGCAGGGTCCGCTGTAGTCGTAACCCCCAAGCAGCGCACCGGCCGCGTAAAGGTTCTGATACGCAACCTGGCCCTCGTCATCGAGAGGGTGGAGACGCTCATCCGTTGACACGCCGGACTTCAGCTCCTCGGCGGGATCCAGGTACTGCAGGTGCTGGAGGCGGGTGCCTGTGCGCGTGACCGCTTGACCATCGTGGAAAACGCCAAGCTTCAGCAAAGGCTCGGCGGTCATGTGACCACCAAGTAGGCCGCCGCCGATATGCCTACCTGTGGCGAGGACGAAGGCGTCGGCGCGAATCGTTCGGTCCCCGGCTCTCGCGGTGGTGATGCGGCCTTGCGCGGAGGCGAAGGACGTCACGTCAGCCTTCTGCGTGCCGAGCGCGATCGCCTGCTGCAGGCGCCAACCGTGCGGCGAAGGTGGCGCGGAGAGAAGCTCAAATCCATCCGGGGGCAAGTTGGTGAACCCTGGCGGGTAGGCGATCGCGGTCGAGCGGTTGTGGGAAAGCTGCGGTGCACGCCTGCCGTAGAGGTCGGTGAGCGATGCGGCGATCGGCAGGTCCGGGACGCTCACCGTTTCTGGCACCGCATCGACGTTGTGCAGCTCTTTCAGCGCCTGCGCGGTCGAGGCGGCGTCATAGTCGCCGATCTCTTTCACGCCGACCACCGCGACCCGCCGGCCGGTCAGCGCCCGCAGCTCGCCCGCCGCCACCGTCGAGGGCACCAGGTTGGCGGGCCTGGCCAGCCCGTGGATGTCGGAATACAGGCCGCGAGTGCGCCAGGTGCCTTCGAACTTGAGCCCCTCTTTCTCGAGCGCGATCTGGAGCGTGTGGATCGCCGTGTCGAGCTCACTCGCGAGGCGCACCGAATCCAGTCCTAACCTGGTGATTGGATGGTGGCGCTGCTGCGCGAGGATGGCGTCCAGGTCATCCACCACCTCCATGCCGCCGGCGTAGAGCGCGCTCGCCCCAGGGGCTCTTGCCACCACGGTGACCTCGGCTCCATCGCGCCGGGCCGCGAGGGCGGCGCAGTAACCGGCTATCCCGCCGCCGACGACGAGAACGTGGGTCATGAAGCCACGATGCGGCGTGTGTCGGCGACGTCCCTCTTGAGCTGTTCGACCAGCTCGTCGGTGCCGGGAAATCTGATGTCGGGGTGCAGGTAGCGGACGAAACGCAGCTCGAGACGTTGCTGGTAGAGGTCGCCCTCGAAGTCCAGCAGGAACGCCTCCACCCGCAGCTGCGTGCCGCCGAAAGTCGGCCGGTAACCGACTGAGAGGGCCGCGACGAAGTCACCCTCCGGGGCGCGCGCCCGGCCGGCATACGCGCCCAGGGCCGGGATGAGCTTGTTCGGTTCGACGGCGATGTTCGCTGTCGGGAAGCCCAGGCTGCGCCCCACCTTCTCCCCAGCCTCGACGGGACCCGCCAGCGTGTACTCGCGGCCGAGCAGCCTGTTGGCCTTGTCCACCTCGCCTGTGGTGATCAGCCGGCGCACCTCGGAGCTGTGCAGGTCGTGCCCGTCGATCTTGAAGGGCGGGACGACCTCGACCTCGTAGCCGTGCTCGCGAAGCCAATGTGCGTTCCCAGTGCGTCCGCGGCCGAACGCGAAGTCGTAGCCGATCACCCAGCGACGCAAATCCATCAGTGCGGAAAGCCGCTGGATGAACTCCTGTGGAGCAAGCGATGCGAGCTCGCGATCGAACCTCAAAACGATCGCGTGCTCGATGCCCGCGGCCTCGATCAGAGCGAGCTTTTCCTGGAGGCTGGTGATCGACTGAGGGCAGTTGCCCGGGTCGAGCACGCAGCGCGGATGCGGCTCGAAGGTGAGGAGCGCGGACTGCGCCTCGGCTTCCTTGGCCGCCGCGACCACACGGCCGATCACGTCGACATGGCCCAGGTGCACCCCGTCGAAGCTGCCGACCGTCAATGCAACCGGCCCGATCGGGCTGGTCGGGAGCCCTAAATGGACCTTCAGCTCAGTACCTTCTCGGGCACGAACGTGCGCCGAAGCGGGTCGGTGTGGCCGAGCGCGACCAGGCGGCCGACCGAGTCGTGAGCCCTGATCAATCCCGGACCTGGCTCGGGTAGAACGCGCACGGAACGGCCCTGCCGGACCATCGCCTCCTGCTCGACATTGAGCTTCACCCGTTCCATGTCGGGCAGTATGACTTCGGCCGGAAGCATGAAGCGCCTCACTTCCTCGGCTGTCGTCAGGGCGGCTGAGTTGGTCGCGGACTCGATGGTGAGCGGTCCATATGCCGTGCGCACCAGGCGACCGAGATACCCGCCCACACCCAATCGCTTGCCGATGTCGCGAGCGATCGAGCGGAGGTACGTCCCGCTTCCGCAGCGGATCTCGACTCGTGCCACCGCGTCCTTGCCAGGAGTGAAATCGAGAAGAAGCGCTTCATACACCTCGACCTCCCGCGCCGCCGGCCTCGGCTCCTCGCCGCGTCGGGCAAGCGTGTACGCGCGCTTCCCCTCGACCTTGACGGCCGAGAATGCGGGCGGCTCCTGCAAGATGCGTCCCGTAAACACCTTCAATGCTTCGAGCACATCGGTCGCGCTGAGGTTGCTCGGATCCGCAACCGGCTCGCGCTCCGCCTCCGCATCGTCGGTCGCCGTGACATAGCCGAAGTGGATGTCCGCGACGTAAGTCTTCGGCAGCTTCAGCGCAAACTCGGTGAGCCTTGTCGCCGATTCGAAAAGGATCGGAAGGACGCCGGTCGCCAGAGGGTCGAGCGTGCCCGCGTGCCCGACTCGATGCGCCCCAGTCAGCCGGCGCAGGCGGTTGACAACAGCGAACGAAGTCTCCCCCGCAGCTTTATCGACGTTGAGGATGCCAGTGGGGAACTGACTTAAATCAGCTCTCGGATGAGGCGGCAAGGATCGCCTCCTTCGAGGCCGCCAGCACCATCTTCACCGCCTCTTCCAGCGGGCGTTCGATCTCCGCACCGGCTGCGCGGATATGGCCGCCTCCGCCGAACGACGCGCACAGCGCCGCGGCGTCGACAGCACCGCGGCTCCGCACGCTGATCTTGGTCAGCGAGCCGTTCACTTCCTTGAAGAGGATCGCGAGCTCGAGCCCGGCGATGCTGTTGAGAGTATCGATGATGCCTTCGGACTCGGCCATCACGGCGCCCGCCTCGCGCAGCATGCGACGGGTTACCTTGGCCCAGGCGAGCCGGCCCTCCATCTCGACTCGCATGGTGGCGAGCGCGAGACCGCTCAGCTTGAGCGTCGTCTCCGGCCGCATCTTGTAGACCAGCGTCGCGATGCGTCCTGGGTCGGCGCCGAGGCGCGCGAGCCGTGCGGCGTCATCCAGCGCACGGGGCGTCGTGTTCTCGTGGCGGAAGCCGCCAGTGTCGGTCAGCAGCGCCACGTAGAGGCTCGACGCCATCGTCGGCGTGATCGGATAACCGAAGTGATCCAGCATCTCCATGACCATCTGCCCCACCGCCGATGCGTCTGGATCGATGACGTTCACGTCGCCGAACCGCGAGTTGGAGGGGTGATGGTCGACGTTGACGATAGTGGCGTGCGATGCGATGCGCTTGACGCTGCTCCCTGAGCGCTCCAGGTTGCCCGAGTCGAAGAAGAACACCAGCTGCGGGTCGATGCCATGCGGCGGTTCAGCGAGGATGTCGCCAAAGCCGGGAAGGAATTCGTACATCTGCGGCAGCGGAGGTGGGATGAGCACCCAGACATCCTTGCCGTGGGCGCGCAGGGCCTCGGCAAACGCGAGGCTGCATCCGAGCGTGTCGCCGTCGGCATCCTTGTGGCCGAAGATCAGGATCTCCTGGTTGGCGTCGATCAGCTCCTTGATCTCGTCATAAATGTGGGGAGTCTTCTGGGGGGTGGCTATGTCTCTTCCTCCCCGTTCGAATTGGGCAGCACCTCTTTCAGAAGCTCTGAGATGTGGACGCTGTACTCGATCGACGGGTCGAGCTCGAAACGTAGGTCGGGTGAGAACTTGAGGTTCTGCAGCCGGCGGCCGAGCTCGTGCCGGATCAGGCCCTTGGCAGAGACGAGCCCCGCAAGAGACTCCTTCTGCTGCTCCGGGTTGCCGAGCACGCTGACACGAACGCGCGCCGCCCTGAGGTCCGGCGACATGCGAACTGCGGTGATGCTCACGAACCCGATCCTCGGGTCCTTGAGGTCGCGCCGAATGATGGACATGATCTCCTCACGTACTTGCTCCCCGACCTGATCGGCGCGGTAGCTGGTCATGACGACCTCCGCTGTATTTAGGGGTCCCCGCGAAATCACGGCGCAGCCTCTGATTTCGTGGGGTAATCCGCGTTTTCAGCCTGACTAGATTTCTTCCCTTTCGAGCCGATATGTCTCCATGGTGTCGCCCGCCAGGAACGCTTCGAATCCCTCGACCGCGATTCCACATTCCTGCCCGGCGGGCATCTCGCGAACGTCTTCCTTGAAGTGCTTCAGCGAGCTGATCCTGCCTTCGTGGATTTGCTCTTTCCCCCGGATCAGCTTGACCCAGCCTCCACGGCTGACCTTGCCCTCCAGCACCCGGCTGCCGGCGATGATTCCGAGTCGCGGGATCTTGATCGGGGTGATGACCTCGACCTTCCCCTCGCGGATCTGGCGGTAAGTGGGCTCACGCAGGCCCTTGGCCGCGCGCTCGACGTCCTCAGTCAGCTTGTAGATGACGTCGTAGTACCGAACCTCGACCTTCGCCTTCTCAGCGGCCGCGGTCGACGCGGGCGTGGGCTTGAGGTTGAAGCTCACGATGATTGCGTTCGACACGCCGGCGAGCAGCAGGTCCGAGTCGCTCACGGCGCCGACGCCCTGGCCGACGACCTTGATCGCGACCACCGGGTCTTCGATCTTCTGCAGCGCGCTGAGCACGGCTTCGAGCGCGCCCTGAGCGTCGGCTTTGACGACCAGGCTGAGCTCTTTGACCTCGCCTTCCTTGGCGCGTCGCGCGAGCTCCTCGAGCGTGATGCGCGGCGCAAAATCGCGGGCCGCTTCCTGAGTGCGCTTCTCCGACAGCTTCGTCAGCGCGATCTGGCGCGCGACCTTTTCCGAGCCGACGACCTGGAAGATGTCACCCGCTTGCGGAACCTCGCTCATGCCGGATACCACGACCGGGGTCGCCGGTGGCGCTTCGGTCACGCTGCGGCCGAGGTCGTCCGCGAGGGCGCGAACCCGGCCGTAGATGTGACCGCATACGAAGTCGTCCCCAACTTTCAACGTGCCGGCCTGGACGAGAACTGTCGCGACCGGTCCGCGTCCGCGCTCGAGGTGCGCGTCGACGATGGTGCCGATCGCGTTGCGGTCGGGGTTGGCCTTCAGCTCGAGGATGTCGGTAGACAGGACGATGGTCGTCAAGAGGTCATCGATGCCCTGGCCCGTCTTCGCGCTGAGGTGCACGCACTCATGCTCGCCGCCGTAATGGCGCGTGACGATGCCGTTGGTCGCTAGTTCCTGATGAACGCGATCGGGGTTGGCGCCTTCCTTGTCGATCTTGTTGATGGCGACGATGATCGGCACCTTGGCGGCGCGCGCGTGCTGGATCGCCTCGACCGTTTGCGGCATCACACCGTCGTCGGCCGCAACCACCAGGACGACAATGTCGGTGACCTGTGCGCCGCGGGCGCGCATCGCGGTGAAGGCTTCGTGGCCCGGCGTGTCGATGAACACCACCGGATGTCCGTCGGCCGTCTCGATCTTGTACGCACCGATCCTCTGCGTGATCCCGCCGGCCTCGCCGGCGGCGACCCGCGTCTTGCGGATCGCGTCGAGGATCGACGTCTTGCCATGGTCGACGTGGCCGAGGACGGTGACGATCGGAGGCCGGACGGTCAGTTTGCTCGGGTCCTCGTTGGCGAGCGAGAAGAGCTCCTCGCGCGAGGTGGTGACGACAGCTCCATCGCCCTCGGCGGCCTCGATGGCAACCACGTCCTCGCTGAGCACAGGGTCGACCGTGAAGCCGAACTCGTCGGCGACGATCTCAGCCGTCGCGAAATCGATCATCTGGTTGATGTTGGCCAGGATTTTGGAAGCCATCAGCTTCTTGATGACCTCTACGGGCCCTACGCCGAGCTTCTCAGCGAGCTCCTTGACCGACAGGGTGGGCGGCAGGACCACGCGCCGCTCGCCGTTGGCTTCGATCTTGACCGCCACTGAGGTTGGCTTGAAGGCCGAACGGGCAGCCTCGATCGCCCCCGGCGCCAAAGGCGCTGCGGCGTTGCGTGTCAGCCGGCGCTGCTGGAGAAAGTTCACCAGCTCTTTTTGGCTGATTCCAAGTTCGCGTGCGAGTTCGTGTGACTTCATGCCCGACCAATGATTATGCCGTTCCAGCCGAATTCGAAACCCTCCCGGCTCGCCGGGGAGGCGGCCCGAGGGGCCGGAGGGGAGGTGTGTCAGGCAGGGCTGCCCGACCCGACTTATCGGATCAGCTCAGCCCACAGGTCCGCCTGGATCGTCGTGCGTAGGGCGCGGTCAAGGGAGCGCTTTTTCCGAGCAGACTCGACGCAAGCCGCGACCGGATGGAGGTACGCGCCACGCCCGGCAGCCCGGCCTGTCACATCCACGGTACCCCCACCCCCTGGGCGCCGAACGATCCGGATCAGCCCGCTCTTGCCGCCCACCTCGCGGCAGCCGACGCAGGTCCGCGCCGGCTCACGGCGGGGTTGGTTCATCGGCCGGCTCGTCCGCTTCGCTGGGTTTGATGTCGATTCGGAAGCCAGTCAGCCGTGCCGCCAGCCGAGCGTTTTGCCCATCGCGTCCGATCGCGAGTGACAGCTGGCCGCGTGGCACGAGCACCGTCGCAGTCCTCGTGGCGCGATCGATGGAGACGGAGTCGGCCTTGGCGGGACCGAGTGAGGCCGCCACAAAGGCTTCTGCGTCGTCCGACCACGGGACGATATCCACGTGCTCGCTGGCGAGCTCGCTCAGGATCGCGCGGTGACGCACGCCCTTTGGGCCGACACATGCCCCGACCGGGTCGAGGCCTGGTTCGGCGGCGGAGACCGCGATCTTCGTGCGCAGACCCGGTTCGCGCGCGATGGCGCGGATCTGGACCGTTCCGGCTTTGATCTCGGGCACCTCGGCCTCGAGCAGGCGGTGCACGAAGGAGCGCGCGGCGCGTGAAACGCGGACCTGCGCCTGGCGCGGGTTGCGCTGTGTCTCGAGGATGACAACCAGAGTCGGGCGCCCGGGATGCAGCTCCTCACCTGGAATCTGCTCCTCGGGAGGCATCACTCCTTCGATCCGACCCAGGTCGACGTAGACGGTACCGGCCTCGATGCGGTCCACCACGCCGCTGCTCAGCTCCCCTCTGTGCTCAGCGACATCACGCAGCACCTTGTCGCGCTCGAGGTCATGTATGTGCCGCAGCACGGCATGCTTGGCCGTCTGGGCGGCCATCCGCTTGAAAGGGTCCGAGGGCAGCATCTCTATCACCTCGGTTCCGTCCGGCCGAACCGTGCGGCTGCGAACCTCAAGTGCCCCTGTCGCGGTGTTGAGCTTGACCGTCACGAATCCCGACGGGTTGAAGGCGCGGACGTACGCGGTGGCAAGAGCGCCTTCCACCGTTTGGAGCATCTCCTCGAAGGGAATGCCGACCTCAGCGCAAAGCGCGGTCAGCGCCTCGGCCAGGCTCTCGGTGGACGGCTCAGAAGGAGACCGCGAGCCTGCCCGCGACAACGTCACTCCATTCAATGTGGACTATCACCGGCGCGCGTCCGCGCGCACCGAGTGCTTGAACCGCGATGCCTGCGCCGTCAACCGCGACTAAGTTGCCTTCGACGACGCTGTCCGCCTCCCCGGTGCGGTAGCGCACGTTGACGCGCTTGCCGTTGAACCGTTCGTAATCTCCGTGATTTCGCAGTGGACGCTCGGCTCCCGGAGACGAGACCTCGAGGTCATAAGGACCATCGATGTAATTGGAGTGATCGATCAATGGGCCCGCGACGCGGCTCACGCGCTCGCAATCTTCGATGGTGATGGGCTCTATGCGGTCGATCGAGATGCGGAGCGTGCGTCCCGAGTGGCCTGATTGGTCGAGCGAGTAGAGCTCATAACCCAAGTGCTTGATGGTGGGCTCGAGCAGCTCTCTGATGGACGTTATGGGCCAGGTCGGCATGTTGCGGTGTCTCTAAACAATCTACACCGCTAGCGCAGCGGCTGGACTCTCCTCCACACGACAAGCAATGGGGCCGCGTTGAAGATCGAGCTGTAGGTCCCCGACACAATGCCGATCATGAGCGCGAGCGCGAACCCCTTGAGGGTGGCGCCGCCGGCGATGAGGATCGCAGCCAATACCAGGACGACAGTGAAGCTCGTGATGATCGACCGCGCCGCGGTCTGCATGATGCTCAGGTTCACCACCTGCTCGAACGACAGCCGCTGGCTGACGCGCAGGTTTTCGCGAATCCGGTCGAACACCACGATCGTGTCGTGCACCGAGAAGCCGACGACCGTCAGCACAGCGGTGACGAACAGCGTGTCGATCTCCCCGATGCGCAGGTCAAAGACCTTACCCATGATCGAGAAGATGCCGGTCAGCAGAAAGACGTCATGCAGGAGGGCGGCGAGCGCGGATCCACCGAACTGAAATCCGGCGCGCCAGCCTCCGGGCACGTTGCGAAAGCGGATGGCGAGCAGGAACAGGATGGCAACCGACGCGAGCACGACGGCGAGCAGGGCGAACTGGATTGTCTCGCCGGCGATGGTCGGCCCCACCTCGAGGACCTGCAGCACGTTGACCGCACCGAGCGTGGGCTGAGCGGCAAGGTGATCCTCGAATGCCTTCTGCTGGGGTGGAGTCAATGGAAGGCCTGCGCGGATGATGAAGCTGCCGCCGCTCGTCTGAATCACCGAGCCGGTGACCGGCTGCGCCGCAACCGCGGCCTCCACTTGAGCGACGGTCGGATCGTTGGCGAAGCTGAGGGTGAACTCGGTGCCGCCCGCGAAGTCGATGCCAAGCAGAAACCCGCGCGTCGACATCGAGATGATGCCGGGGATGATGATGATCAGCGACAGCAGGAAGAAGAGGTTGCGCCGCCCGGTGATGTTGAGCCTTCTTACGCGGGGTTCGCGGCGAGGCTCCTCTTTCGGAGTTCCGTCAGAAACGATGTCAGCGGTCTGCTGCTGGGCAGAGACGTCAGACAGTTCGGACACGGTCGACCCCCATCAGCGCGGGCCGGCGCAGGGCGCTGCCCGTCATGACGATCGCCAACAGGTTGTGGGTCACGATGATCGAAGAGATCAAGCTGGCGACGACACCGATGCCGAGGGTGATCGCGAACCCCTTCACCTGGCCGGGTCCGACGAAACCGAGGATCACGCAGGTGATGAGGGTGGAAGTGTTCGAGTCGCGGATCGCGGGCCACGCGCGCCTGACCGCCGCATCGACCGCGGCCGCAATGGTGCGCCCCGCACGCACCTCTTCCTTGAATCGCTCAAAGATCAGCACGTTGGCGTCCACCGCCATACCGACTGAGAGGATGAAGCCCGTGATGCCGGCCAGGGTCAGCGTGACGGGCACCACCTTGAAGATGGCGAGGACGGCTCCCGCATAGAAAAGGAGAGCGATGCTCGCCAGGAGGCCGGGCACGCGGTAGTAGATGATCATGAAGAGGACGACGATCGTGAGGCCGAGCAGCCCTGCGGCGAGGCTGAGCTTCACCGACTCGGCGCCGAGCGTCGAGCCCACCTGGGTCACCGAGAGCACCTGCAGGTCGACAGGCAGCGAACCCGAGTTGATGCCGGTGGCCAGGTCATTCGCGCTCTGCTGGGTGAACGCTCCGCTGATCGTCGCGTTGCCACCCGAGATCTCTTGCAGCGTCACCGGGTCGGTCAGGAACTTGCCGCAGACGGTGTCGGGCGTCTGGGCGGCCAGACACGCGGAGTCATACGGCTGCGAGACCTTGCCGGCGTAGGCAGGATCTTCCCAGTGGTCGATGTCGGCCTGGGTCAGGTCGAGCCAGATGGTCAGGTGGCGGAGCGGACAGTCTGTGCCGGCGCCGGGGCAGGCCGCGACGTTGTCGCGCGTGAGCGTGTCGAAAAGCCCGCCGCCCCGTGACGTGAAGCTGATGTTCACGACCCACGCCACACCGTTCTGATCGATCGCGGCAGTAGCGCTCTGGATGTCGTCTCCGGTCAGGCCTGTGAATGCCGGCTTGTAGCCAGGCTGCGGCCCGCTGGTCACCTTGTCGTCGGGCACCCACTTCGTGTAGACAAGCTTCGAGATGGCGCCGATCGTCTTCTGCGCCTGGTCAGCGGTTACTCCCGCGAGATCTACGGTGATGCGGTCGTAGTTGCTGCCCGCTCCGCGGATCTCCGGCTCGCTGACGTTGAGCGCGTTGACACGCTTGTTGATGACCTGGATCGTGCGCTGCTGGACGTCTGCGCGCGACTGGCCGGCTGGAAAGTTGGTGAGCCTGTAATCGATGTGCGTACCGCCTGCCAGGTCCAGTCCGCGGTGAATGTAAAGCTGCCAGCCACCGAAGTTGGGCGGCAGCCCCGGGACGTTGCCCGTCAGCGGGTAATGGTTGGCGATGCGGTAGATATAGCCCGCCCCGTCGACGAACAGCGAGAACGCCAGGACGGCGACGATGAACAGGCGGACGGGCCAGCTGAGGACTAATTGCACGGCCGATCAGTGTACCGAGGGCTCGTTTGCTGCTGCCGGCCCAGAAGAGCCCCAGCTACTTCCAAGTCGTCTTCCTTCCCGGTCTGAAATCGCGGTGGTTGGGTGCGGATTTCAGACCGAAGTGAACGATGGCGCCGGTGGTCTGGGTTTCCCAGACCACCAGACCAGGGAAACTCAATCGCGCGGGAGCGGAGTGCTTGAAATCGGCAAGGCAAAGCGGGCGACATCCTTCACGCTCAGCGTTGCCGGAAGACCAGGTTCAGAACGACCGTCAGGACGATCGACAGGATGATGCTGGTGGCGATGGGGACGTAGACGGTTACGTTTCCGCTGCGGAACGTCAGATCGCCTGGCAGGTGGAGGCGCCCGAAGAGCATCAAGCCGCCGCCGATCACCACCAGCAAGACGCCGAAGATGAGGAGCAGCCTTCCTACGTCCTGCATCTCCCTTAGATAACCCCTACCTTTCCGTGGCCCGGCTCACTTAGCGATGGTAGGAGCATTCGAGGCGCCATCCTCGCGCCTCACAGCAGTCGGGTCTGCTGGGGTCCTGGGTCAGGGGGTGTGATGCCCAGGTGCCGGTAGGCGAGCTCCGTCGCCACCCGGCCGCGAGAGGTGCGGGCAAGGAACCCGATCTGGATGAGATACGGCTCGTGCACGTCCTCGATGGTCTCCCGCTCCTCTGACAGCGAGGTGGCCATGGTGTCCAGGCCGACCGGGCCGCCGTTGAACTTCTTGATCAGCGTTTCGAGGAGCTGACGGTCGAGCGGCTCGAGCCCCAGCTCGTCGATCTCCAGCATCGCGAGCGCTTGCCTGGTGATGTCGACGGTGCCGCGCCCGTCGCCTCTGACCTGCGCGAAGTCGCGGACACGCCTCAGCAGGCGGTTGGCGATCCGCGGTGTGCCGCGTGCGCGGCGGGCGATCTCCGCGACCGCCTCCGGGGGCACCTCGATGTCCAGGATTCGCGCGGACCGCGCCACGATCTTCTCCAGCTCGGCCTTCGTATAGAAATCGAGCCTGTAGACGGCGCCGAACCTGTCACGAAGCGGGCCGCTGAGCAGCCCTTGCCGCGTGGTCGCCCCGACGCACGTGAAGTGCGGAAGCGGCAAAGTGGCTGCGCTCGCCCCCACTCCCTTGCCAAGCACAGCGTCGAAACGGAAATCTTCGAGGGCGGGATACAGCGACTCCTCGACGACGCTGCTGAGGCGATGGATCTCGTCGATGAAGAAGACGTCTCGCGTGCTGAGGTTGAGAAGGATCGAGCCCAGCGCGCCCTGGTGATCGATCGCGGGACCAGAGCTGACCTTGATGGCGACGCCAAGCTCGTTGGCGATGATGTGCGCGAGGGTCGTCTTGCCGAGACCCGGCGGGCCGCACAACAACACATGCTCGACGGGCTCGCCACGCCGGCGGGCGGCCTCCAGCAGGATGCCAAGGTTCTCGCGCACCTGCTCCTGGCCAACATATTCGGACAGCATCCGCGGGCGCAGCGTGAGGTCGAACTGGTCGTCGTCGGCTCGCGCATCGAGGACGATGTCACCTGTCATTTGCGACCCAGCGCCCTGAGGGCGACCGCGAGGGCTTCCTGCGTGGCGGGCGCCAGTTTCCAGTCCACCGATTCGATGCCCACGCGCGCCTCCTGCGACGAGAAGCCGAGGTTGCGAAGCGCTGCCTCCACCGCCTTCGGCACGGCGCCGTCGCCGGCGATTGCCGCAGCCCGGGGGATTACGTCGAGGTCCGCGAGCGCGTCCAACCGCGGCTTGAGCTCGATGATCACCTTGGCCGCGGTGCGGGGTCCGACGCCGCTGGCACGCCTGATCGGTGTGGCGTCCTCGCTCACGATCGCTCGCTTCAAGACATCGAGGCTTGCCGAGCTGAGGATGTTCAGCCCAACTTTCGGACCGACGCCGTCGACCTGGATCAGCATCTCAAACATGTCGAGCTCGTCGACGCTGGCGAATCCATACAGCGCCAGCTGATCTTCTCTGACCTGCGTGTGGATGTGTAACTCCATGTCTCCGCCAGGAGGTGGAAGCTGCTGGCGCGTTCCTGCGGCCACGCTGACCATGTATCCCACGCCACCGACATCGAGCACCACGAAATCAGCACCCGATCGCCTCACGACCCCGCTGAGGTGCGCAATCACCTGACCACCGCCCTGGTGAAACGCCGGCTGCGCGCGTGGCAGACAGCGATTGCGATGGCGTCGCGCGCGTGGTCGTCCAGGCGGCCTTCAGGGACTTTCACCTGCGCCGCGAGCATGCGCGCGATCTGTGCCTTGTCCGCGTTGCCGTAGCCGGTGAGGATGACCTTCACCTGGCTGGGTTTGTACTCGAAGACTGGAACACCGCATTCCGCCAGCACGGCCAGGATTGCTCCGCGCGCCTGAGCCACCGCGACCGCGCTCGTCGCGTTACGGCCCATAAAAAGCTCCTCGAGCGAGGCTTCGGCGGGCGGGTTCTCTTCGAGCAGCCGGCGAAGGTGCTGCGTGATGATGAGCAGCCTCTCCCCATCTCGGCCCGGTCGAGTGATCACCGTGCTGCACGACAGCACGAGGTTCGGTTCTGACAGCAACGCAAAACCTGTGCTCGCAAGCCCGGGATCGATCCCGAGGATCAGTCCGTTTGCGGCGCTCGACATCTATCCATCACGTTCTACACCTGTGCCGAGACGC
>WNGI01004314.1_pt1 | contig 19795 bp, 19 predicted proteins | sample 5400621 | NCBI WGS metagenome assembly WNGI01 (sample SAMN13153374, study PRJNA577476) | soil metagenome | isolation source: 20 cm soil or saprolite under Garry oak tree replicate 1 | place: USA:California | collected 2016-06-15
CATCGGGATTGTACGACGTCGAGAAAATTCGTGCTTCCGGCATCGACATCGTGCGGAGACCAACAGGCGGCCGCGCGATTCTGCATGATCATGAGGTGACGTACAGTGTGACGGCGCCGGTCAATGCGGGTCCGCTTCGCGAGGCTTACTCGCGCATCAATCTGGTTCTGCAAACTGGCCTCGCTCGACTAGGGGTTTTTGCGGAGACCGCCTTGCCCGCTCAGCGGCCTCTGCCCAGCGTGCGCAGCTGCTTTCACACACCCGGCGAAGGTGAGCTGGTCGTCCAGGGATGCAAACTGGTCGGCAGCGCACAGTGGCGCGACGAACGCGCCTTGTTGCAGCACGGGTCTATCCTCGTCGATGATGATCAGTCTTCGCTTCCGATTTTTAACATTGGAGCGGGGACAGGCAGCGAATCGATTCCTGTCCCGGCCACGCTGCACGGCCTGCTTGGTCGGGCGCCCGATGCCAGTGAGGTCGCCAGCGCGATGTTCGACGCCGTGCGGTCGCTCGAGGATGAGGACGCAATCGAGCTGGATGAGGACGAAGTCCGCGAAGAAACACTGCAGCACGTTCCGCACTTTCTCGATGAGGATTGGACATGGCGGCGATGAGATACGGCCGGATGCTTTGGGCAGTCTTCCTCTGCGGCTGCGTTGGCGCCGAGTCGTCCTCGAGGAGCTCGGGAGGAACCCTCGCCATCTCCACCGGCGGCGATCCCGATATTCTGATTCCGTCGTTGCTGCAAAGCGTTCAAGCGGCGCAGATCGCCGACATGGTTTTCGATCGGCTGGCGGACATTGACGACTCGCTGGACATCGTCAACGACAAGGGCTTTACGCCGCGGCTGTCCGACCGCTGGACCTGGAGCAGAGATTCGCTGAGCATCGCGTTTCATATCAACCCGAACGCCAGGTGGCACGACGGCGTGCCCGTTCGCTCGAACGACGTTCGTTTCACCATCGTCAGCACCAAGGATTCCGCGCTCGGGTCGCCGGCGGCTCCTCTCCTAACAAATATCGATTCCGTCACTACTCCCGATTCGGGGACGGCTGTCTACTGGTTTCATGCCCGGTCGCCGCAGCAGTTCTACGACGCCGTATTCCAGATGCCGATAATGCCGGAACACGTCTGGAAGGACATTGCTCCGACCGGCTGGCGTGCTTCGGACGCCGCGCGGCGACCAATCGGCTCAGGACCATACAGGTTCGTCCGGTGGATTCCACGCGCGGCTGTCGAGCTCGCGGCGGACACAGCGAATTACCGCGGAGCGCCAAAAATCACTCGGGTGATCTGGAGCATCGCTCCCGATTTCAACACCGCGCTGACGAGGTTCCTCACCGGCGAGACCGACTTCTTCGAGCAACTGCGTCCCGAGAACGTCCCCGAAGTGCTGAAGCATCCGGGCCTCCGAACCAGGCAGTACCCCGCGCTCCAGTATCTCTTCGCCCAGTTCAACTTGCGCAGCCCGACCGATCGAGAGCGACCGCATCCCATCTTTGGCAACCGCGAGTTGCGTCGCGCACTGACGATGGCGACTGATCGCGCCACCATTGTTCGCAGCGTTTATGACACGCTGGGTCTGCCAGCGCTCGGCCCGACGGTCAGAGCGTATCCCACGACCGACCCGAATTTGCCGCAGATACCGTTCGATCTCGTCCGTGCGCGGCAGATCCTGGACTCGCTCGGCTGGCGCGCCCCCGACACCAATACCACGCGCTCCCGCAACGGACGACCGCTTCGATTCACTCTTTCCGTTCCGGGCACCAGCAAGGTGCGCGTTCAGTTGGCCGTGTTGCTGCAGGAACAGCTCCGAAAAGCGGGAGTCAAAGTCGATGTCGAACAGCTCGACTTCCCGGTACTTATGGAGAAGGAGCGAAAGCGCGCATTCGACGCCGCAATCGGACAGTGGAACACCCAACCCAGTCCGGGTGCCGTGCGCGGATCATGGGGAACGGCGGGATCGCGGACCGCCAGTGGCAACAATTACGGGTCATATGAGAATCCGGTCTTTGACGCCTACGTCGACAGCGCATTGGCCTCCTTCAATCCGGGCCAACGCAAGGCTTATTTCACCAAAGCGTACGAGACGATCATCCGGGACGCACCGGCGATCTGGCTGGCCGAGCCCAAGGTGACGGTCGGGTATCAGTCGCGCTTACAGCTCGCGTCGCTGAGATCGGATGCGTGGTGGGCCCACATTCCGGAGTGGTGGATCCCCGCGGACAAACGCATTCCGCGCGACAACGCACCGGTTTCAACAGCGCCCCCCGGCGCACAGCCCGCGGGTCAGAAGACCCCCTAGCGGGTGCTCCGCTTTCTCGCGCGACGACTGGCTCAGGCGGTGGTGATCGTGGCCGTCGTCGCGGCGATCACCTTCGTGCTCATTCACCTCGCGCCCGGCGATCCGTTCAGCGCCGTGATCGACAACCCGAATGTCAGTGAGAAAGTACGCGCGACTTTGCGCGCCCAGTATGGCCTCGATCGGCCTTTGCCGGAGCAATTCGTCCGATACGTCAATTCCCTCGCCCACGGTGAGCTTGGCTGGTCCTTTTCGCACGATCGGAGCGTGCGCGAGGTTCTGGGTAGCGCACTTCCGAACACTCTCCTTCTCATGGGTGTCGCGCTCGTCGGGAGCTTCAGCCTCGGCATTTTGATCGCGCTGATTCAGGTTGCACGCCGTGGCTCGCTCACGGATCACATGCTCAGCGGGCTCTCTCTGTTTTTCTTCTCGATGCCGGATTTCTGGCTCGCCATCCTCGCACTCCTCGCCTTCACCTATTGGCTTCCGATCTTTCCGGTTGGAGGTGCCGTCGATCCGGTGATGCACGAGTACATGGGACTTGGCGGGCGCATCGTCGATCGCCTACGTCACCTCGCTCTGCCCGCAATCACACTCACGTTGCTCGCTTCTGCGGCTGTCGCGCGCTACCAGCGGGCAGCATTAATCGACGTTCTTCCTGCCGACTATATCCGGACCGCGCGGCTCAAAGGACTCACCGAGCGGGAGATTCTACGCCGCCATGCCCTGCGCAATGCATTGCTCCCGATAATCAGCCTGATCGGACTGTCGTTTCCCGCACTTCTCACCGGTGCCTTCTTCATCGAGAAGATCTTCGCCTGGCCCGGAATGGGATTCGCCGTCGTCAACGCAATCGCCACACGCGATTATCCACTGGTAGTGGGCGGCGTGATCATCGGCAGCATCATGGTCACCTTTGGAAGTCTTCTGGCCGACTTGCTCTATGCCTGGGCAGACCCAAGGCTCCGCAGCCACTAGCCTCGCCCGACCGCGGGAATCTCCGCTGGCGCTTGGTCTGCGCAGGATTCTGCGCAAGCCCTCATCGCGGGTCGCACTCTTCGTGCTGGGCGTGATCGTGCTGGTTGGTATCCTCGCGCCACTCATCGCACCCTACGACCCCGCCTCACAACCTGACATCGTCGGGTTGAAGGATCTCCCGCCGTCTATCGCGCATCCGTTTGGCACCGATCCGTACAGCAGAGACGTCTTGAGTCGGGTCCTTTACGGCGCACGGCTCTCACTCATGATCGGAGTTTTGGCAACGATCGTGAGCCTCACGGTCGGCGTTGCCTACGGCGCGATCGCCGGCTACGCGGGGGGAGTCGTCGACGCGCTAATGATGCGGGTGCTCGATGCTTTTCTCTCCATTCCGCGACTGCTGCTCCTTCTCGGCGTGTTGGTGGCGTGGCCGAGGCTGTCGATTGGCGCGCTCGTCCTGTTCCTGGGATTGACGGGTTGGTTCGGCCTTAGCCGCATCGTCAGAGGTCAGGTTCTTGCGTTGAAGCACGCGGAATTCGTGACCGCCGCGCGGGCGTTGGGCGCGAGCCGGAGACGAATTCTGTGGAGGCATTTACTTCCCAATCTTGTTTCTCCGATCGTCGTTGCCGCAACGCTCGGCGTGGCGCACGTGATCGTGCTCGAGGCTGGACTTTCGTATCTGGGTATCGGGGTGCCGCAACCGCTGGCGAGCTGGGGAAACATCATTCAGGACGGTGCCGATCAGATCGCAACGCTGTGGTGGATGGCGCTCTTTCCGGGTCTCTTCATGGTGCTCACTGTGATGACACTCAACATTCTTGGTGAAGCGTTGCGCGACGCCTACGAGAGGCGATAATCGATCGATGACCGCGCCACTGCTCTCGATTCGCGACCTTCGTACTTACTTCTATACCGAAGCGGGCGTGGCGCGCTCCGTCGATGGCATCTCGTTCGACATTGGCGCCGGTGAGACGGTCGGCATCGTCGGCGAATCAGGATGCGGAAAATCAGTCACCGCGCTTTCGATTCTCCGATTGATCCAGCCGCCGGGGCGAATCGAGCCGGGCAGTCGGATCGAGTTCGAGGGTAAGGATCTCGTCACTCTCGGAGATGAAGAAATCCGCCACATTCGTGGCAATCGGATCTCGATGATTTTCCAGGAACCCATGTCGGCGCTGAACCCTGTCTTCAGCATCGGAGATCAGGTGGCCGAGGTGGCGAGAATCCACGCCGGACTCGGCCGCAAGAAAGCCTGGGATCGCGCCGTCGAGACGCTGGCGCTCACTGGTATGCCGGCGCCAGAAGAACGAGCCAAACAGTATCCCCACCAGCTCTCGGGCGGTATGCGGCAGCGCGTATTGATCGCGATGGCTCTGATCATGAAGCCCGCTCTCGTGATTGCCGACGAGCCGACGACTGCCCTGGACGTAACCATACAGGCGCAGATCCTCGATCTGCTCGTTCATCTGCAAAAGGAGTTCGGCACCTCCATTCTGATGATCACTCACGACCTCGGCGTCATCGCCGAGACGACATCGAGGGTGATCGTGATGTATGCCGGAGAAATCGTCGAACAGGCGCCGGTCGCTGAGCTATTCGCCAGGCCACATCATCCCTATACCGAGGGGTTGATGCACTCGATGCCACACATCGGGCACGATCAGGAGCGGCTCAACGTCATTCCGGGCACCGTTCCCGCGCCTACCAACTGGCCGCATGGTTGTCGCTTCTTCGAGCGGTGTCCTTATTCGTGGGAACGGCCGGAAAGCGAGCATCCTCCCCTCTACGATATCGGTGCGGGCCACGTGTCGCGCTGTCATCTCGCGGTCGAACCTGAGCGCCGCAATAATCCGCATCCGCCGCTCGTGGTGCTGGAGGGAGCTGGGGCCGCATGACTGCAGCTGTCGGCAACGGCGATCGAGTCGGCCAGGCTTTACTCTCGGTCCGCAACCTCCGCAAAGAGTTCCCGATCAGAAAAGGTGTTCTCTCCCGTCAGGTCGGCGCTGTGAAAGCAGTGAACGATGTCTCGTTCGATGTCGCCGCTGGTGAGACACTCGGCGTGGTCGGCGAATCGGGGTGCGGTAAAACCACGACCGGCAGGGCGATTCTTCGTCTCATCGAGCCAACATCTGGTGAGATCAGCTTCGAGGGCCGAGATGTGCGGTCGATGAGTACGTCGCAGCTCCGTGCGCTGCGACGCGAGATGCAGATCATTTTCCAGGATCCGGTCTCATCCCTCAATCCGCGCATGACCATTGGCGCGATCATTCGTGAAGGGCTGACCATTCACAAGCTGGCGGAGGGCGCAGCGGCTGACGCGCGTGTGAGCAGGTTGCTGCAGGAAGTTGGACTGCGTTCCGAGTACGGCAACCGCTATCCCCATGAATTCTCCGGCGGGCAGCGCCAGCGTATCGGAATCGCCCGCGCACTTTCGGTCGAGCCCAAGTTCATCGTCTGTGACGAGCCGGTATCGGCACTCGATGTCTCGGTGCAGGCGCAGGTGATCAACCTGCTCGAGGATCTGCAGCGCCAGCACAACCTCACCTACATGTTCATCGCGCACGATCTCTCGGTGGTAGAGCACATCGCAAATCGCGTCGCTGTCATGTATCTGGGCAAGATCGTCGAGCTCGCGACGTCTGAAGATCTCTACCGCGAGCCGCTGATGCCCTACACACAGGCGCTGCTTTCCGCCGTCCCGGTCGCTGATCCCAAAGCGAGAAAAGAGAGAATCATTCTGGAAGGCGATGTTCCATCACCCGCCAATCCGCCATCAGGTTGCGTCTTTCATCCACGCTGCCATCATCCGGCCAAGGACGAAGCATGCGCGGCGATCGTTCCTCCACTCGAGGAAAAAACACCTGGGCACTTCGCCGCCTGCATCAAGCAGCCGCCGACGACGGTGACGTGGGAGCAACAAAAGAGCGTCGGTGGCGTACATCCGCCTGAGAGATATCTTCCGCTCGCCGCTGTGCACGCATAAGCCTCTTCCCTCTTCCCTCTTCCCTCTTCCCGCTTCCCTCTAACCCCTCCGATCATGGCCAGAGACGCGAGAAACGTTTTTCAGCAGCCTTCGGCAGGAACTGTGACGCACGACGAGCCGCCGCCGGGACTCGAGCGCGGCGCGAGCAAGCGGACTTTTTTCGGACATCCCGTAGGCCTCTCCACTCTCTTCTTCACCGAGATGTGGGAGCGGTTCTCCTACTACGGGATTCGCCCGCTCCTCGTGCTGTTTATGACCGCCGCGCTGGCGCAGGGCGGATTCGGGTTCGACAGGACGACGGCATCATCGATAGTCGGGATCTACGCCGCGTGCGTGTATCTCGCGGCGCTGCCGGGCGGCTGGATCGCCGATCGATTCCTCGGGTTGAGGCGCGCGATCTGGTACGGTGGAATCCTCATCGCGCTGGGACACCTTTCGATCGCACTGTCGATCGTCTTCGCACACGCCGCGTTTTTTATAGGGCTCGTTTTCATCGTGATGGGAACGGGACTGCTCAAGCCGAATATCTCGGCCATCGTCGGCGAGCTCTACCCGGAGGGTGGATCGCGACGCGACGCGGGATTCTCGATTTTCTACATGGGAATCAACATTGGCGCGCTCGTCGCTCCGCTCGTCACCGGTTACCTCGGCGAGCGAGTGGGTTGGCACCTCGGTTTCGGTGCCGCGGGAGTGGGCATGGTGATCGGTTTGATCACCTATCGCCTTCGCGCTGACAAGACTCTCGGTGACATGGGCATCACGCCGGCGTCGACTGATCCGGCCGAGCACCGCAGGGTCAGGTTGATCGTTGCCACCGCACTAGGTGTGATTGTATTGCTGATCGCGCTGGTGATGGGCGGGATACTCCACATCAACCCCGTCTCTGTTGCACAGAAGATGACCCTCGTCGCGTCGTCGTCATCATCCTGCTGTTCCTTTTCGCGGCAATCTTCTGGTCGGCGTTCGAGCAGGCTCCTACCTCCCTCAATCTCTTCGCGCGCGATTACACGGATCGAGTCGTGTTCGGTTGGGAGATGCCTACGCTCTGGCTCCAAGCAGCCAACTCGATATTCGTGATCGCGCTGGCGCCCGTTTTCGCCATCGTCTGGGTCGCCCTCGGCCGAAGAGGCAAGGATCCGTCGAGCGTGGCGAAGTTTGCGTGGGGATTGTTTTTCGCCGGCCTCGGGTTTGTGGTGATGATTTTTGCCGCGAACATCGTGATCAAGGGCGGGGGCAACGTTCGCGTCTCGTCGTGGTGGCTCGTCCTCAGCTATTTGTTTCAGACCATTGGAGAGCTTTCGCTCAGTCCCGTTGGACTCAGCTCCATGACCAAGCTCGCCCCGTTCAAGTTCAAGGGCCAGATGATGGGAATCTGGTTCATGGCGTCAGCGATCGGAAATCTGATTGCCGGTCTCGTTGGGGGTCGCGTCGATCCGGAGAAGCTCGATCAAATGCCCACTCTGTTTTGGTGGACGTCGATCGGGCTCTTCATCTCCGCCCTGATCTGCGGGCTGCTCGTGTTCCCGGTGCGTAGGATGATGCGAGGGGTGCCGGCAGGGAATCGGTGAGATTGTGCTTTGAATCGATGAGGGAAGGTCAATGACAACCAGAATTGCTTCGCTACTCGCTCTCGTCTTTATCGCTCAGATTGCCGGCGCGCAGACGAATCTCAATCAGCCGCGTATTCCTGAGATCACAGCCTCGGGACGTGGCGAAGTAGCCATCACGCCAGATCGGGCAACCGTGCTCGTCAGCGTTGAAAGTCATGCGCCCTCTGCGGCTGCGGCAGCTTCGGACAATTCTCAAAAGATGACCTCGGTTCTACGGGCGCTGCGTGGTGCCGGCCTCGCGCAGAGTGACATCACCACCTCGATGTACACCGTCGGCCAGGACCCGCGCAGTATGCGCGTCGCACCGAATCTCCCCCAGCCACCAATTGAGTTTCTGGCGCGCAATACTGTGCGGGCGAATGTGGCCAGGGCTGGCGATGTAGCCAAAGTCATCGACGCTGCGCTCGCCGCGGGCGCCACCTCGATTGCCTCCGTTCAGTTCTCATCGCCCACGACTGACGAAGCGAGACGAAATGCGCTAGGCATGGCCGTCGCACAGGCACAGAGGGATGCTGATGCTCTGGCGAAAGCGGCCGGAGGCAGTCTCGGGCGACTTCTCAGCATGTCAACGAGCGGTCCGGTCGCCGTCGCAGGAGGATATGCATCATATGGCAGCGATATCTATTTTGCCGAGCGAGAGATGGCGGCGGCGTCGGTTTATCCGACGATGATCAACCCGCGCGATCTGACTGTTGCCGTCTCAGTATTTGGACGTTGGGAATTCGTTCCGGGAGGCACGCGTTAACTAGTCGGCTCACGGCCAGTTGAACACCGACGACGGCACTGAACGCTCGCGGTTCTTGAAGATGTCGCGCGGCTCCATCCGAAAGGTTCTTGTGAAGTCTGTTACGATCAGCCGCGCTTCCCAGCCATGACCGCGCGGTCCCTTTACCGGGAAAGCGAAATCTGCTCTGAACGTCCGGCGTGATTGCGGCGGAGACGCCGCGAGCAGACTGACTCCCATCGAGGCATACAGTGGAGTATTAACTCCAAACGGTGAATCGCCAGCCCACAGTTTCCCGCCTTCGGCAAAGCCCGCCACAGCAAGCGTTGCGAAGTCCGAATAGCGGCCGATGAGGTATCGGTCCTCGACGTGAGCGACCACTCGGCGCGCTCCACCGACGTCCGCCGACCTGAAGCCGCGCATGCCACCATCACGGTCGCCAAACGTCAGCTGAAAAGGAATCCGCTGCTTCCACCCGCCGCTCCATTTTAGATCGGTGATGATGGTCTGCCGGTTAAATGGCTTCAGGTAAACCGCGCCGCGTCCGTGCGCCAACATTCCGTCCCATTTTCCTTCCGAATCCCGGCGCCCCTCGCCAGCCATATCGACAGCGGCGTAGTAGACCGGCGATGCCCTCCCCAGATAGATCTCGCTCGACACGAACCAGTCTCGCTCCTTGCCACGGAGAAAAGTGACGCCCTTCCCCACCACGCTGGCGACCTGGAACCCGGTGCGGAGATCCTGTATGCCCTCGAGTGCATCGAAACCGCTGGCGCGAACGAAACGCACGTTGCGCAGTCCCCACAACGAATTGAGCCGGGCCGTCTGGTGTTTGCTATATCTGTTGATCAGCGCTTGACTGGTGTCAGGTATGAGGCCCGCATCAGTGACCAGAATCGGCGTTGTGGCCGGACTTTCGTCTTCGAAAGAGACGGATCCACCGATCATGCCGAGACGCCCAAGAGGCGGACCGATTCGCGCAACGCCCCCGATGTCGCTATAGGACCGTTCGAGCCGTATCGCCGCCGGCAACGCGTCTGGTCTCCTGAAGTAGAAGTAGCCGTTCGAATTGCCGGCTGTGGTTCGCCAGGAGATTTTCTGGAGATCGGTGAGAAATGGGTGACTTAGCTCCGTTGCCCAGTCGCTCCCCAGCTCCCGCCGTCCCCCTTCCAGCAGAAACCGATACGGCCGGCCAAGAAACTGGTAATCGATTACCCGGCCCGCATAAATGTCCCGGAATCGCGCACCTTTCTTCCACTCGGCTTCCACGTGAAAAGCGCTGCCGAGAAGATTGTCCTCCCCCAGCAGAAGCGAGTGCACGCCGGTGCCGCCGCCGATGCCGGCGCCTACGATTATCGAGACTTCATCCACGGTCGAGACGCTGAGAGTGATCCCGCCGTTACCGTCGGCATACGCCAGCACGCTCGCGTCGGCGATGAATGGCTGGGAACGGAGAATACGCTCCGACTCGGCGCGCCTGACCTCGGTGCATCGGTCACCAAGCTGTAGCGCCAGGTACCGGCGAATCACTGCGTCTCTGGTGGTGACGTGCTGCTTGGCAGCGAAACGAGCGGCTCGATGCCAGATAGTGTTGCCCGTAATGCGGAAGGGGGGATTCACATCGATGTCGATGCGACTGATGCGCTCCCCCTTGCAGGTGACGGGAAGCCCGCTCAGACTTTGGGACTGTGCATTTGTCGCCGACGCGGCGGCGAGCAGCAGTGCTAACGTACCCTGTCTAAGAGAGATCACTCGTGTCGTCCGCGCGCAAGCCGGTTCCAGCCTGCACAGTTGCTGTTACCGCTAGCATCCGCCCAGATGGCGATACCAGTCGTGTCCGGCTGACCGCCGCTTACGTGACCGCCCTCGAAAATGCAGGGCTCATACCACTGATAGTCCCGCCACTCTCGAGTGCTGACGCGGCAGCGGGAGTTCTCGATTCCGTCGCAGGGCTCGTCCTTACCGGCGGCGAAGATGTCGATCCCGCGCGTTACGGAGAGCAGCGTCACGAAAAAGTACGCGCTGTGAACGTCGCGCGCGATGCGACAGAAACAGCGCTCATCCAGGAGGCCCAGGCTCGCGGGACTCCCGTGCTCGCAATCTGCCGCGGCATTCAGATTCTGAACGTCGCCCTCGGTGGAACGCTGGTCCAGGATATTTCCTCGCAATGCGACACCAGCATCGTGCACGACGAAGAAGGCGCCCGCGATTCCCGCTCCCATGAGATCAGCATCGAGCCGGGGTCACTGATCGCCAAAGCGGTCGGCGCCGAGCACGTCACCGTCAATTCCTTTCACCACCAGTCGGTGAAGCGCGTTGCCGACGGCATGCGGGTGACAGCCCGGTCTCCCGACGGAATAATCGAAGGACTCGAATCGACTGACGAAGATTGGTGGGTGATGGCCGTGCAATGGCACCCCGAGGAGATGACCGAGTCCGCTGAGCCGTGGGACCGGGGCCTGTTCAAGGCGTTCGCCCGGAAACTCGAAGCGTAGTGGACCTGCCCCGAGTTCTTCACCTTGACTCCGGGCGCAGCTGGCGCGGCGGTCAGCGACAGGTATTCCTGCTGGCGACAGGACTTCGCGATCTCGGCTATCGCACCCTCGTCGTCGCGCCAACCGGATCGCCACTCATCAGACGCGCGGAGCAAGCCGGCCTACCGACATATCGTCTGACGCTGCGCGGCGAATGGGACATTCGCTCAGCGCGCGAGCTGCGTGCGGTCGCGCGCGAGTGGGACGCGGGGATCGTCCACGCCCACGACGCGCGCTCGCACTCGATTGCGAGGCTCGCGCTGCTCGGCAAAAGAAAGACGCGCCTCGTCGTGACACGCCGGGTTGCGTTCCCCCCGAAACAGGTTCGCCTCAAGTATCGGCGCGGTGTTGATGCATTCATTGCCATCTCGCACGCCGTAAAGGCGGTAATGGTAAAGGCGGGCGTTCCAGCCAACCTGATCGAAGTGGTCTATTCAGGAGTCCCCGCGCCGGTGGTGAAGCGACCGCGCAACTGGCGTCGCGAGCGCGGCTGGCCGCCAAACTCGGTGATCTGCGGTATCGTCGGCGCGATGACGCAGGAGAAAGGTCTCGACATGGTGGGCGGCATTGCGCGCCGCCTTCCCGGTGAATTGTTCCGCCGCACGCGACTCGTGCTTTTGGGAGGAAAGGGCAAAGGCGGGACGACTGTCTCTGGTGTCGAAGGATTCGACGCTGGATTCGTGGAGGAGATTCACGACGCAGTGTCGGGTCTGGACGTCCTGTGGCACCCGGCCCGATCGGAAGGCCTGGGCACTTCGGTGATCGATGCCATGGCCCTCGGTGTTCCGCCAATTGCTTTCGCTGTTGGCGGATTGCCGGAGGTCATCGAGGATGGGAAGAGTGGAGTACTCGTCCCGCCGGGCGACATTCCCGGGTTCGCCCGCGCTGCAGCTGCCCTCATCAGCGATGACGGGCTCCGCTCCATGCTCGGCGAAGGAGCGAAACAGCGAGCGCGCGAATTCGACGCCAAGAGAATGATCGAACGAACTGCTGAGGTGTACAACGGAGTGATTGCGGGGTAGCGGCTAATCGCTCGGCTCTCCTATCTTGCTGAAGAGCCGGTCCCGCCATCACAACCCACAGCAACGGCATATCGAATTGATCTACATCTGTATTCCGACCTACAACGAGGGGCAGACCGTCGGTGTTCTTCTTTGGCGCATTCGTCGTGTTTTTCAGGACTATTCGCGCGAGTACGAGATCGTCGTGTATGACGATGGAAGCACCGATGGAACCCGCGAGACGCTCCAGCCCTACGCGGAAGTGATTCCCCTGACGATTTTGGGCGGAGATAAGCGCAGAGGCTATGGCTTCGCGCTGGACAAGCTCGTTCGTGAAGTCGTCCGGCGCACACGTTATGCGCGCCGCGACGCTCTCATCGTGATGCAGGCCGATTTCACCGATCAGCCGGAGCACATTCCCGAGCTCGTGAAGCGTTTCGAGGGCGGAGCCGACATTGTCGCAGCCAGGCAAGAGATGACAGAGGCGCCCGCGCCGGTGCGGAGATTGCACCTCTTTGCAAACTGGATGCAGCGCACGGGGCTTCCAAAGACGGACGCGGCTGATCCATTTACCACCTACCGTCTTTATCGCATTTCGGTCTTGCGTGAGCTAATCAAGTCCCTCGACGATAGGCCGGCGGTTACCAGCAGCGGCTGGGCGGCCAATATGGAGCTGTTGCTGAAGGCACGTCGGTTCGCGCGCAGAGTCGAAAACGTCGACCTCGCGCCGCGCTACGATGTGCGCACTCGCGAGACCAGAGTGCGTCCTGTCGCCGACGCGTTGAATCTCTTTCGCTTCACGCGCAAGGCGCGGTTGCTCGCCGCTGCGGCCGGAGGTACAGCGTGAGGCTTTCGACAATCTCGCACGTCGCGGTTTTCGCCGCGGCGACCGCGACCTCTTCGTGGGCGCAATCAGTTCCCGCCGAGGCCCAGACGGTCGTGGCTTCGACCACCAAGCGTGCCAGGGTTCCTTTTGGCGCGGGCGAGCGCATGGAATACGACGTCAGGTTCGGCGCTCTCAAAGTGGGTAATGCGCACATGGAAGTGGTATCCCTCGACAATCTGCGCGGCCGCGCTGCGTGGCACACCGCGTTCTGGGTGCAGGGTGGCAATTTCCTGTATCGTGTCAACGACGTGTACGAGAGCTGGATGGACGCCGAGACGCTGTCGTCGCTTCGCTTCGTTCAGGAGCTCGAGGAAGGCGGAAAAGATGTCGAGCGGAGATTCGAGATTTATCCGGAACGCGCGATCTTCATTCAGACCTCGAAAAAGCCACAGAAAGAGGAGAAATCCGTCAGTCAGCCGCTCGACGATGGCTCCTTCCTATACTTCGTCCGCACGATTCCACTTGTCGTAGGCGAGACCTACGACTTTGACCGCTATTTTCGTCCGGATCGCAATCCGGTGCGGATCCGCGTAATCCGCAAAGAGAAAGTGAAAGTCCCGGCCGGAACCTTTGATGCGATTGTGATACAGCCGGTGATCAAGACGAAGGGAATCTTCTCAGAGAATGGTCACGCCGAGATTTGGCTTTCGGACGACGAGCGCCACATAATGCTTCAGCTGAAGTCGAAGCTGAAGTTCGGATCGCTCAATCTCTATCTCAAGTCCTACTTCCCATCGCCGAATTCGTAGGCGGTAACCGCGGCCCTCGTCGTCGAGCATCCAAAAACGCGGGGGCGAAGCCAAAGAGTGCGCCTTCCGAACGCGCGGCGCCCCCGGAAGTCGATCTCTCGAAAGTCCGCACCGTTCCAATTGAGCGACGGCCAAATAAGGTTGCAGCGGCCGAGTTTGCATCACCGCCAGGAAGCGACCGCAGCTTTGCCGCTTTTCTCAAGTCGTTGCCCGACGTTCTGGTCGCGCGGGATTTCCTGCTGGTAGTTAAGGCCGTCGCGACCGCAGCAAGGCAGCAGCGCGGCGTCGTCGTAATGCTCGGCGGTCACATCGTGAAGACCGGCCTGGCGCCTCTCCTCATCGAACTGATGAATCGCCGAGTGATCACGCACCTAGCGATGAATGGCTCCGCTGCCATCCACGACTACGAGATCGCGCGCTTCGGTGCCACTTCGGAAGACGTCGCGCGGGGACTCGTGGACGGAACTTTCGGAATGGCGGAGGAAACGGGCCGAGGAATGAACGAGGCCTTCACTGTGGGAATGAAGAGCGGTTGGGGAATGGGCGAAGCCCTGGCTCGGGCGCTGTCGGAGATGCGGCTCTCGAACGCCGATCTGTCGGTGCTGCTCGCTGCGCATCGGCTCGGAATCCCCTGCACCGTTCACGCGGCGCTCGGCGCTGAGATCATTCATCAGCACCCGGCAACTAATGGCGCGGCGATCGGAGATACGAGCCACCGCGATTTCCGGCGGCTCGCCGCGTCTCTTCCCGCGTTACACGATGGTGGAGTGGTGTTGAACCTGGGGAGCGCGGTGATAATGCCCGAGGTATTCCTGAAGGCCCTGACGATCGCGCGGAATCTTAACGACGGCAAACCAACGGGATTCACTACCTGCGATCTCGACATGCAGCGGCACTACCGTCCGCGCGTGAACGTAGTGCAGCGCCCGACTCAGGGCAGCGGGAAAGGCTACGAAATAACGGGGCACCATGAGATCATGGTGCCGCTTTTAACTTGGGGAGTCATCGAGGCACTCGAGACCGCGTGAACTGCAACTGAACAAGTCGTCAGTGTATCGCTGACTAATGCTGTCCGCTGTCAGCTGCAAACGGTCGGGACGCCACGGTGTGGCCTGAGGGAAAGGCAGCTGCCTGTACCCTGCTCCCACCAATAGCGTCCCGACGTTCTGAGCCTGATAGCTGACGACTTTGGTCAGCTCAGGCTGACGACTTGTTCAGTTGCAGTTCTTGAAACTTTAGTACCGAGTTAGTCTCGTCCCCGCAAACCTGTCTCGAATCCGCGCCGCCGTGCCGGGACTGAGGATTCTGATGCCGAAGTACAGCAGCCCGCCGACGATGAGTACTTTGAGCGCGAGACCTACGATGAAGAAGGTGAGTCCAACCAGCCCGCCGAACAGTTTGAACACCATGCCCACGGCAAAGAGGCCAAGCATGGCGAATAGTCCGATCATGAAAATGGCGCGTAACATCAGGTTCTCCAATACGGTGTCTGGAATCACTACGATACACCAGATGGACTTGTTTCACGAGTGAGCGCCGAAGTTATAGTGGTTGGCGGCGGTCTCATCGGACTGGCCATCTCGGCAGCGCTGGCCGAGCGCGGCGTCGAGGTGATGCTGATCAGCGAGCACCGTCCCGGCGAAGCTTCTCCTGCTGCGGCCGGGATGTTGGCGCCCTCGGTCGAGCGAGCTCCCGGACCTGCGCACCAATTCGGCATCGCCGCGCGCGACAGGTATTCCTCCTACGTCGAGTTCCTGGCCGAGCGGACTGGCATCAAGGTGCCTTTGAACCGCCTGGGAATTCTGCAGGTGGCGTTGAGCGAAAAAGGGATCAAGGGACTGCGCAAGTCGGCACTGCCAACGACACGCTGGCTCGATGCGAAGGAGTTGCAACACTTCGACCCGGCACTCACCCACGCGCTTGGCGCGATGTTCAACGCGCAGGATGGTGCGGTCGACAACGTCGCCCTGCTCAATGCGCTGAACAAGCTCTGCTCGGCGAGCAAGTGGATCGAGCGACTCGACGGAGCTGTGCGTTCGGTCAAGCCGCGCGCAGACTCTTGCAGCGTGATAACCGAATCGCGAGCGCAATACAGCGCCGCGAAAGTCGTGATCGCAGCCGGCGCCTGGGCCGGAAAAATTTCCGGGGCGCGCTTCGCAAAGTTCGTGAAGCCTGCGCGCGGACAACTCGTTTCGTACTCGAGTACGCCGCTCCGACACGTCACGTATGGACCAAGCGGCTACATCGTGCCCCGCGGCAGCGTCACCATCGGCGGCAGCACGATGGAGAACGTCGGCTTCGATACGAGCACCACGACGAGCGGCGTGAAAAAAGTCCGCGCCGCCGCAGAGAAGATTTGTCCGCTGCTGGCTTCATCGAAAACCACGCAAGCATGGGCGGGATTGCGGCCCGTAACTCCTGACATGCTCCCGATCCTCGGCCCTGATCCCAAGCTGCCTTCGCTCATTTACGCCTGCGGGCATTCGCGCAACGGCGTACTGATGGCCCCCCTGACGGGGGATTTAATCGCCGATCTCGTGACAGAATCACCACTTAGCCACGACCTGTCACAATTTCGCCCCGACCGTTTTTGATGTAGATTCCCTAAGCTCGACGGATTCTCTCCTCGCCGAGCCGCCAAAGATGCCAGATACTCTCTATCAAATCATGGGGCGTCATCGCGCCGAGCCGCTCCCGGAGCGGAAACCGTCGTGGCTCAAGGTAAGAGCACCGGGCGGCCCCAACTATATGCGGCTCAAGCACTTGATGCGTGAGCTCGACCTCCACTCAGTGTGCGAGGAAGCGCACTGCCCCAACGTCGGCGAGTGCTGGGAGCACGGCACCGCGACATTCATGATCCTGGGCGACGTCTGCACCCGCAATTGCGCCTACTGCGCCGTGGCCCACGGCAGGCCGCCAAAGTACGACATCGCAGAGCCGCATCGTGTAGCAAAAGCAATCGCCGAGATGGGTCTGCAGCATGCGGTGATAACCTCGGTCGATCGGGACGACCTTCCGGACTTCGGAGCCTGGGTTTTCGCCGAAACCATTCGCCAGATCCACGAGCGGGTACCGGGTTGTTCGGTCGAGGTGCTTGTACCGGATTTGCAGGGCAATGAGGAAAGCATCCGGAGCGTTCTCGAGGCAGGTCCCGAGATCTACAATCACAACACCGAGACAGTGCCGCGCCTCTACAAGAAAGCACGCCCGGGTGGAAGATACTCGAGGGTGATGGAGATCTTCCGCTACGTGAAGCGAACCGCGCCCGACATCCCGACAAAGACCGGGATGATTCTGGGAATGGGCGAAACGATGGAAGAAGTCGTCGCCGTGATGCGAGACCTCCGCGAAGTCGATGTCGATATCCTTACGCTGGGACAGTACCTCCGACCATCCGACGCGCACATTGCTCTGGATCGCTATTACACTCCGCAGGAGTTTCGGCGACTCTACGAGATTGGTATGGAGATGGGCTTCCGACACGTTGAATCGGGTCCGCTGGTTCGCTCGAGCTATCACGCATGGGAGCAAGTACAGGCGGCGGGCGTATGAGCACCGAAGCGAAGCGTCCTCCCGTGCAGAAGCGCAAGGAAAAAGGGCCGGGCGGGGACGGCCAGGAAAAAGGCGCGCCCACCCCCACGGACGATGGGAAAGGCCCCGCGTCGGAGAAAGACCCGGAAAGAGGTACAGTGATCGAGAAAGACGCCGCGCCACCAAACCTCGCCGGTACGACGCTCGAGCAGCGCCGCGAGCTGCTGCACTCGATGCTTTTGCAGCGACGTTTCGAGGAGCGCTGCGCAGAAGCATATGCGCTCGGAAAAATTGGTGGATTCTGTCATCTCTACATAGGACAGGAAGCAATCTCGACCGGCGTGATGTCGATGATACGCCCCGATGATTACGTGATCACGGCTTACAGGGATCACGGTCAAGCGCTCGCGCGCGGCATCAGCCCACGGGCAATCATGGCGGAGCTTTTTGGCCGCGACACCGGATGCTCCGGCGGCAAGGGCGGATCCATGCATCTCTTCGACGCCCACACCAACTTCCTCGGCGGACATGGTATCGTCGGCGGTCATGTCCCGATTGCCACAGGAGTCGGCTTCGCGATAAAGTATCGTCGCGGCAATCAGGTCTGCGTGTGCTTCTTCGGAGAAGCGGCGGTCAACATCGGCGCCTTTCACGAGACACTCAACATGGCCTCGTTGTGGGACTTGCCGGTGATTTTCATCATCGAGAACAATCGCTACGGTATGGGCACCGAGATATCGCGATCGACGGCGAACGAGGATGCTATTATCCGCGCGAAAGGTTATCGCATGGATGGCGAGACGGTCGACGGACAGGATGTCTTCGCCGTGCGCGAGTGCATGGCGCGGGCGATCGAGCGAGCGCGCAAGGAAAAGCGGCCGACTTTGATCGAGATGAAGACCTACCGTTACATGGGCCACTCGATGTCGGATGCGGTCAGCGGCACCTACCGTAGCAAGGGCGAGCTCGAAGAGAACATGAAGCGCGATCCGATTCTTCTCCTCCACAACAAGATGTTCGAGGCGGGTGAGCTGACCGAAGGCGAGATGCACAAGCTCGACGACGAGGCGAAGGCGATTGCGCAGGACGCGTGGGACTACGCCGACTCGAGTCCCGAGCCGCCGCTCGAAAAGCTTTACACCGACGTCTACACTGACACCAGCAGCTGATGCCGACTCTGACCTATCGTGACGCGCTGACTCAGGCGCTGCGAGAGGAGCTGCAGCGCGACGACCGCGTCTTCCTGATGGGAGAAGAAGTGGCGCAGTACAACGGCGCCTACAAAGTCTCCAAAGGATTGCTCGACGAGTTCGGACCGATGCGCATCGTCGATACTCCGATCACCGAGCTTGGCTTCGCCGGAGTAGGTGTTGGCGCTGCAATGGTCGGACTTCGTCCGATCGTAGAGTTCATGACGTGGAACTTCGCGCTGCTTGCCCTGGACGAGGTCGTCAACGCCGCGGCGAAGATGCTCTACATGTCAGGCGGTCAGTACAAGATACCGATGGTTTTCCGCGGACCCAACGGCGCGGCGTTGCAGCTCGCCGCGCAGCATTCACAGGCGTGGGAGAGCTGGCTCGCGCACATCCCCGGTCTCAAGGTCTGCACGCCTGGAACTCCCGCCGATGCGAAGGGACTGCTCAAGTCCGCCATTCGGGATGACAACCCGGTTGTCTTCCTCGAGGGTGAGATGCTCTACAACACCAAGGGCGAAGTCCCCGAGGGAGAGCACATCGTTCCGATCGGAGTCGCCGAATTAAAGCGCGAAGGCGATCACTGCTCTGTGATCACCCACGGCAAGATGGTACTCGTCGCCATGAAAGTCGCCGATGATCTCGCCAAGGACGGAATCAACATCGACGTCGTCGATCTGCGTACCGTCCGACCGATGGACGTGGAAGCGATAGCGCGCTCAGTTCAGAAAACGAATCGCGCCGTGGTTCTCGAGGAAGGCTGGGAGGTCTGCGGCATGGGGGCGCAGGTTGTCGACTTCATCCAGCGCGAGTGCTTCGACGATCTCGACGCGCCAGTGCTGCGCGTGCATCAGGAAGATGTGCCGATGCCATACGCCAAGAATCTCGAGCGCGCGGCGAAGCCCGACGCCGGCAAAACGGTCGCCGCGATCAAGAAAGTCATGTACCTCGACTGAGCTACTATGGCAACCAAAGTTGTGATGGAGGCGCTCTCGCCGACGATGGAGGAAGGCCGACTCGTCAAGTGGAGCAAGAACGAGGGCGATCAAATCAAAACCGGTGACGTACTCGCCGAGGTCGAGACGGACAAGGCAGTGATGGAGCTCGTCGCGCGCGGCGATGGCGTGTTGCGCAAGCGTCTTGCAAATGAGGGAGATGCCTCCCCGGTCGGAACGCTGTTGGCGGTGATCGCAAATCCGGACGAGAACATCGACTCGATCATTGGGTCAGCCGCGCCAGCGGGAGGGGCACCGGCGCAGGCATCCCCCCAGCCTGCACAAGGTCAAGCCGCTCAACCAGCGCAA
>WNGI01005968.1_pt1 | contig 19793 bp, 19 predicted proteins | sample 5400621 | NCBI WGS metagenome assembly WNGI01 (sample SAMN13153374, study PRJNA577476) | soil metagenome | isolation source: 20 cm soil or saprolite under Garry oak tree replicate 1 | place: USA:California | collected 2016-06-15
CCGGCGAAGGGGTCGTTGAGGAGGACGGCGTCGCCTTCGACCAGGTCGGGGAACTCCTCGAGCGCCGCCGCGACGCTGGCCGGCATCGCCCCGAGGTGGACGGGGATGTGCTCGGCCTGGGCGCACATCTCGCCCGCGGGCGTCGTGAGGGCACAGGAGGCGTCCTCCCGTTCGGTGATGTTGGGCGAGCGGGCGGTCCGCCGCAGCGTCGCCCCCATCTCTTCGGCGATGCCCGCCAGCGAATGCTGGAGGACCTCGAGCGTGAGCGGATCCATCAGGGGGCCAGCCGGAGCAGGATGCTGCCGTGTCGGTCGACCTCCGCCTCCCATCCGTCATCGACGACGACCGTGGCGTCGTCGCCCCACACCAGGCACGGCCCGGCGAAGCGGTCCCCCGCCCCCAGGTCCGCCCGCAGGTAGGCCGGCACACCGGATCCACCGGGGGGAGCCGGCACGGGTGGCGCGCCCCTCCCCGGCGGCACCTCCGGCAGGCGCAGGCCCGGCTCGGGCCCGGTCGCCCGGACACGGAACGTAACCAGCTCGACGGGGTCCCCGCGCGCCTCCCATCCGTAGCGGGCGCGGTGGGCGATGGCGAAGTCCGCGGCGACCTGGGACAGGTCCGGGGACGCCGTCACGGCGACGGGCACCTCGTGGGCCTGCCCCACGTAGCGGCAGTCGATCCGGTGGTGGACCGACGCGGGTTCGGCACCCTGGCGGACGAGGAGGTCCCAGGCCCGTTCCGAGAGCTCGGCGAGGACCGCCGCCACGTCCTCGGGGTCCGGGCCGCGCATCGGGCGGGTGAGGGCGGCGTCGGCGGCGAGCGGCGTCGCAAGCAGCCCAAGCGCGGAGAGCGCCCCGGCCGAGCGCGGGACGAGCACCGTCGCGATTTCGAGGCTCGCCGCCAGGGCGGTCGCGTGCATGGGGCCCGCACCCCCGAAGGCGACGAGGGTCAGGTCGCGGGGGTCGCGGCCCCGCTCGACGGTGACCACGCGGATGGCCTTCGCCATCTGCGCCTCCACGGCAGCGATGCCCGCCGCCGCCACGTCGTCCCCGCCCACCCCGAGGGCCGAGGCCAGCGGGTCGAACGCCCGCCTGGCGGCCTCCGCGTCGAGGCGGAGGTGCCCCGCGAGGAGCCGGTCGGGCCGGAGGTGGCCGAGCACCACGTGCGCGTCGGTGACCGTGGGCTCCGTTCCGCCCCGTCCGTAACAGGCTGGACCCGGTACGGCGCCGGCGCTGGCCGGGCCGGCGCGCAGCGCCCCCGCCGGATCGATCCACAGCAGACTGCCGCCACCGGCGCCCACGGTGTGCACCGCGACAGCGGGGGTGCGGAACGGCAGGCCGCCGATCGAGGACTCGGCGGCGAGCGCCGGTTCGCCGCCCTCGACGAGGCACACGTCGGTGGAGGTGCCACCCATGTCGAAGGTGACGAGGTCGTGCAGGCCGACCGCCCCGGCGACGACGACCGCACCCCGGACGCCTGCTGCGGGCCCGGACAGCAGCGTGTGGATGGGCTCGCGCACCGCCTCCTCCAGCGTCATGGTGGCACCGCCCGAGCGCATGACGACGACGCCCGCCCCGAGGCCGGCGCTGCGGGCACGGATGCGGCCGAGGTAACGCTCGACCACCGGCCCGACATAGGCGTCGAGGGCGACGGTCGACGCCCGCTCGTACTCGCGGAACTCGGGCGAGACCTCGCTCGACAACGACACCCGCACGCCGGGCGAACGCTCCCGGGCGAGCGAGGCGATCCTGCGTTCGTGCGTGGGGTTGGCGAAGGAGAAGAGCAGACAGATTGCGATCGACTCGGCCCCCGCATCGAGGAGCGCCGCGACGACGTCCCGTGCCGCCGCCTCGTCCAGGGGCGTGAGGATCTCTCCCGAGGGCCCCACCCGCTCGGGGACGCCGGCGGCGCGGGCCCGCGTGACCAGCGGCTCGGGACGGTCCGCCCACAGGTCGTACAGCGACGGACGGTGCTGGCGGCCGATGACGAGCAGGTCGGAGAACCCCTCCGTCGTGACGAGGGCCGTCACCGCCCCGCGGCGCTCGAGCACGGCGTTGGTGGCGACGGTGGTGCCGTGGGCGATCGACGAGACGGAAGCTGCTCCCGCCTGGGTCAGCGCCTCCCGCAGACCGAGGTCGAAGCCCTCGCTCTGGTCGTCCGGGGTCGTGGGAACCTTGCAGACGACGAGCTGGTCCGCCGTCGCAACGACGACGTCGGTGAAGGTTCCCCCGACGTCGATCCCAGTATTTGCCCCAAGGGGACCCCGGCCTTCGTTGGCCGCACGCCTGGCTACCGTTCGCCGCCCATCCGGAGACCGAGCGCGCTCACCGCGCCGAGCGCCTGTTCCACCGAGCCGTAGACCTCGGTCAGCAGGGCCGCCGACACGACGGCGAGCGTCGTTGCCATCGATTCCGCGGGGACGAGCTGGAGCGACGCACGAAGCGCGTCCTGGTCCTTGCGGAGGGCCGCCGCAAGGACGGCGATGGCGGATCTGGACAGCTCGCGGCCCTGGCTGTCCGCTCCGAAATCGTGCCCGCTCTGGTCCACGACTGCATGTTACGGCTTCATGGTTGGAGCTTTCACGGTTCCGTCTTCACCGATCTCAAGATCCGCCGGTCGTGGTCGTAGGTGAGGGCCGGCCCCGCCTCTGCGAGGGGCATCCACCGCAGCTGGTCCACCTCGGCGTTGGGTGCGAACTGCCCACCGGAGGAGCCCACGGGCTGCATCGTCCAGTAGCGGACGACCTTCGGCCTTCCCTTCCGGTCCCGGTAGTTGACCTGGCCGGCGGGCTTGCCAAGGCGGACGTCCAGCCCCGTCTCCTCCTTCACCTCCCGCAGCGCTGCCTCCTCGTGGGTCTCGCCGGGGTTGAGCTTGCCCTTGGGCAGCGTCCAGTCGTCGTAGGCGGGGCGGTGGATCAGCGCCACCTCGACCGGGCCGCCGTCCAGCCGTCGCAGCACCACCCCGCCCGCCGCCTGCACCGGCCTCTCCCACCGAAATCGCATCCGCTGGGCTCCTGTTTCGTCAACGTGAACCAGTAGCATCTTGCCCCATGAACAGCCGGAAGACCCTCTACCTGGTACGCCACGCCAAGTCGGACTGGGAAGACCCGGCGCTGGCGGACCGGAACCGGCCCCTGGCCGCGCGGGGCCGCAAGGCTGCCTCGACTCTCGCCGGCCACATCGAGCGCTCCGGAATCTCCCCCGCCCTGGTGCTCTGCTCGCCTGCCCGCCGGACGATGGACACGCTGCGGCTCATCAGCGGCTCGTTCCGGGACCCGGTCGAGATCCTGGTCGAGGACGAGCTCTACGGCGCCCCCATGGGCGAGCTGCTCCGCCGGCTCCGCACGGTGCCCGCCGCGACGCCGTCGGTCATGCTCATCGGCCACAACCCGGCAATCCACGAGCTCGCACTCGCCCTGGTCGGCTCTCACGCGGCGGGGCGGCAGTTGAAGGTCAAGTTCCCCACCGGGGCGATGGCCACTCTGGCCGTCCCCGGGCTGTGGAAGGACCTCGGCGACGAGCCCGCGGACCTGCTGGAGTTCGCCCTGCCGCGGGAGCTCAGCCTGCCAGACGGCGGGTGAGCCAGGCGCCGACCACCTCGTCCACCCGGGTAGCACCGGGGGTCTGGCGGGCCGGGTCGATGCCCGGCTCCTCCGCGAGGGCATGCCCGAGCCCGGGGATCCGCACCTTCTCCACCTGGTCCGGCGACCACCAACGGGCGCTGAGCGCGTCGTAGAGGTCGTCCGCGGATGCGGGGAAGGCCGGGTCGTCGGCCTCCCCGTTCACCAGGAGGACACCGGGCTGCGGGATGCGCGACGCGATGTCGCCGGCCCGGTTCACGAAGTCCAGACGGTCCGCCAACCGCCGCGAGGCGTCGGTCCACCGGTACCTGGTCTGGAAGACCCGCTCCCCGGCAGCGATCACGTCCGCTGCCCGCACCGCGGCGTTGACCAGGGCGGCGGCCCGCACCGAGACCGGCCCCTCGGCCAGGGCGAGCAGGAGCGCGGCGGCCCCCGCCGACCCGCCGACCAGCGCGAGCGGGCCCCGTGCCCCGGGGAGCTGCTGGCGCAGTGCCGCGATGGCCCCGGGCAGTTCCTGGGCGGCCTGTTCGACGACCGGGCCGAGCAGCTTGAGGAGGGCGTCCTCACAGCCCAGCCGCATGAACTCGTCCTGGCCTCCGGGCGGCATGCGGGCGCCAAACATCGGCAGCCCCAGGTAGGCCCTCCAGGCCGGGACCCCGGCCAGCGGGAGCGCGGCGGCCATCGCCGCCTCGCTGCGGGGAGGGTCCAGGAGGTGCAGCACAACCACGAGCGGCGCCTGCTGGCAATCCGGGGGCGGACGATGGGCCACGTACGGGATACCCGCCGCTATGCCGACGAGTCCGGTGGCCGAGATCATGGTGAGATTAAATGACGCTTGGCGGCTAGAAGGCCACTGCGGGCTCCCGCAGCACCGGCAGCCTGACCACCGGCGACAGCACTCCCTGCGCCTGCTCGGCGGCTTCAAGGATGACGCCCTCCCGAAGACCCCACTCGCTGACCGTGACCCCGCCGAGGTCGAGCCGGCGGAGGAGCCTGGCGAGCACGAGGGTGCCGGCCCCCAGCACGTCCACCCGGTGGTGGTCCATGCCGGGGATGCGGCGCCGGTGCCGTTGTCCCTCGACGAGGAGCAGCTCGCCGAGCGCCTCGATGTCGACGGTGGCGAGCTGCAGCCCGTGCAGCGGGCCCGCGGCTGCGCCCGAGGCGATCATCAACCGGGCGAGCGCCTTCACGGTTCCTCCGGCGGCCACGCAGTCGGCGGGCCAGGGCGAAGCGCCCGGCAGTGTGTCCAGGATGGTCTCGATGTGTGCCTCGATTCGTGCCCGCTCGGTCCGGGTCACCGGGTCGTGGCGGATGAACCTGCCGACCAGCCGGGAGGCTCCGAGCTCGAGGCTCGAGGTCCAGTCCAGGCGGGAGCCGGTCCCGACCGCCAGCTCCAGGCTGCCGCCTCCGAGGTCGACCCCGAGAACGGGATCGCCCGGGCGCCCCTCAAGGCGCCCCCGAAAGCCCGGGGCCAGCGGCAGCCGGCCTGCAATGCGCGGAACGTGAGGGCCGCTTCCTCGTCCCCCGAGAGGATGTGCACGGGTACTCCGGCCGCCGCAGCCAAGCGGCGCGCCACCTTCTCCCCGTTGCCAGCATCTCGCAGGGCGCTCGTGGCAACTGCCACGATCCGGTCTGTGCCGGACAGCTCGGCGCGGCGGCGCAGCTTCGTGACCGCCTTGACCGCCGCGGAGGCGTGTGGCTCGGGAATCCGCCCCTCCCGGCCGACCACCATGCCGAGGTTGAGGTGCTTCCTTCTCTGGACGCGCGGGACGAGCCCGATGCCGGGGTCACAGTCCGCCACGACCAGGCGGAAAGAAGTGCTTCCCAAGTCGAGAACCGCAACTCTCACGTCGCGAAGGTACCTGTGGCGGTTGAACGGAGGCCGCAGCTCTTCTGAACGGAGGGTGAACAATTCCCGAAGACTTCCTTACGTGAAGAAAGTCTCAGGATTGGACCAACTTCGGGCAACGCACGACCACGTCGCCGAGGTCTTACGTGCCCGGGATTTTATCCGGCGCCTTGAGGGGCGCCTCGGGGATCAGCAGGACCCCCCTCACGATGGTGCCGTTGCGCACGTCAAAGACCCACGTCGCACCCTTGGGTGTCTCGGCGAACGATGATCCGGCGCCTTGAGGGGCGCCTCGGGAACGACCCTCCAGCGCGACGCCGGCCGTGGCCAGCAGGTCGAGTGCCTCTTCGATCACGTCCCCGTGGCTGCAGGCCACCAGGGCCTCGTCCCTGCTCAGAAGCTCCACCGCGCCGGCTCCCCCGGAGCCCTCCGCCAGCACCGGCGTGGTTTCGACCCGCATCCCCCGGACCGCCGCGAGGGGTTCGAGGGTCTGGACGCAGCGGAGGTAGGGGCTGGACAGCAGGCGCTCGATGACAGCCTCCGCCAGCAGGGCTACCAGCGCCTCCGCCTGCCGGCGGCCCTCCTCGTCCAGCGGCCGCAGCTCGTCCGCTTCGTGCCAGGCGTGGCGGTCGCCGGCCGCACCGTGGCGGACCAGGTAGGACCTGGTCAAAGCTCGAGTGCCCGGGCGGCCTTCCGGAGGCGCTTCCAGGTGGCGCGCCACTCGGCGCGGGCACGGTCGGCGGCGGCACGCTCGAGGCCGGCGAGCTCGCCAGCGGCGAAGGCCAGCTCGGACGGCGCCCCGCTGCTGCGCTCGCGGAGCAACTGGCCCGTCACCACGGCATCGTGGTGCTCGCCCAGCACCTCCTGGAGCTCAGCAGCCGCGCGGGCGAAGCGGGATGCCTTCCGCCCGAGGACCGGGGCGACGGCTTCGGCGGCGTAGCGCACCCGCTTGGCGCCGATGCGCACCTCGTGCAGCGCCTCGTCGGCCGGAGGGTCCTCCAGGGCCCGCACCTGCTTGCGAAGCCTGCGCCAGGGCCTGCCCAGCAGGCGCGGCACCACGCTGTCCGCGGGCTGGTGGCTTTCGGGAAGCAGCCGGGGGGACCGGGCGGCGTCCACGAGGGACTGCACGACGGTGAGGTACCGGTCCTCCCCCAGCCCGGCGAGGAGCTGGGTCCGGGCCCGATGCTGGTCGGCGGTGAGCTCCTCCGCCAGTTTCACCCCCGCCGGGCGGTCGTCCTCGGGGAGAGATTCGGCACGCTTGCGGAGCCTCGCCTGCAGCACGTCGGCGTCCCGGGCGCCCCCCAGGAGGCCCCCGAGCCAACGGAGCTTTTCGACCAACTCGCGTGCCCAGGCATCCTCCAGCAGTGGCGCGAAGGTCCGCAGGTCTGAGCGGAGCCGGCGGGTGGCCACCCGCGTCTGATGGACCGCCTCCGGGTCCTCGCCCAGCCGCACCCCCGGTTCCTGGCGAAGGTAGCGGTCGGCCGAGGCGGCGACGGCGTGGCGGACAAGCTGGCCTGCGGTCGCCAGGGGGCCGACATCGCCGACGACCACCTCGGGGGGCAGCCACGCCCGGGTGCCCAGAGCGCGGGAGTACTTGGGGATGGGGTCGGTGGGGACGGCGCCGGCGGAGCGCAGCTCCGACAGGATCACCTCCAGGGTCTCGGGCGACGTCGATGGAGATACTTCGACCTCGATCTCCCGGAAGCGCTCCACCAACCGGCCTCCTTCCAGGACCGAGACCTCGTCGAGGACCATCTCCGCCACCGGCGCGCCGTCGGCGGCGTCGATCCGCACCGGCTGGCGGACGGTCTTGAGCCGAGCCACCACCTTGGTCTCCGCGCCCCGGAGGTAGGCGGCAACGATCCAGAGCGCGGCGTCGGGGGGCCGGCCGATGTCCCCCTCGAAGGCGTACTCGCCGCGCACCAGCATCGGCCCTTCCGACCCCGATGGGAGCTTGAGCGTCCAGCCCTCCCCGCTCCGGTGGCGCAGGCTGCACCCCCAGCGGGCGAGCCTGAGGTCTGGTGTGTCGACGTAGACGGTCTGGTACTGCCGCCGCTCCAGCGGCACCGCGGTCAGGACGGTCTGGCCACCGAACGCCGGCCAGCGGAAGCCCGCCGGGGCCGACAGCTTCACCTCCCGCTCATCCAACGAGCTCGACCGGTTCGATCTCGTGGCCCCTCGCCCGGGCCACCGCCAGCTCCTGGAGGCGCTTGTGCGTGTTCACGCCCACCCGGGTGGGCACCTTGGTCCACGACCCGTCGGGCTGCAACTCCCAGGCCAGGACGTCGTCGGCGAGGTTGACGCTCAGGATCTCGTCGAGGCGGGCGGTGAGGGCGGGATCGGTGACCGGAACCAGCGCCTCGACCCGCTCGTCGAGGTTGCGCACCATGAGGTCGGCGGAGCCGATGTAGTAGACGGCGTCCACGCCGGGCGTCCCGAACCGGCTAATGCGTGAGTGCTCGAGGTAGCGGCCGACGATCGAGCGCACCCCGATCCGCTCGGAGAGCCCGGGCACCCCCGGCCGCAGGCAGCACACGCTGCGCACGATGAAGTCCATCTGACAGCCCGCCTGGGAGGCGTCGTACAGCGCATCGATGATCTGCGGGTCCGCCAGGTTGTTGACCTTGATCGTGATGCGGCCCTCCTCGTGCGCCTGCCCGGCGATCAGCTCGAGCAGTCGGGGGCGCAGCGTTACCGGCGCCACGAGGAGCTTGCGGTAGTCCCTGCGCTGGCTGTAGCCCGTGAGGTAGTTGAAGAGCTCCGTCAGGTCCGATCCCAGGTGGGTGTTGGCCGTGAGCAGGCCGACGTCCTCGTAGATGCGGGCGGTGTCCGGGTTGTAGTTGCCCGTGCCGATGTGGCCGTAGAGGCGGATGCCGGCAGCCTCCTGCCGCACGACGAGCGACGTTTTGGCATGGGTCTTCAACCCGACGACGCCGTAGACGACGTGGACGCCCGCCTCCTCGAGGGCACGGGCCCAGGCGATGTTGGCTTCCTCGTCGAAGCGCGCCTTCAGCTCCACCAACGCCACCACCTGCTTGCCCGCCTCGGCCGCCCGGATGAGGGCCTTCACGATGGGGCTCTCCGTCGTCGACGTCCGGTACAGGGTCTGCTTGATGGCAAGCACCGTCGGGTCGTCGGCCGCCTGGTCGACGAATGCCTCCACCGAGGTCGCAAACGACTCGTAGGGATGGTGGACGAGCACGTCGCCCTTGCGCAGCACGGAGAAGATGTCGACTTGGTGCCCGGGCGCCACCGGGGCGAGGCGCGGGGCCGTGACCCCGGTGTATGGCTCCTCCTTCAGGTCGGGCCGGTCGAGGGCGTACAGCGCCCAGAGGCCCCGGAGATCGAGGGGGCCCTTGACGGGGTAGACCTGTGTGTCGTCCAGCTCCAGCTCCCTGACGAGCAGCTCGCGCACCCAGGCCGACATCCCCTTCTCGATCTCGAGGCGCACGACCAAGGGGGAACGCCTGCGCATCCGGATGACCGACTCGACAGCCACGAGGAGGTCCGAGGCGCCGTCGTCGGTGTTGAAGTCCGTCTGCCGGGTGACCCGGAAGCTGTACTGGGCCTGGACCTGCATGCCCGAGAACAACGATCCCAGGTGGGCGGCGATGACCTGCTCGACGGGCACGAACCGCTCACCGTCCGGTAGCACGAGGAAGCGCGGCAGCAGGGGCGGGACCTTGACCCTCGCCATCAGTGGCGGGATGTGCGGCCCCTGCCGCACGACCACGGCGAGGTTCAGGGAGAGATTGGAGATGTAGGGGAAGGGGTGGGCAGGGTCGACCGCCAGCGGTGTGAGCACGGGGAAGATCCGGCGCTCGAAGACCTGGTCGAGGTGGGCACGGTCGTCGTCGTCGAGCTCCTTCCACTGCGAGAAGCGGATCCCCGCCACATCGAGGTCGGGCACGAGGATGTCCCTGAAGATGCGGGACCGACGCTCCGCGAGCGCCTCGATGCGCGTGCGGATCTCGGCGAGCTGGGCCTGAGGCGTGAGGCCGTCGGGCGAGGTGGTCGTGGCCTCGACCGAGAGTTGCTCGTAGAGGGCGGCGACGCGAACCTGGAACAGCTCGTCGATGTTCTGGCTGACGATCGCGATGAACTTGGCGCGCTCGAGCACGGGGAGGGACCGGTCCTCGGCCAGGGCCAGGACCCGGTCGTTGAAGTCGATGCGGGAGAGCTCGCGGTTGAGGAAGCGCTGCTCGCCGGGCGTCCGCTGCGTCAGCGTCGATGCCTCCGGCTCGGCCGATAGCAGCCGCCGATGCCGGTTCGAGCCCTTGCCCTTCGAGTCGGAGACCTTCGAATCGTGGGCTTTCGATTCGGGCGCCTTCGGCTCTGCAGTGTCGCTTTCTTCGGGAATCTGCATACGTCTCACTACCCCTGGATTGCCTGTAGGCCACTTAGGATACTGCCGTAACACACTCGAAGATAGGTCGCCGAGCGGCATCGCACTCCTCCGGACGACGCTGCGGCGTATAAGCAATTTGAGGCGGATGAGCTCCAGAAACAGATGCAGGAATCCCACAGCAGCCTCTATGGCGCGGGGATCCCATCCGTTAGACTGTGCCTCGCAACCGCATTCGCCTTGCGGCGAGGCGCAAGCCTGGGTCCAACGCCGGGGGGCGAAGGAGGGGGTTAACGGTTGCTGGGGGTTTCACAGAACCCTGAATCGCCGCTCATCGGCCGCAGTGCGGAGCTTTCCGGGCTGCTCTTGACGTTCGCCCGGGGAGCGAAGGGTGAAGGGAGCCTTGTCACGCTCGAAGGCGAGGCCGGCATCGGCAAGACGTTCCTCCTCGAGGAGGCTCTCAGCAAGGCCAGGAGCCTCGGTTTCCGTTGCTTCGCCGGGGCGGCCGAGGAGCTGGAGCGGCACCGTCCCTTCGGGGCGATCTCGGAGGCGCTCGGGATCGGCCGGCGTGGGCGGATCGACGAGGTGCCCCTCCCGGGCGACGACAAACGGCGGGCCGCCGTCGCCCAACTGCTCGCGGAGCCCGCAGGATCAGGGGCCAGCGCCCAGACATCGGCGGCGGCCATGCTGGCCGGGGCGCCGGAGAGTGAGTTCCGTGTCGTCGACGCCCTCATCGACTTCGTCGAGCACCTCGGTGCCAGCGGCCCGATCGTCGTGGCCCTCGAAGACCTGCAGTGGTCGGATCCCTCCACCCTTCTGGCGCTCAACCGCCTCGGCCGCGAGATCTCGAGGCTTCCCGCCGTCGTCATCGCCACCATGCGGCCGCTCCCCCGCAGCCCCGAGCTGGCGAGCCTGCTGGTTGAGTTGGACACCCACGGCGGTCACCGCCAGACGCTCGGCAAACTCGCCGAAGCGTCGGTGGCCCAACTGGTGGAGCGCCTCCTCGGCGCGCCGCCCGGGCCAGGGCTGCTGGGCCAGGTCGCCCGTGCCGGAGGCAACCCCTTCTTCGCGACCGAGCTCGTCGCCGCTCTCCAGCGCGAGGGAGCGATCCGGGTGCACGACGGCCAGGCCGAGGTCGATGCGACCACCCTGCCCTCCTCGCTCGCCAGTGCCATCCGGCGGCGCCTCAGCTTCCTGTCCGAGGAGGCGCTGGAGACCCTGCAGGTGGCGTCGATCCTGGGGTCGACGTTCTCCATGGATGGCGCAGCCCGTTCGCCACGCGCTGCACCAGTCGGCGGCCGCTGTCCTCGCAGAGGCCGGTCTGCCTCCCGAAGACGTGGCCGAGCACGTCGTCCGGAGCGCGGTGCCCGGCGACGTGGCCGCCGTCGAGTGGCTGCGCACCGCAGCACGCCAGGCCGGGGCCAGGTCGCCGGCCATCGCAGCCGAACTCCTGGGACGCGCCCTCGAGATCCTTCCTCCCGGCGTCGTGGCGGACCTCCCGGAAGGATCCGAAGGACTGCGCGACGCGACACTGGCAGACCTCGCCTCGTGCCTCCTGTCGTCGGGGCACCTCGGCAAGGCCGAGGAGATCTGCCGGAGCACGCTGGAGCGTGAGCACGACCCCAAGGTCGACGGCGCGCTGCGACTGTGCCTCGTGCAGATCCACGTCGGTCAGGGCCGGGTCGCCAAGAGCCTGCTGGACATCGACGAAGCCGTCCAGTCCCCGGCCCTCACCGAGCGGGAGCGAGGCCGGCTCTGGGCCTGGGCCTCCACTTGCCGGGTCATCATCTGGGACCTCGACGGAGCGGCCGCCTCCGCCGAGCGCGCCCTCGCCGTCTGCAGCGAGATCGAGGACGACCTCGGCGGCACGGTGGCCCTCGCCAGCCTCGCCGCCATCCAGAACCTCCGCGGCAATTTCTCGGAGGCGCTGCGGATGGCCGAGGAGGCGCTGGCCCAGGCACGGCGCAGCCGCTCGCCGGAGGCACGGCGGCTCCAGCTCACCCTCATGCACACGTTGCTGCTCATCGACGTCGACCGGATCGAGGACGCCCAGCTGGCGCTGCGGCGCGGGAGGGAGGCACGCGAACGCCGGGGCGCCCGGTGGAACCTCGCCCCCTACCACTTCGTTTCATCCCTGGGAAGGTTCTGGTCCGGGGAGTGGGACGAGGCGATTGCACAATTCGATTCGGCGATGGACTTCGCCGAGGAGGTGGTCGTCCGCCAGGGTGAGTTGGTCGGCCACGCGGTGCGGTCGATGATCGCCCTGCATCGCGGCGATCTCGCGACCGCCGACCGGGAGGCCAGCGCGGCCGAGGAGGACGCCCAGACCTCCGGGCCGCAGTGGCGCGCCAACTGGATGATGTGGGCGAGGGCGCTCGTGATGGAGGCACAGGGAGAGGACGACGCAGCCCTGCGACGCAGCCCTGCGAATGCTGGCCAAGGCGTGGGAGCAGTGCAGCGCCGCCGGCGTCGTGGCCGAGTACCCGGTCCTCGGGCCTGACCTCGTCCGCATGGCGTTGCGGGGGGGCGAGCGGCTGCTTGCCGAGGAGGTGACCGTCGCACTGGAGACCCTGGCCGCAACGGCCGAGGTGCCAAGCGTCAAGGGGGCAGCGCTGCGATGCCGCGGTCTCCTCGACTCGGAGCCCGCAGCCCTGCTCGCGGCCGTGGGCGCCTACCGGTTCAGCCCTCGCAAGCGTGAGCTCGCCCTCGCCTGCGAGGAAGCGGCGGTTGCCCTGATCGCCCACGGCAAGGGTGCCGATGCCCGTCCCCTCGCACAGGAGGCGCTCGAGACCTATCGCAGCCTCGACGCCCGGCGGGATGCTGCCCGGGCACTGTCCCGCCTCCGTGGGATGGACCGCGCGGAAGACGGCAAGGAAGAAGTCGCCAACAGGCGGAGCGACCGCTCGAAGGCCGGCCCCGGAGCAGGAGCCGGCGCAGGAACGGCAATAGCAGCAGGAACAGCAGCAGGAACCGGCACAATGGCAGGAGCGGGAACGGGAGTGGGAACGATGACAGAAGGCGGAGGATGGGAAAACCTCACGAAGGCGGAGGCCAAGGTGGCGGAGCTGGTCGCAGAGGGTCTCTCCAATCCCGACATCGCGCGCCGGCTCTTCATCTCCCGCCGCACCGTCCAGTCCCACGTCTCGCACGCCCTCGAGAAGCTGGGGCTGTCCTCGCGAGTCGAGCTGGCCGTCAAGCGGGCACGCTGGCACTCCCCTGGCGGCCCGGACCGCCCGTCCGCGCAGGCTGCCCCGCTGCCCGCGCAGACGCCCGACCCGCCCAACGCTGACCAATGATCGATCCCATGGGTGAACCGGTGACGCAGGATTCGGTGCATCACCCGCCGCCGCACGCAGTCCCGGCTGCCACGCCGCCGCGCCGGCCCGTCGTCGGACGCGGGGCCGAGCTGAGCGAGCTGACGGCGGCGTTGGACCGGGCAGCGGGCTTCGCCGGGGGGCTTGTCTTCATCGAGGGCGAAGCCGGAATCGGCAAGACGTTCCTGCTCGAGGAGACCCTCGCCCGGGCCAGGGACAAGGGGTTCCGCTGCTTCGCAGGGAGCGCCGAGGAACTCGAGTGTCACCGTCCCTTCGGGGCGATCGCCGAATCGCTCGGGATCGGACGGCGTGGGCGGGGCCCCGGGGTGGCGTTCCCTGGCGAGGAGGAGCTCAGGATCCAACTGTCCCGGATGCTTGCGGGTGACATCGAAGAGACCCGGATGCTCGCGGCCGACATCACGGAGCATCCCAATCGAGACCCTCCCGGAGGTGGGGTTCGCAGCACGGAGACCGGCGACGGCCCGGAGCCTTCCCAGGAGGAGGCTCCCCGGACAACGATCCTTCCCGGTGGTGCCGAGTCGGAGTTCCGCATCGTGGACGCGCTGGTCGACTTCGTGGAGCAGTTGTCGGCAGCCGGACCGATCATGGTCGCCCTCGAGGACCTGCAGTGGTCCGATCCTTCGACGGTCCTGGCACTCAACCGCCTGGGTCGTGAGATCTCCAGGCTGCCCGTCGCACTCATCGCCACCCTCCGGCCCGTGCCGAGGAGTGCCGACCTTCAGGCACTGCTCGACGGGCTCACCTCCCGCGGCGCGCTCCGCCTGGTCCTGAACCGGCTCGACGAGGCGGCGGTTGCGGAGCTCGTGGAGGACATCGTCGGGATGCCGCCCGGCCCGGGGCTGCTCGCCCAGCTCGCACGCGCCGGCGGGAATCCCTTCTTCGCCAGCGAGCTGGTCGCCGCGCTGCAACGCCAGGGTGCCATCGCCGAGCTGGAGGGCAGGGCGGAGGTCGAGTCCGTACCCCTCCCACCGTCGCTCACGAGCGCGATCATGCAACGGTTGAGCTTCCTGTCCGAGGAGGCGCTCGAGACCCTCCAGGTGGCGTCGATCCTCGGATCCAGCTTCTCGGTCGCCGACCTGGCGGCCGCCACGGGACGCCGGGTGCCGGCGCTGACCCCCATCCTGACGGCGTCGGTGCGCGCCGGGATCCTCGGGGAGGACGGCTCGAACCTTGCCTTCCGCCACGACCTGATCCGTGACGCCCTGTACCGGGAGATGCCGGCCGCCCTCCGGGGCTGGTGGCACCTCGCCGTCGCTCGCGTCCTCACGGACTCGGGCCGGACCGCCGACGAACTTGCCGAGCACATCGTTCGCGGGGCACCTCCCGGCGACCTCCTCGCCGTCGAGTGGCTGCGCACCGCCGCCCGCCAGGCGGAGACGAGGTCGCCGACCGTGGCAGCCGAACTGCTGCAGCGGTTCCTGGAGCGGGCACCCGCCACCGACCCGCACCGGGACACCGCCCTTGCCGATCTCGCCATGTACCAGCTCCGCTCCGGGCACCCCGCCGATGCCGAGCGCATCTGTCGGGAGGCACTGGGCAGGGACCACGACGTGACCGTCGACGGAAGGCTGCGCCAGTACCTGATCGAGGCCGCCATCGGTCAGGGCAGGATCGAGGAGGGGCTCCGGGAGGTCGAGCGTGCCGTCGCCGAGGAGTCCCTCACCAAGCCCGAGCGTGCCCGTCTGTGGGCCTGGTCCTCCACCTGCCGGGCCATCACGTGGGACCTTCCGGGAGCCGTCGAGACCGCCTACCGGGCGCTCGAAGCCTCCGAGGACCTCGGTGACGAGGTCGGAGCCGGTGTCGCGCTCGGCAACCTGGCCGTGGTCCGGCACCTCCGTGGCGAGTTCCCGGAGGCGCTCCGCCTCGCGCGCCAGTCCCTCCAGCGGATCGCCCTGGGTGCGACAGCTCCGACCCAACCGATCCAGCCGGTCCTCAACCTGGCCGCCACGCTCATGGACCTCGACTGCCTCGAGGCCGCCCAGGGGACCCTCCTGCACTGGCGCATGTTCCGTCGCGAGCGGGGAGCGGCGTGGAGCCATCCCACCGACCAGTTCATCTCGGCGGTCGGCTTCTTCTGGTCGGGAGAGTGGGACGACGCCATCGATGCCCTCGGCCTGGGCCTGGACCTTGCGGAGACCACGGGGATCCGGCGCGGCACCCTCGTGGGCCACAGCCTGCGCTCCCTGATCGCCGTGCACCGGGGGGATCTGACCATGGCGGAGCGCGAGGCCACCGCCGCGGAGGCGGAAGCGGAGGCGTACGGGCCGCAGTGGCGACCCGACTGGATGATGTGGGCACGGGCCCTCCTCCTCGAGACCGAGGGCCGGGCGCACGAGGCGCTGGGTGCACTGGCCCGGGCGTGGTCGCTCTGCAGCAAGGCGGGGGTGGCGGCCGAGTACCCCGTCATCGGCCCGGACCTGGTCCGGATGGCCATGGCCGTCGATCGCTTCTCCCTTGCGGAGGAGGTGACCCAGGCCGTCGAGGCGCTCGCCGCTTCCGCCGGCGTGGCGAGCGTCAAGGGCGCAGCCCTGCGCTGCCGGGCACAGCTGGCTGCCGACGTCCGGGTCGCCTTGCAGGCGGTTGCCGCCTGCCGCCTCAGCCCCCGCCGGCGTGAGCTCGCGCGGGCCTGCGAGGACGCCGCAGCCGCGCTGCTCACCGCGGACACGACCATGGACGCCCGGCCTCTGGCAGAGGAGGCCCTGGAGATCTACCGGAACATGGGCGCCGCCGGGGACGCCGTCCGGGCGGAGACGCGCCTCAGCGGCCTGTGGGAGCCGGGCATGGCCCCGGATCGCCGGGAGCGGCCCATGAGCGCGGCGAGCCCCGGGGCATCATCGAAAGCAACCACAGCGGCGGCAGCGGGATTGGCGAGCACGGCGAGATCGAGGCCGGGGCGCTGGGAGTCCCTCACCCCGCAGGAGCGCCGCGTGGCCTGGCTGGTCGCCGAGGGCATCTCCAACCCGGAGATCGCACGCCGGCTGGGCATCTCGGCCCGCACGGTGCAGACGCACGTATCCCACGCGCTCGTGAAGCTGGGTGTCACGTCCCGGGTCGAGCTGGCGCTCAGAGCCGCCGGGGCCGAGCGCCCGGGTGGGCCCGGCGCCGCGGCAGGTTAAGCAGACTCCCGGCCGAGGGCCAGACGAGGGCGGGTGCAAAACTCCTCGGTATGCGGGGAAAATGTCACCCAGCCCAGCCCAAAGATCCCGGCGGGTTTTGGGGTACTAGACGAGTCTGCCCACCGTTGGGGGGCGCCACGGGCAGCCCTCAGACTCCTCAGGCTCGACGCGGCACCGGGGGAGGGCCTCGCGCAGTGCCCGCAGGCCCTCGAGGCTGACCAACGAGTCGCGGAGCGCCAGCCGGCGCAACGGGAGGGCAGCGAGCTGCGCCAGGCCCTGATCGGTGATGGCCGTGGCGCCGAGGTCGAGTTCCGTCAGGAAGGGAAGCTCCTGCAGGTGGGCAAGGTCGGCGTCGGTGACCCGGGTATCCCAGAGGGAGAGCCGTCTCAGCGAGCGTGCTCCGCCGAGCGAGGCGAGCCCGGCGTCGGTCACGCGGGAGCCCGAGAGGACCAGCTCCCGGAGCCCGTCGAGCTCGGACAGGAACGGCATGGCGGCGTCGCCGATCTGGCGAGGCACCGTGAGGGAGCGGAGGCCCCCGAGCGGGTTCAAGGCGTGGAGGCCAGAGTCCGTCACCCTGGTCCCCCAGAGCGAGAGGACCTTCAAGTGCGAGAGGCGGGCGATGAACGGCATGGCCTCGTCCCCGACGGGCGCAGTCCACAGGTCGAGGTGTTCGAGGCCAGTGAGGTGCCTGAGGGAAGCCAGGGTGGCCTCGGACGCAGCGAGTCCACCGAGGACCAGGCCCTGCAGGTCGAGCGGGCCGAGGCGCTCGAGAGCGTCCGGATCCGGCCAGGGAGCCATGGCCCTGAGCTTGACCTGGGTACCGGCCGGGATCCGCACGAGGCCCCGAGCCTCGACGAACTCTCTCCACCCGCCACCCCAGCCGTGACGTTGCCTGGACCAGGTCCTCCGCCGACCCGGGCCGCGCACCGACAGCATCCCGAGGGAGTGCTCCTTGGGGAAATGGAGGTCCCGGCGTGGGAGCGTCAAAGGCCGGAGAGGCCGGCACGACCCGGCTGTATCAACGGCCTCCCACCAAGCGCTGCTGTACGGATCCACGATCACGCTGCGAGTTTGGTCGGATAACGTTCGAAGCACATCCGCCAGTTGGCGGATGTTTTCATGCCAAAGCTATTAAGAATTACTAATCAAACACAGGAGCGATTTGGTGGCTAAATAGAGTATTTCTACTGAGAGTGGCACTCTTATCAAAACATGAAACTTCGATATAATTGCTCACGCCAAACTCTCCGGCTACGGTGCTCTATCATGACAATCTCCCATCCAGTGTACAGGCTCGGAGGCGACCACCGTGAATGCACCTCGCCTCGACACCCAGGTTGCCGCCCGGCTCGAGGCTGCCTTCACGGACCTCGCCTCGGGGCACGCGGACCGCTCCTCGGTCGAGGAGGCCCTGCGCGCCATCGGCCGGGATGCGCAGACGTCGGGCACCGGTGTGGCGGACGTCGTCGCCGTCGTCGGTGAGGCGGCCACGTCCGCCATCGAAACTTCCCGAGACAGCCGGTGGGAGGTTGTCGGGCCGCCTGTTGCACCTGCAGGAAGAGGAGCGCCGCCGCTTGGCAGCGGAGATTCACGACGGCGCGATCCAGGCGGTGGCCGCCGCCTACCTGCGCATGCAGTTGCTCGGCCGCACCCTCAACTCCCCGACCGACCTGGGGTCCTGCGAGGCGCTCGAGCGGGTGTTGAAGCTGTCGGGGCAGCGACTCCGGCGGATGACGTTCGAGCTGCGGCCGCTGGCGCTGGACGACACGACCCTGGCGAGCGCCCTCGACGACTACCTGGGGCAGGTCGAGTTCGAAGCGCATGTCCGCCTCCACCTTGTGGACGGCCTGGCCACCGAGCCCTGCGAACAGAGCCGCCTCGTCCTCTACCGGGCGGCGCAGGAGGCGCTGACCAATGTCGCCAGGCACGCGGCAGCCTCCACCGTCATCGTTGCACTCTCAGAGGACGCCGGTGGCTACACCCTGCGCATCGAGGACGACGCTCGTGGCTTTCGCACCGCAGCGTGCGGCCAGCGAGGTCTTGGCCTCCGGCTCCTGCGCGAGCGTGCGCAAGCCGTCGGCGGCTCGTGCCAGGTGGAGAGCAATCCGGGACGCGGGACGATCGTCCAGGTGCGGGTGCCTCGCAGGTGAGGACGCCGCAGGGGGCACGATCAGGAAGGATTATCCTGTCCGGACGACGAATGCGAGGACGCGGTTGAACGAACGCCCCGAGAGCGAGACCGCCGAGACGCTGCCGCAGGTCAAGGTGATGGTCGTGGACGACCACCAACTGCTCACCGAGAGCCTCCTCATGGTGTTCGAGGAGGAGTCCGACATGACGGTGGTCGCCACCGCGGCGTCGGTGGCCGAGGCGCGGCTGAAGGCCCGTCGCCACCTGCCCGACGTCGTGCTGATGGACTACCGACTGCCGGATGGTCTCGGCACCGACGCCACTCGCTTCATCCGGGAGGAGAACCCGGACATCAAGATCGTCATGCTCACCGGCTTCCCCGACGATGCGATCCTCGTTGCCGCGATCGAGGCCGGCTGCTCGGGTTACATCACCAAGGACTCCGCGGTGGGCGAGGCGATCTCCGCGGTCCGGGCGGCGCACGCCGGCGAGGCCCTGATTTCACCGGCGATGCTGGCCCGCCTGCTGCCGAAGCTGCGCCGGGACTACCGGGGGGTCGGCTCGACGCTCACCGAGCGCGAGCGGGAGGTACTGAAGCTGCTGGCACAGGGCTCGCAGAACTCCACGGTGGCCGACCAGCTCTTCCTCTCGGTCAACACGGTCCGCAAGCACGTCCAGTCCATCCTCTCGAAACTCGGAGCGCACTCCAAGCTCGAGGCGGTCGCGGTCGCCGTCCGGGAGGGGATCATCGACCTGGGGGACGACTCCCGCCATCCATGACGGCCGCCCGATGAGGCCGCCGACGAGGGACAACGGTTGGCGCAACTCGTTGCGGGTACATACGGGCTACGCGACGTCCCTCACCAAGGGGCTTACCAAGGAGGGTGGGATGGGTCTCGGAACGAGCATCTTCCTGATCGCCGTCGGGGCGATCCTCGATTTTGCCGTCACCGTCAGCACACCCGGGTTCAACATCCACACCGTGGGCGTCATCCTCATGGTCGTGGGTGTGATCGGTCTCGTCATGTCGATGATCTTCTGGGGGAGCTGGGGCGGCTTCCACGGCCGGGCCGTGTACATCGACGGCGCGGTTCCTCCACGCCGGCGGCGCCGGGTCATCGACGAAGAGATCGACTAGCCCGGACTCACGCCTGGGAGCCAAGTGCCCTGGCTTACGCCTGGGCCAAGTTCCGGCACATACCGGGACAGCACCGCCTGCAGGTCGGCCATCGCGGGAAGCCGCCCGAAGGCCTCCCGCACGTAGCCCAGTGCTACGGGCACGAACTGAAGAAAATCAGCATTGGACTTGACACGGTCGATATATACAAAGCGGCCAGCATCCTTGAGTTTGCGCTGAACGGTGAGGAGGTCGAAGACCTCCCGGAACTCTCCTGCATCGATCTCCGGGCCGCCTGCGGTCGCCGTTGCCGCGAGATAG
>WNGI01001448.1_pt1 | contig 19787 bp, 13 predicted proteins | sample 5400621 | NCBI WGS metagenome assembly WNGI01 (sample SAMN13153374, study PRJNA577476) | soil metagenome | isolation source: 20 cm soil or saprolite under Garry oak tree replicate 1 | place: USA:California | collected 2016-06-15
GAATCATCCCGGTCAAAAATAAGCCGTCGAACTCGGCGCCCTTGGCCTTCCGCAGTGCTTCCATCTGCTCCGGCGTAAGCATCCCGGGCATGAGAGCCATCTTTTCGCGCGACCTATCCATGCCCGGCATTTCCGGCGTGGCCTTGGAAACCAATTCTCCCCGAGCCGCCAGCCACCGCTTCATGAACTTAATTTCGTCCGACTGCGAGCTACTGATTCGCGCCCCTAGCGACCGCAGATCCTTGTTCTCCGTATGCGACGAAATCAGTGCCGTCATCTCGACCGCTTGCGAATGATGCATGATCATGTCCTGCATAAACTCCACATCCGCTTGCGACCGTGGCGGAAGCCTGGCCTTGGTCGACGGCGGAAGCGTCCTGCTCGGCTTTCCCGGCGCCCCCGGCTGCACCACCGCAGGCTTCGCCGGATCACTCTGCTGTGCGCGCGCAGTGGAGCAGAAGGAAGCTGCGGGAGTGCTCGCTCTGAGCAGCATGCCACAGAGCACGACGAATATTCGCGCAGGGTGGAGCTTCCGCTTGCGGCAAAAACGATAAAGCCTCCACTTCCGTGCACAGCTAAATATTTTCATTTGGATTCGGAAGAAAGCTGCCACTGAATACTAACACTTTCAAAAATTGTTTCCAGGCAGAAGCGACGTGCCCCTTTTGAGGCACTGAGAACATCTCCTGTACGCTGCGTCTCTGAATCTCCCAAACTGCCCCGATGCTCTCCCTTAAGCCGCCTAACATGGCACTGCAGAGATTTACCCACTCCATGATCGGGCAGACCATCTCGCACTACCGCGTCATCGAGAAGCTGGGTGGCGGGAGGATGGGTGTTGTCTACAAGGCCGAGGACGTCAAACTCAATCGCTTTGTCGCCCTAAAGTTTCTGATGTAGCCGACGACCCCCAGGTGCTTGCCCGTTTTCAACGCGAGGCCAAAGCCGCCTCTGCGCTGAACCACGCCAATATCTGCACCATCCACGAGATTGACGAGGTGAATGGGCAGGCATTCATCATCATGGAATATCTGGACGGTGCGACCCTGAAGCACCGGATCGAAGGTACACCTCTACCACTAGAGAGAGTGTCGGACGGGGGAGTTGAAATTGCGGACGCACTCGAAGTGGCCCACGCCAAAGGAATCGCCCTGTGTCGGGGAGCTGAAGCACGATTTATCAGAGTAACCGAGATTTGGCGGATAACTAGCTTTGGTGGGAATTGCCTATACGTCATACATGGACGAGTTGCTATTTGAGCTGCTGCTTGCTTTCGGCGGAGGCACGGCCGGATTGGGGTTCCGCAGTTTTGTATTAGGGTGGTGCGCGTCGGCGGCAGGAATTTACCTGCCACGCCTGCCAGCCTCTCGCCAACCGGCATCCATTTCTCCGAAGGCATTTGGCTTTCCCCTCTCCTGCAACCCCCGAAGAATGCAGGTGTCGCTGAAGTACGCCGTCTAAATCGCGAGGGCGCTCCAAAACTGCCCACTGGGACGTGCCGCTCTTAAAGCGGCAAGCCCAGCCAAAGGCAAAATTCCTGTTAACCCTACACCTCGCTCATCCGTATCTATCTGTGAGCAGGCCACAACTTGCTTCCGTTCTGCGAAGGAGATTCACCGTGTTCCGAAGTGACGGGTATTGCCTAGAACTAGCCCTGGCGCTTTATCTGGCCTTAGTTGCGTCGACCTGTGTCGTGGCTCAAGCGCAGTCTAGCCGGCCTGACGGAAAGGCGTCCTCCTCAGCGGCGAGTCCGGCATCTCCCAGCGACGTTGAGGCAACGCGTGAGGAATTGATAAGGATTCTGCGCATGAGCCCGAAGCTTACGTCCGTGGTCGCACGAGACCCGTCACTGCTTGCTGACGAAGCTTATGTGACGCGCAACAACCCGGAGCTCGCGCAATTTCTCCGGAATCACGCGGAGGTCGTTCGCAACCCGGAGTTCTATCTATTCTTTAATTTAGGACGTGGACCCAAACAACTCAGACTAGATCCGGAAATGCGCCTTCAGAGCGCAGTATGGCCGGAACTTGTAGGTTTTCCCGAGCGAGAGTCCCTCATCGCCCGCAGAATGAGTGAAATTCTTGCCTTCCTGGTATTTGTCTGTATTCTTGCCGCATTGCTCTGGATATCTCGCATGCTGCTGGAGAACAGCAGATGGAAGCGTCTATTCAAAATACAGAGCGACCTCTACAGTAAACTGCTCGACAAGTGCAGCACCAATGAAGAACTGCTGGCTCTTATTCACACAGAGGCCGGAAAGCCATTTTTGGAATCTGTTGCGGTTCCCCTTGGTTTGGAGGCTCGTGCAGCCAACCCAATGAATAGAGTCTTTATGCCCCTGCAGCTCGGTATTGTGCTAACCCTGGCAGGCGCCGGTTTCATTTACCTACGCAACAGCGTTCCGGATGACCCCACACCTTTCCTGGTGCTTGGGACTCTAGCCTTTACGCTGGGCATCGGATTTGTTATCTCTGCTGTTGTTTCCTTCGCGCTGGCACGTCATTTAGGCCTGTTGCCCCAAACAGCCGGTCCGGCAGCCGGAGCAAAACTCGGGAGCAGCAACTAATCGTGCGTCCCAGTGCTCGAAATCGGTGCAGATGAAGATCAGCTCCATAACCTGGCAAGACACCGTCTCACAAGTGGATCTGAGCGATTCGGCAGAGGCGGGCGGTCTGTCCATGGATGACCAGGAATTTACCGCCTTTTACCTCCGCACCGCGCGCTCTGTACGGTCCTATCTCGTCCACGTGTCCCGCAATCCGGCTCTTGCTGACGACCTGCTGCAGGAGAGCTATCTGCGTTTCTTGTGCGCCGCTCGCTGGAACGATGGTGAAGCCGCTTGCCGCCGTTATCTGTTTCGCATTGCCACGAACCTGCTGCGTGACCACTGGCGGCAGCGCACTCCGGCATCATTGGAAGCGCTGCCCAAGGAAGCCTTCGCCGCGGACCAGAGCCGCGACATTGATCGTGTCGAGGCACAAACGATGCTTGCCCCTGCTTTGGAACGCATGAGCCCACGCGAGCGCCAGTTGCTTTGGCTTGCGTATGCGGAAGGGGCAACGCACCGCGAGATCGCGGACATTACGGGATTGCGGGCAGCAGGCATTCGCATCCTGCTGTTCCGCGCAAGGCGGAAGTTGGCGCGCTTCTTACGCCAGCGGTCAGCTGTTCCGGAGAAAGCTTTATGAGCTGGTATTCTTGCTCATGGGAGAAGGAACTGGAATTGGCGCTACGTCAGGGCCACTGGCCTCAGGCATGCGAACCCAGCCTTCGGGAGCACGTTGACAGCTGCCGCGATTGCCAGGATCTTGTGCTGGTAACTCAGACTTTACAAGAAGCCCGGCTCCAGAGCGAACGCGTGGCTCCTCTCGGTCCTCCGGGCCCGCTATGGTGGCGAGCCCAACTGCGCCGCAGAAATGAAGCCATCGAACGCATGACCAAGCCCGTTGCCTTGGCCGAAAAAGTCGGTCTTTTCGGCATTTTTGCTGCATTCTGCTTAGCACTATGGCAATGGGGCAACTTGGCCGGCTGGCTTGACTTCTTGCAAGGGCTGTCAGACTCGAGCGTCTTCCAGTTGGCCGGGCTCTGGGCTGCATTTTCTGCCGCGAGCGCGTGGGCTCTTGCTCTTCTTGTTTTGGGCGCCGCCACTCTCGCCTTCTTCGCAGGTTTCGCCGTGTACCTCCTGTGCGAAGAGAGCTAGTGGCCCCATAAGCCGCCGGAACCCGGAACTTTGCAGCAATAAACTGGGAATAATCCATGAAATGAATTGGGTGTGACTACTTTTCGACGACGCTCCACCTGCCAGCCGGATGGAGGCGTTGCTGGTCTTTTTGGATGTGGAAAGGCCAATACTGATCGAAGTCGCCACTGAGGTATATGGCTCTCAGCTTGACGATGGCCTCGGCCATCGCTTCAGTCCAGCGCATGCCCGATCGTTCCATGTGGTCCTTGATCTGCGCTTGCGCACTTGGCCCAACAGAAGTTGACAGGCGCCGATTGAACGAAAACCTGGGGCTATTTTCATAGCCCGGCATTTTGAGGGCCTTACCGAGCCCGCTGATCCCGCTATCCCACTGATTCCCAGCCACTTCGGCGTCGTCGAAAAATAGTCACACCCAAATGAATTCATGAAGCAAAAACGGCTCCCATGTCGTCTTGTAAGCGTACAGAGACTGCATTTAAGAGCGGACCATTCCCAGGTTTTACGTCTGCGGCAGACCCTTTCTTCGCAGCGGGGGTTTCAGAAAGGTTCCGGGAGTGTGCGTTGAATCGCTTCAGCCCAGCAACAAACAGCCCTCCCTTCCTCCTCCAATAAAGGTAGACCGTGGCGCGGGCTAATCCCGCTTCTTCTGGGACATCGTTGATCGAGGTTCAGCGGTAACCGAACTTGCTAAATCTCTGTATCGCAGCTACGAGAATGTTCTCTCTCGTGTCGTCGGATTTCGTCCCTCCAGGCTCTTCCACGCGCTAATGATGCCTGAAATGCGCCGTTTCCATGAAGCTGTCGACTATTCTCTCGTGGCACTTCCGGCAAGATGACATGCCATGTGAATGGGTGTTGCCTCCTGCCTGGCTGAGTTGAGATTGAGCAGTTATCAAAGACACGGAAAGAAAAAGTAGAAGGAGTATTGCGCCGAATCTTTTTAAGAAGGCGATTAACATAGAGAAACGACAGTGCTGGGGCAAAAATAAAAATGAGAGTGTGGGAGAATCACTCCCACACCCGGTCGGCTCAAGCCTTAGAATTCGAACCGCAGTTTGAACGAGATCTGCCGATGCCCAGCCTTCTCGGGTTCATAATCGGCCCGCGGAGTGATTAGTTGCCCTGCATCTGCGTTCTGGATATAAGTATCCGGATCATAGAAGTGCGGGTGATTGAATAAATCCGAGATCGCGGTCGTGAACGTCATCCCGACGCGCTCGGTCAGATGGAAGGTCTTCGCCACGCTGAGGTGGTGTACGTTCAGGCGTGGACCTATAAGCGTGTTAAATCCTGCGTTCCCGAAGCGCCCCGGAGGTACGTTTGCCGTGTTCAAGCACAATGGGTCGGTATCGGGGCAACCCGGCACCTTGAAAGCGCCCACTTGGGAGTACACAAAGGGGGTCGCAAAGCCAATCCCACAGCCCTTCGGGTCAGAACAACTGACGACAGGTGTATTGAACCAGCGGTTCTCGCTGCGCTGTCCCCCTGGCAGATTGCCATTGGTACCAGGAATCACGTCCGGGATATAGGAATTGAAGTTGTTGTTTGCCACATCGAACCCGTAGAAAAACGGCGTCATGTAATCACCTGAGCCAAAGTAACTAATGGTCTGGAGGCCCCACCCACCCACAAGAGCATCCACAACTCGGGGAGCATTGTTCATGTACTTGCGCCCTTTGCCGAAGGGAAGAGTCCAGACCGAAGTGATAGTGAACAGGTTTCTCCGTAATCCGTGGTCCACGGCCCAGACTTTCGTGGGCTGGGAGACGTCATCGGTGTTGAAAATGTTGTTCAAACTCGACGCCAAGGTGTAATGCGCATCAAAGGTAACCCATCCCTGTTTTCTAGAGGCTTCAAGTTCTAGGGCATTGTATCTAGCTTCGCCGTTATCCCTGTATTCGTAAACCCCAGAGAGATTCGGGAAGGGCAGGGTTTTTGTGCCTGCTGCAGCTGCGCTCGCCGGTAGCACGTTCACATTGAGGTACGAATAAGTGTACGAGTTCGAAAGGAAGTTCAACCCGACGCTGCGTGAGCCAACGTAGGAGGCGCGCAGGCCCATCTTGGCGACTTCCTTCTCGATGCTGAGGTTGTACTGATGGATTGTCCCGTCGTACCACTTCCGCGGGAGTGCCGTCACACTCTGACCCGGCGCCGGATTAGGTGTGCCCGCACTCGGAAATGGGTTAGGGAAAGAGAAAGGTGGTTGGCCGGATAGATGTGTGAAGGACTCAGAAAGATGAGCGAAGGGACCTGGGTGTTGGTTGTCCTGCAAATCGGAATAAAAGCGGCTATAACGCTCCGTGAATTGTCCATATCCCCCGCGAATGACGAAGTCTTTGCCCAAGCGGTAAGCTGCGGAGATGCGTGGGCGAAAATTATGCGGGTCAACGTCGGGAACGACCTTTCCGGCGGCAACCGGAATGCACGGGCGAGGAGGAGGAGGAGCAGGATAGAGTGCGCATCCAGGGCTACCAACAGCCGGATAAAGAGGGTTGACTTGTTGGAGCTTATTTTGAGGAACGAGAACCGTGCCGGTCGCAGGATCAAAGTTGTACATCAAACCGTCTGTGAACGTCGGCATGGCATAATAGTCCCAGCGAAGTCCATAGTCCAAGGTGAGCCGCGGCGTCAACTTGAAGGTGTCCTCGGCGTAGAGCCCCAGTTCCTTACTGGTCATCGTTCGATTCACGAGGGGGTCGGATCTGTCGATGGAGAACGGCAATCCGAGCAAAAAATCAGCAAAACCGCTGTCTGAATTACCTCCAGTGAACGCGCCGCTAAAAGTGAAGGAACCATAATCGGGGACTACACCGCTGTGGAACCTGAAGGCGGAAGTGTCACCACCGAACTTCCAAATGTGACGTCCCTTTTCCCAGGTCAGACTGTCTTCGTAAGAGAAGGTTCGATCGTCGTTCTTCACCCCACCGTTGACACCACTGAATTTACTCAGGCCACCATCAATGGTCATTGTTGGCACTCCTGCTACGTTGTAACCGCTAGGGTTGACTCCCTGGAGGCCAATCTTCGCGATCACATCACCGCCATCGAGCGGCTTCTGACCGGCCTCTGATGCACCATCTATAATATAGTCAGTATTGTAACCAAAGCGAAAAATATTAAGTACTTTGGGTGAGAAGACGTGAGTGTCCGTCACGACGGTCTGGCGATGATCTCGCAATCTGGTCCAGAACGTACTGGGGAGCGTGCCGGGCAAGACGAATGGGGTTTTACGCTGCAGCCATCGTACAAAGATGGAATTCTTCGAAGTGAGATTGTGATCGATGCGGAAGAACGGCCAATCCCCGCGGTAATTTTGGGCGGCGTAAGCATGGGTCCATCCAAAATTATTGAAGGCAAATACATTTGGATCACCGATGTTCGGTAGTGGGAAATACTGCTGGATCGCTGCTGCGACCGAGCTAATCCGGTTCGCCGGAATCTTATTATTGGGAAACGGTTGTCCGGTTTGCGGATCGGTAATTGTGGGAAGTCCAGTGAAGTCGCCATTCCACATCGCTTGCGTCGGAACGGTGGCATGATTAAACGAGCCCAACGGTATCAACTGCTCGTACCAGGAGAAATAGAAGAAGGTACGGTTCTTCCAAATGGGACCCGCTAGTTCCGCCTGCCAATCATGCTGGATGTACGCGGTCCTTGTAGTCTGATTATGCGGGATGGCATTCAGACCGGCATTGAAATGCTGATAGTACGCCATGCCATGGAATTCGTTCTGGCCACGCTTGGACGTAAGATTGTACGCAACCAGGCGCGCGCTGTCAGCCGGCGCGTTGACCGTTGTCACCGTGGCTTCCTGAACGAATTTGCTGGTGTTGGCTTGTTCGCCCGCGCGATCGTTGCTCACGCCGTCCATTTGGAAAGACTGCTCGTTGGCATCTTGCCCGGAAATCTTCAGATCCCAGCCATTGCCCTGAACACCGGGCAACGTGGCAAACATGGCGAGCGGAGAAGGATAGGTGTCGATGAGCGGCGTGTCTTCAATCTGCTTTGTGTCGAGTTGCCCGCTGATAGTTCCCCCTTCGGTATTGATGAGTGCTGCGCCTGCATGCACTTCCACCACATCTGTGGCGTTGCCCACTGAGAGCCGGATGTCAAAGCGCCGGGTCTGGCCGGCGTCCAACAGAATATCCTCCGCGACAAAGGCTTTAAAACCTTTCATCTCGGATTTCACCTGATACGTTCCGGGCTTCAGATTCGGGAATTCAAAGTTGCCCTGCGCGTCCGATACTGAGGTGCGAACCTGTACCCCAGTGGCAGGCTCTGTCAGGGTGATTAGCGCGCCGGCCACGACGCCACCTGATTCGTCCGTGATATTCCCCCGCAAGTCTGAGAATCCTGTTTGTGCCATAGCCATGGAACTCAGAAATGTCAACAAGCCCAAAAGGGCCAATGACGAGACAAAGACGTTAACGGTGCGGCCCCGTGTCCTGTTTCGGATTCTTCCCAGAGCTTTCCTATACTTTCCCTCCATACAAGCTCCTTTAGCTAGACGTTGCCTCGACGTCCGTGCCTCACTGCAGATCAGATCCTTTTGGTGAGTTCGCCCGAAAGCCTCCCCTGCCCCAGCCTCAGACAATTGAGCTCACGGCAGCAAATACACGTGGATTTTCACGAATCATATGATTCTTGCGCCCGATGTCAAGCAACAAATAACTATTCGAAGTAAATGAAAAGAACAAGCAAGTAATCAAAGGAATAAAACGCAAGTATTTTGAAATTAAAAGTGTGCGAGCTAAAGGGCCTTGAACTCAGCGACCGGCATCTCCAGGCAGATGCGAATGGGGAAGACGCAGTAGCGACGCAAATTTAGCGTCCACGCTGTCTCTCTGCCAAGGTGAACAAATGAATGTGTCCATTCTTGAAGCCGTCCCAAGGAGCACTCAAAACAATTCCGGTGACGCGGGTGTGTTATCGTCCATTCAAATGATGAACCTGCTCCCGCTGGTGTCTTGCTTCGTTTATCTGTTGTTGCCATTTTGGGATGCTTCACCTCCGGAGAAAGAATCCCAGGTGTACGTGCAGATCATTACCGTGAAGACGCAAGCGGAACTCGATCACACGCTGGTGTTATTGAAGGGCGGCAAAGATTTTTCTGAAGTAGCACGGATATACTCGACCCATTCTACCGCGGGCGCCGGAGGCGTTTGGGGCCCGCTTCGATTGGATGAGTTGCCCCTTGAAGTCACGCGACAAATCGAGAATGCAGCCGAAGGAGCCCTGGTACAGTTTTTTCATCCCACCCTGGGCTTTGGTGTTCTCCGGAGGCTAGATTCGCTTGCCGTGAAGAAAACTGTTCTTCAGCTTGCTCTCACCCGCGGCGCAAGCTATCTCCAGCGAAATGAGAACAATGAGGCGCTCAAGGAACTGCGAAGCGCGGTGGCACTTGATCCCCGGTCCGGTGCGGCCCACCAACTGCTAGGGCAAGCCTATCTGACGCAGGGGTCATACGAAGCGATCGGTGAAGCTAAATCAGAATTTGTCCAAGCGCTTGCGCTGGATCCAGGTTTAATTTGGTCCAGATTCTACCTCGCCAGGATTTATTTGGACTTGGGAAATCCTGAGAGGGCCAAGGAAGAACTGGAATTGGGTTTACGCACCCGCCCGAATGTTCCGCATCTTCTTTCGCTATTGGGGGAAGCAAACCGTAAACTAGGCAATCCCGAACTTTCCGCGGAGCAGAATAAAAAAGCGCTGGAAGCAGACCCCTCATTTTTTGTGGCGCACTATTACTTAGGACTGGCTTATTTGGATCTTCGAAAGGAGGAGGAAGGCATTCGCGAATTGGAAACAGCCGCGAAGTCGGACAGTCCCATTCCGGATATATACATATCTCTCGGGTTTCTCTATTTCCAGAGAGGAAATCTGGATGGCGCCATAGAACTTTACAAGAAGGCGGTGACTGCTGCTCCTGGCCGACCGGAAGGGCACTTGCGCCTCGGACAGGCTTACCGTTTGAAGAAGTTGGCGGGGCTTGCGCTGCAAGAATTAGGCCTGGCATTTCCTGACGGAGCGCACTTTCTGAACACCGCCTACTATCAACAGCTACAAGCAGACACTTTCTTCGAGCGTGGCCTGGTTTATCAGGAAATCGGAGACCGATCGCGAGCGATTGGAGCGTACGTAAAGGTTCTCGAACTGGATCCCAGCCGAGGAAATGCTCATCGCCAGCTGGCCGAGGCTTTGTTTCGACAGGGAGAATACCAGCGTGCATTGGAGCATGCCTTGGAAGCTGGCAAACTCAAGACTCCGGTCGAGCCTATTCTTCTCGAACAAATTGTTCACAGCGCCGAGACAGCATCTCCCAACATCCGCTGATACACCTTACCTCTTTGCATTGGCCTCTTCGAGGAGGAGCATTTGATCGCCCTGCAGATCGGTTAGGATCTGCTTCTTACCGCTCGGCCAGAGGATTTCCAGTTTTTTGACGCTTCTTTCATCTCCGAGGCCAAAATATAGGCGCAGGTCACTACTGCTCAAATAGCTGCCGGCATTTCCGATTTCTTTCATCTGCGTTCTGGTTGTGGTTGTGACGCGAACTTTGGCGCCCACACCAAAGGAGTTGCTTTCTTTGCCGCGAGCCTTGATGGCAATCCAATGGTTCTTGTTTCCACCGTCGTTCCTCATCAGGATGGGCCGTTGCCCACAATTGGAAATAACGATATCCAGGTCACCATCGTTATCGAAATCTCCGATGGCCATTCCTCGTCCCACGTGTTTGATTTGAAGCGCAGGTCCGCTCTCTGACGAAACATCTCGGAAGTGCCCATTTTCGTTCTTATACAGCAAATCTGTCTGCATGTAAGACAGGCCAGGATGATAGAGTTCCACGTTGTCAGTCACATGTCCGTTGGTCGCATAGATGTCCGTCTGACCATCATTGTCGAAATCAAAGAGCTTGGTTCCAAATCCCAGGCGCAGGAAACTCGAACCCAGCCCGACCTTAAGGGCGACATCTTCGAAGGTATTGTTTCCCAGATTGCGATACAGCCCGTAGTATTCTTCCGAGAAATTCGTCACGAAAAGATCTAACAAGCCATCACCGTCAAAATCGGCCATCTCTACGCCCATTCCCGCCCGGGCCCTTCCGTTAGCGTCATAGCCCGCTCCAGCGGCGTAGGCGATATCAGTAAAGGTGCCGTCGCCATTGTTCAAATAAAGAAAATTCCGAACCGTATCGTTGGAGACAAAGATGTCGGGCCACCCATCGTTGTTGAAATCTCCAAAAGCAACGCCCAGTCCTTTACCAGCGGGATTGGCCACCCCCGCGGCCTTGGAAACCTCCGTAAATGTGCCATCTCCATTGTTGTGATAGAGCAGATCGGTCATACCGTCGAAATTCCGTGGATCGCAGTACATGCGGTACCCCTCCTTTCGGAGCCCGCAATATGGATTCTTCTTCGGATCATAATCCAGGTATCGAACAACGAATAAATCCAACAATCCATCTCGATCGTAATCAAACCAGCCCGCGCTGCTGCTCCATCCACCACCCTTTACGCCAGCCTTGGCAGTCACATCCGTGAAGGTACCGTTTCCGTTGTTGTGGTACAAAGTATTCCCCCCAAATCCAGTGACATAGATGTCCAGAAATCCGTCGTTGTCGAAGTCCCCCACCGCCACCCCGGTTGCGAATCCTCCGTTGCCGGCCAGACCGGCCTCTTTGGTCACATCCACGAACGTTCCTTTGCCCGTGTTTCGGAGAAGAACATTCCCTGGAGAAGGCTTCCCCTCGGAGAGATTGGCCCCATTCGCAAAGAAAAGGTCAATGTACCCATCATTATCGTAGTCAATCCAAGCCACGCCCGATCCAAAAGTCTCAACCATGAGCTTGTCTTTCGACGCCCCATTTTCGTGCTTAAAGTTGATCTTTGCATCCGAGGTCACGTCGACAAACTGGACAAGGGTGCCAGAAGATTTTCCACCGCCGAAAGAGGAGATCATGAGAAGTAGAGGCACGGCGAGCAATAGCATCAGTTTGCGGAAAGCGCGCCCACTTTGCCGCGCAGTCCAGTGGTACATAGATTGCCTTACCATGATTGGCTACGGTTCTCAGCTACCCGCACGCGGAAAACTCGACTGGGAGACTGGGTTCTTTCACCCTCGCAAAAGAAACGTATCGCAACTTGCTGCCAGAGGGAAGCGCTGAGGGGAGCTGCTCCAAGGCGGCGGTTGTCGGACGTGACTTCTACTTCCTTCCAAAGCCAGATTTCTTTCTTGGTGCTGTGGGCAGAGCACCCACAGGTGGGAGCTCCGAGTAAATCCGTGCTCCTCCCCAGGCAGCAAGCCGGTCGCTGGTTTTCCAGCTCGCGCAGCGCCGCCAGGTCAATGTCTCGGGAACCCAGTGAACATGCTTGGGATTACTTTGATTCCGAATCTTGCCGAAGCTTCTTGTAGACAGACGAAACCTGAGATAAAAAGAAAGGCGAAGTGGGGAGCTTGTTAGAATATCGCCTCGACGAAACGGTCTTTACTGATGGCCTCTGAATGCTGAGCGAAGAACGGCAAGGCGCGATTCTTGAGATATTGAGCCGCGACGGTCGCGTGCTCGTGGTGGACCTAGCCAAGCACTTCCACACCTCCGTGGCCACAATCAGAAAAGATCTTGAGATCTTCCACATGAAAGGTCCAATTCACTTGACCCATGGCGGAGCATTGTCGGTCCGCGAGAGCGCTCTCGAAGATCCCACATTACGCGAAAAAGAGAAGTTGCATCGCGAGGAAGAATTGCAGATCGCTGCGGGGGCCCCGGGTTGACTTTCAACAATGATACCTCTTCATATCTGCGCGAAAGTCGCAGATCGGCCAGGAATCGAAGCCATTGTCTGCGAACCCGGTAGCTCCTGAGCGGCTGAACATTTCGAGGGTGCGGCTGTTCTCTCGCGATTGCGCAGCCTGAAAGAGAACACTTGGGGTTTGCGCGGAATCGCAGGGCCTTTGTAGTCTGAAGAAAATGGTTGGTAGGCGGTCAACACAAGCACCCAGGCCCCATTTGCTGAATGAAAAGACGGAAGGGCTCGGTCCGACAATGCTTGAATTTGCAGAGATCACAGAGTGTTTGCTGACGCATCGCTTGGTCCCAGCAGGTCCGGTTCCCACAACGAACGACCCGGATGGATTTTATCCCTACGAGAGCTTCTGCGAGACCAGCCAGAGGCCCGCGTTGAAGAATTACCGCATGGTTTCGATCGAAAACGACAAGGTTCGCGTGAAGATTTGCCCGGATCTAGGGGGACGCGTCTGTTCCATTTTTCTCAAAGAGAGCGAGGTCGAAACTATTTTCTTTCCGCGCATCATTAGACCGGCACGAATCTTACCCCGACAATCATTTACCGGAGGCGGTATTGAGCTGAGCTTCCCGATTTCGCACAGCCCAGTTCAAATTGTTCCCGTACTTTATGAAGTAACGCGTGATCCGGAAAGAGTCTATGTTTCCTGTGGAGAGAAAGAGCTCAGGTTTGGAATGAACTGGACCGTCGAATACTCCCTTGGTGAGAGGGATGCATTTCTGACTCAGCGGACAGCATTCTTCAATCCTGATCGAGACGCTCATCCCTGGATGTCTTGGTCAAATGCAGGCGTACCCGCCCAACCTGAGACAGAGTTCCATTTCCCCGACGGCCCCGTTCTTGTTCACGGCCGGGAGGTGCGCATCATCGACTGGAAGACCGAAGGTCCACGGCGCCAGGCCGACGTGCATCGCATGACTGGATTCTTCTGGAAGAGACCGGATTGTTATGCATTTGGAGTCTTCACCCCAAGTTTGAGAGCAGGTCTCTATCACGTGGCCGATCCTTTGCGAGTACCCGGGATCAAACTGTGGAGCGACGGCATCGGACGCGATGAGGCATGGGTGAGTCAATATACGCTAGACGGTCAGCAATGCCTGGAGATCCAAGCCGGTCCTCTAGTCGATCAGTCGGTGAAAGACGTCCTTCAGCCCGGTCAACTGCGACACCACATTGAATTCTGGATTCCTTCCGAAACGCCGCTTGATATTCGAGCCATCCCGCTTCCTCATCCACCACTGAGAGAACTAGACAAGGTACCCCTTTTTGGATGGGCCAGGAGTGAGGAGGTTCGCGATTGGCTCAGTCTCGCCTCCGCAAAGAAATCAGGCGACATCAGTCAAATCCCGAGAGCGCCGGGTATTGATAGCAACCGCTGGGCCGTCAGCGGAATCGCTGACTTAGGTGATGCGCTCTCCTTTGCGGCTTTGTACACAGAAGGAAGAGAGCGAGACCGGTGGTTATTTCAACTCGGTGCGTGGTTCGCCGGTCGCGGCGAGACAAGCGCTGCGCTGGAGGTTCTGGCGCGGTCGGGCGACGATCGCGCCCGGGCGCTATCTGGACGTCTATGGCTGGTGAAAAAACGGGACGCGGATGCTGCGGCAAACTGCTTTCGAGCCATCGAGTCAGAAGCAATCGCGCTTCATCCCCAAGTCGTGATTGAGCGCGATAAGGCGCTCGCTGCGCTCGGGAGCGAAACCCTCGATGAGCGCGGGCGCTGGCTCAACGCGGTCTCGGCTCTCGATGACGAATGGTTGGCCGAACGGCGCGCGAGCTGGTTGATTGACTGTGGGAACTCGCAGGCTGCTTTCGACTTGCTTACAAGCGCCCGCTTCCAATTGGTACATCAGCGATATGAGCGGACTCGCCTGTGGAGACAAGTTGAAACCAGTCTTGGTTTGAAGCCCGTTGAGTATCCATCTTGGTTGGGAGAAGACGATCTGGCGGAATTTGGAGCATATCGTGACGATCCGGCAGTTTGATGAGGAGCTGTGTCTTCGTAGGGAATCTGAATACTACCGGTGCAGGGCTGGCTGATGGCTCCGCTACTGCAACTAAGAAAGGCACCGCGATGGCATCAGCACTAGGCCATCTCAATACATTCACTTTCTGGAGAGCTATCTTGGCAAATTCTCGCCTAGCAGGTTTTATCAGTTTTCTTTTGCTTGGTTTTTGTACGCTCTGCCTTCCCGGTAATCTTCTCGCCCAAGAAAAACGTTCGCCAGCGACCATGCCTCTGCCCGCACATGTTATGCAGGGTGAAGGCGAATTCCTCATCGACGGAGATTTTGGTGTTGCTCTAAAAGGTTACAAGGAAGCTCGTCTTGAACGAGCACAGCAGCGCTTCCTGGATACACTTTCGCAGGAAACGGGGATCCCGCTGTGGCGCCAAGCAATCCTCAACCCCCCGCACTTCATAGTTCAGACTGCGGGACCGAGTGCGGCGGTCCAGCAACTGGGCGAGGACGAATCTTATCACCTCGAGATCTCAACCACCGACGTTCAGTTGACGGCGCCCAATCCGATTGGTGTCCTTCGCGGACTCCAGACCTTCCTCCAACTAGTAAGGGTCACTCCGAGAGGCTTCAGCGTTCCGGCCGTTACTATTGACGACAAGCCCCGCTTCCCTTGGCGTGGACTCCTGATCGACTCTGGACATCGTTTTGTACCCATACCCGCCCTGAAGCGCAATCTAGACGGCATGGAGGCGGTCAAACTGAATGTCTTCCATTGGCGTTTTGCGGACAATCAGGGCTTCCACATCGAAAGCAAGAAATTTCCACTATTACAGGAAAAGGGTTCCGGTGGCTTTTATTACTCCCAAGACGAAGTCCGGAAGATCATCGCGTACGCTCGCGACCGCGGTATCCGGGTGGTCCCAGAGTTTGATATGCCTTGCCACACCACATCCTGGTTTCTGGGCTACCCGGACTTGACCAGTGGTCAAGATCCCTCCCGTAGTTCGGCGATAGATCCCACTCGCGAAAGCACGTACAAGTTTCTCACCGAATTCATTGCTGAGATGGCTGCCCTATTCCCCGATTCCTACTTTCACGCGGGAGGAGACGAATGCGACGTCAAGGAGTGGGAGGGCAACCCGCGCATTCAGGACTTCATGCGGGCACATGCGATTAAAGATGGTGCAGCCCTGCAAGTGCTTTTCACAGCCAAAATCCAGAAGATCATCGCGGGCCGCAAGAAGATCATGGTGGGATGGGACGAAGTACTGCAGCCCGATACACCCAAAGATGTCGTCATTCAATCCTGGCGCGGGCCAAACTCGCTGGCAGAGGCCGCACGGAACGGTAACCGTGGCGTGCTCTCATCCGGCTACTATATTGACTTGAACCAGTCAGCCGCCGAGCATTACCTGGTCGACCCATTAGGGGACAGCGCAGCCACGCTTACACCGGATCAGAAGTCCCGCGTTCTCGGCGGTGAAGCCACCATGTGGACAGACATTGTTTCCCACGAAAACATGGACAACCGGATATGGCCGCGTACTGCCGCAATCGCCGAGCGCTTGTGGTCCCCTCAAGAAGTGCAGGATGTGGACTCGATGTACCAGCGACTCGCAATCATATCGCAGAAACTAGGTTACTACGGTCTGCGCCACCGTCTCATAACAGATGAAATGCTACAGCGCATGAGCGGCGAGCCGGATCCAGTGCCGTTGAAGGTCCTTGCAGCCGTCGTGCAACCTCCCAGATTGTATGAGCGTCAGCAGTTGCGAACCTTCACAGACTTTACGCCCCTCAACCATCTTGACGATGCGGTTCCCCCGGAAAGCGATACGGCGCGCGAATTTAACGAGATTGCGAAGCGGATCGCCTTAGGAAAAGCAGATCCACAAGAGTGGCAGCAGGCTCGGCAATGGCTGGTGCTGTGGCGAGACAACGATGCCAAGCTGCAACCCTTGCTGGAACGATCATACCTGACGCAAGAGTTGGCCCCGGTGTCGCGTAACTTGTCCCGGGTTGCAGAGATCGGCTTGCAGGCTTTGGATGATCTGCATGAGAATCGTCTCGTCAGCGCAGGTTTGCGGCACCGAAATATCGAATTTCTGAAATCCTCCGGAAAACCACAGGCGGTCCTGCTGCTTATGGTAGCGCCTTCGGTTGAGCTGCTCGTGCAGGCAACCAGAACTCAGTAGCATCAATTTTGGAAATTGGGGAGCAGGTCAGTCTCATACAGATTCTTCAATTGAATCCATGCCCAATTCGCAGCCTGTGAGAATCCGACAGCGGCCCGTGCCTTCAGGATTTGCATTAGTGCCGCTCGGTCTGCAGCGTGCCGTTGTATCAGCTGGTACAGTTGGAGGGGGGCAGGTCAGCGGTCTTGCGCAGCAAGTTATTCACGGCGCAGCGCTACGACCGGATCCAATGCTGTTGCTCGTCGGCTCGCAACGAGTGCTGATAGGAGCGTCGCGGCCATCACACATACCACAGAGCTGAGAAGCACATGCGTTGCCGTGGGCGACACTCCATATACAGAGAACCGCAAGACGCCAGCGAAGTTTGTTTGTGTGGAGTGCGGATTCTCAGCCAATGCAGATTTTGTTGGCGCTGTGAATATTAAAGAGGCGGGACTCGCCTTGAGCGCCTGTTCGCAACCTTCGCCTGCGGCAAGGGCGTCGTGGCAGTTAACCCACCGAAGCGACTCGGGTGCAATCGTGCGCCTGAGAGCTGTAGGAATCCCCTCCGTTCACGGACCGTTCACGGAGGGGAGGATGTCAAAGAATTCGTCACGGAGCTTCCGCAGAATCCGCTTTTTGCGAGTGACCAGGGCAGCCGAGCATGTTTCCTGAAGATGCGGTCACCTGCATGGCGTTCGCGTTCAGAATCTGGTAGTCCCGATAAACGATTGTCAGCAAAGAACTCCCAACAATGCGCACTTGCGTATTGGTTTCATTTCGTGCCGGTAGCCAGAATTCGCCTATCTTTTCATAGGTGACGTGGATGGCATTTCGCTTCGTCCACCACGAGGGGTTCTTGGCTGGTTCGCCTTCCATGCGCGCCACCGCGAAGTCCTGTCCGTCTACCCAAATCCGGCCGCGGAACAGGAATTTATTCTTGATTCGCGGCGTAACTTCGAGGATATAGGAGCCCTGATGGCCTGTCCGCTCATAGGTTACCAGGCGGAATTCGTAGTTTTTTGGACCCATCGCCGTCTGCCGGCGTTGTTCCTCCTGCATGGCCTCTACCTCTGCATCGAGAAGTCGCTTCAAGACTCGCCCCTGCAAGAGTTCTGAGCCGCTCTCCGTAAGAATGCAGAATTTCTTTTCGTCAGGCCGCCGGTAGGTCATCGCCACCACCAGTGTGGCGCTCTTACTCGCCAATCCGTGATATTCGAGATTATAAATGCGGGTCCCACGGTAACTCTCCAGGGCCTGGGCGCGTTGTTCGTTCCTTTCCACCATTCTTTGCACGACCTGATCTGCCGTGAGCGGGGCCACGGATGTCTCTTGGGCGAAGGAAACATTCGCCGGGGTTCCGGCGAGGAACACGCACATCACCAAGCCGATCGTGGACAGCAGTTGTACTTTTCCTCGTCCGGATGTCATCGTATGCTCCGCGTTCCCAGGTAGTCGTGCGCCGGCTTGGTGGACTGGCTTCGGCGACAATCCTCCAGCACTCACCAAGGTAGCATCCTACAGGCCGCGGAGGCGGTTGCGTGTTCCCTTATGCACCTGCATGCCTGTGTCGCGCATGAGCGCGATTACGCAGACCAAATCGCAATTCCCCAGCCGATCAAAAGGTATCGACACGGAAAAACGAAAACCCTGACAAATGTGAATTAATGAGTGAGTTTCCGATATGAGCTAAGGTTGCCGGTCTGATCATGCTGGCGCGGCAGGGAAGTTGGGTTGCGCTATGAACTCAGGAGGACGGGGATAGGAAGCGCATGGTCCTGGGCTTTGGGACGTATGTCCTAACATGCACGGCGTTTGTCTGCGCGGGTGCAAGTTCGACGCAGCCTCAAGGAACAAACGAAACAAATGCTTCGCAGCGACCGGCCCAATCCGCTTTGATCGCTTGTTGCGTCTATGATGCAAATCCTCGCGCGCCCGCAGCTGGCTCGTTGCTATGGTACAAAGGCGTTTCTGGCTTAATACAAGCGCTTTCGGACCTCTGGCCCGTCTGAAGATCGCACTAACCCTCTTTGATTCAGGGTGTTCAAAATTTCCTAAGTTTGCGTTTCAACGCAAAGCGAGCATTAACTGCTGAAGATGTTCGTGCTCAGGAATTCATTGTGGAATTTTCCGTGCGGGTCGTACTTCTTGCTCAATTGGATAAAGTCGGGCAATTTCTTATAAATAGAGTGCAGTTCCGACGGCGGCACGGTAAATAGCTTTCCCCAGTGCGGCCGAGCCTTAAATGGAGCCAATTCTTTTTCAATGAATGGCATTAGCATTTTGACCGCTGGCCAGTCCTGTTTCCAGGTAAAGTGAATGGTCACCGAAGGCTGTTCGTGGCAGGGACTCAACCACAAATTGTCAGCGGCGATCGCGCGGATCTCGGAAATCATCAGGTGCGGACTGATCCGATCGCGCAGTCGTTCCACTGCCAGAATTGCTTCGACCGCATGCTGGCGGGGCACGAAGTACTCCGTTTGTAACTCTTTACCGGCGCTAGGGGTGAAGCCCATGCGAAAGTGCGGCAGTCGTTCATACCATGGGCCAGCAACGCCCATTTGTTCGGTACAGTTCTCAGCGGACAGTTCCGCAATGGGGTGCAGATTCTTAGTAGCACGTTTCGCCCCGAAGAATTCCGGCGTGGCGTCAAATGCTTGCCCTTCTTCCATGCGGCTTTTGATCCAAACTTCGTTGATACGCTGGTTCTGCCAGTCGGTAAACAGGCTGACACTATAAGCGCTGGATTGGATTGCATCAAAGTGATCCTTCATTTCAGCAAGCGGCAGGTTTTCGTACACGTACTGGCGCATCATGAAGGTTGGCTGAATATCGAGCGTGACCTTTGTGATCACGCCCAGCGCGCCAAGCCCAACAACCGTCCCCAGAAACACTTCGCCGTCTCGTTGGCGGGATAGCTTAACCACCTCGCCGGCAGCCGTAACGATCTCCAGTGCTGACACCGCCGTCGCGAGATTGCCATTCTTTTCGCCCGAACCATGCGTTGCGGTGCTGATCGCTCCCGCTATCGAAATATGAGGCAACGAGGCAAGATTGTGCAACGCAAAGCCCTTGCTATCGAGGACCGGACACAGTTGACCATAGGTCATGCCGGCATCGACCGTCACGGTGTGTGCTTCCGGCTCCA
>WNGI01005322.1_pt1 | contig 19786 bp, 20 predicted proteins | sample 5400621 | NCBI WGS metagenome assembly WNGI01 (sample SAMN13153374, study PRJNA577476) | soil metagenome | isolation source: 20 cm soil or saprolite under Garry oak tree replicate 1 | place: USA:California | collected 2016-06-15
TCGCCTGGACGAGGTTGTTTACGAGGAATTCAAGGGCACAGGCAATCTGGAGATACGCCTCTCGCGGGAATTGGCCGACCGCCGTATCTTCCCCGCAATCGATGTCGCCGCATCGAGCACGCGCCAGGAAGAACGCTTGCTGACACCTCCTGAATTGAGTACCATGGCAATCCTGCGCCGCAAAATGGCCGATCTTCCCAGACGTGAGATTACCGAGCAGGTGATCCACTTATTCGAAAAGACCTCCTCGAATGCCCAGTTAGTCGAAGCTGTCACGAAACAGGGCTAACACTAAACAAAAGGCAAAGGATCGCTCCTACGCTGCCACGGAATCCCCAATCAATCACATCCGTGTATAGTAAGGACGACCCTTGCGGTCGTTCTGGACGCGTGTTCGCCCAGGAACTTACGTTTCTATGCCGTCTTCTCCTGAAAGCGGAACAACCTCAATGCGATCACGAAACAGATCAGTCCGTATGCCAGCAGTCCCAGGATATCAGGAGCCACCTGCACAAAATCCTTGCCAAGGATCATCACCCCGTTTAGCCCCTCCATAGCCCATGCAGTGACGCCGATCTTGGCAATCTGCTGCATCCATGCTGGCTCCAGGAACAGGGGCCACCACGCCCCGCCGACTGCAGACGTGAGTAATACTACCAGTGTCACGATAGGATTAAGCTGGCGACGTGTCTTGACAAGAGAAACGAGCAGAATGCCTAACCCGGTTGTAGCGAAGCTGGTACCTATGAGCAGCGCAATCACCGCGGGCAACGAGCCGAAGTGCAGGTGGAATGCGAAGTAACCGATGCCAAAGAGCACAGCAAGCTGCGCCAGAGTGAGGATGAACTGTGCCAGGAGCTTACCACCCAACAGAGCGTATTTCTGCACGGGAGCAATCAGTAAGCGCCGGAATGTGCCATCTTCCTTCTCCTGCAAGATCGTCGCTGCCGCGGCATTGACACCGAAAAGCGCGAAGAATATCGCATATCCTGGAACCAGTTGGTCAAAGGAGTTGATCGTAACAGCCTTACCAGCAGTCAGCGCCTGAACTGCTGACGATCCCCCTGTCGCACTGGCCTTGCCCACAGCTGTTGTTATGCTTTGAGCATCAATGCTACTCTTTGCACAGTGGTTTCCCGGCTGATTACAGACGCTATAGACCTGTCCAACAGCCGAAGTGCCGGCAAATTGTGAACTTAGTACGCCTGATACTATATTTTGTACAATAGTGGCACGCGGGTCGTTACCGCTTGGCAAAGAGTAGAACTGCACAAGATTTTTAGGAGTTGTGCCAGTATTGGCAGCGTTTATGAATTTATCAGAGGTCGCCGCCGGAATGACAACACCTGCATTCACATTGCTGTTATTGGCAACCTGGTCGGTCACCTGGTTGGGGTCGTTGTACTGATTAACCGTAATCTTCAGTTTATCAGTGTTGATATGTAGTGCATTCACAATCGCCTTACCAACAAAACCGCTGTCCTGGTTACTCACGGCTACTGTAATGGTAATTTGGCTTGAGCCGCTACCAAAAAGATTGCCAAAGGCAAAACCAATCACAACAATCAACACTAGTGGAACAATGAGCAGCAAAAAGAGCGAGTTTCTGTCCCTGAGAATCTGTAAAAGGTCCTTTTTTGCTATATACCAGAGGTTTTTCATGATGTTCTTCTTCCTTCATTGATGAAAAGCTAGAGACGATGGTGGTGTGGCTTTCAATCTCGTAGCGTTTTGCCCGTCAATTGGATGAATAGCTCTTGCAGTCCATGAGGTCGCTGCACTTCACGATTCTGGTCGCGCATCGCCAGCAGTTGCTCTAGAGTGCCCAGAGCTATGATGCATCCCTCGTCCATAATGGCGATATGGTTACAGAGCCGTTCAGCTTCCTCCATGTAATGAGTTGTATAGAGGATGGTAATTCCCTGATCGCGTAACTTTTCGATAGTATCAAAAATGTTCTCGCGTGATTGCGGGTCCACACCAACGGTCGGTTCATCCATCATCAGGAAAGCGGGCCGATGAATCATAGCAATGGCCATATTAATGCGCCGCTGCATACCCCCGGAAAAGTTTTTAATAGGTTCCTTACGGCGTTCGTAAAGTCCAACAAAGTGTAGTATTTCTTCTGCACGCTCCTTGCGTTCTTTCGCGGATACCCCGTAGATCTCACCGAAGAACCCGAGGTTCTCCATTGAATTCAAATCTTTATACAGCGCGATTTCTTGTGGCACGACGCCAATGTTGCGTTTCACTTTCATTGGCTCTTTGGTAACCGATAACCCATTGATATTGGTGTCACCAGAGGTAGGTTGAAGGTAGCCGCACATCATATTAATGGTGGTGCTTTTCCCCGCCCCGTTAGGGCCTAGCAGCCCGAAGATCTCGCTTTTGCCAATCGTGAAAGAGACCCCTTTAACGGCCTCGTGTTTGCCAAAAGTTTTAACGAGGTTCTGAACATTAACTTCAACTGTACGCCCGTCCTTTGGTAAGTGGATTGGCCCAGTCTTGCTTGTCTCGCGCATTGAATCTTGCACTATGATTGCTCCTTATTCAGGTAGATAAAAGAAAATGATGTACTTCGTCGTCAAGAGAAGTATACAATGTGCTGCATGGGTTGAGACAGTAACGAAAGATGGATATTGTGGGAACGGCCTTAAGTCATGAATATGTACATTCAAGTATAAACCCCTGACTAGTTTTTGATTGATGCCACCTAAAACACGTATGATATACTAAAGCTAAAAGAATCATGATAAATAGAGATGGGAGAGCAAACTATGCGCTGCCCCTATTGTGGCCGGAATTCAGAGCGAGCGAACTATTGTACACATTGTGGACGTGATTTAAGAGCTTCACTATCCCAACAACCTGCGGTTAAACCGCCGCCATATCAGCAATCACCTCAGAGATATCCAACCCCGGCACACAATCAACAGCAGCCAGACCAACTGCCGCCGCTGGGATATCCAACATCGGCCCCGCGTCAACAGCCACCATACCAGCAGCCGCGCCAGGTCCCACCAGCACAGCCGCATTCATCACCAACTGCGCCGTCGCAGCCCCAGTCACGTCGTGTCAGTCAACAGGAAGCGCCTGTTCGTGTCCCACCCCCCGCGCCAGAACCTCCCGCCCCCGAAGCTCCGGTCCCGTTTCCACCACATACTGTAGAGCAACTACGGGCGCTTGAACAGGGAGCGCTGGCTTTCAATATTCTAGACACGACGACGGATGGCAAGCGGAAAAAAACTGTACGTATCACCTATCCAAAGAGCGTTGCCTGGCAGCAAGTTGCCACGCTGCTCAAAGCCTTCAAAGAGCAGCAAGAAACGCAATTTGAGACGATCATCATCCAGGGGTATTTGCCACAAGACCCGGGTGGCTTTACCTTTACCAATGGCCAGCTGATTTTCGATCGCAATGTACGCCTGGGAGGCCAAACCCTGAACCGCTACCAGATTGATACTGGCAACGGACTGGCGATAGATTCTGTACGCATTGTCCTATCTGAGTAGTGAGGAGATCGGATGCAGGCCGTAGAACTCATTCGCAAGAAACGCGATGGCCATAGCCTTAGTACCGAGGAGATTAGCTGGTTTATTGCCGAGTACATGCGCGAGCAAATCCCCGATTACCAGATGTCATCGTGGTTGATGGCGGTCTACTGGCAGGGCATGGATGCTCGCGAAACCAGTGATTTGACAATGGCGATGGCACGCTCTGGTGAAGAACTGCATGTGCGCGATGTCATTTCGCCTGTGGTGGATAAGCACAGCACGGGCGGCGTTGGTGATAAGGTGACCCTGGCGGTAGCTCCGCTGGTAGCGGCCTGTGGAGTTGCAGTAGGGAAGATGACGGGCCGGGGGCTTGGTCACACTGGCGGTACCGTCGATAAGCTGGAGTCCGTCACAGGATTTCGTGCCACGCTCTCCCGCGAAGAGTTTATGCGCATACTTACGCAACACTCGCTTGTTTTAGCAGGTCAATCGCACGATTTAGCTCCGGCTGACGGAAGAATGTATGCGCTGCGTGATGTTACTGGTACAATCGAGAGTATTCCTTTGATAGCAGCCAGCATTATGAGTAAAAAACTGGCTATAGGAGCATCGCACCTTTTACTCGATATCAAGGTTGGCTCTGGCGCTTTTATGAAGACGGTGGAGCAGGCGCGGCAACTGGCGGCAACAATGGTTGCTATTGGGCAGTTGGCCGGGCTGCATACTGTCGCTGCTATCACCTCGATGGATCAACCCCTGGGGCATGCCATCGGCAATGCACTGGAAATGGCCGAAGCTATCGCTATTCTCCATGGCAGTGGTCCAAAGGATGTCTCGGATCTCTGTTACCATGAAGCCGCGGAATTACTGGTCATGACGGGTAGCACTGGCAGTTTCTCCGAAGCTGAGAGCCGTGTTGAACACGCTGTACGTTCTGGAGCCGCTGTTGCGAAGCTAGCCGAGGTTATCTCAGCCCAGGGCGGTAATGCACAACAGATTGAACAACCACAATTACTGCCTGCAGCGCCGGTACGCTCTATGCTCGATGCGCCGCGCAGTGGCTATATTGAGGGAATACAATCTGAGCAAATTGGCCTGGTAAGTATGCAGCTTGGTGCGGGGCGGTTTAAAAAAGGCGAGCAGATCGATCACCGTACCGGCCTGGTTCTGCAAGCAAAGGTCGGTGAGTATCGTAAGGGTGGAGAACCACTTGTGGAGATTCACGCGCGCACGGATGCCGAGGCCAGCTCGGTGCGAGACGCATTACAGGCCTGTTACAGTTGGAGCGATAACCCAGCAACGGTCGGTCCGCTGGTTTATGATACGATTCGCCCATAACGCGAAAGGCATATTGGTTGCCGGAAACCACAGTTCTTTAAAGATAAGTGTTTGGCACTATCCTGTTAATTCCTTCCTCTCCGCTGTTTTTGCCAATTTAGGGCATGATAGAGTGAGTCTCTTCTGCTCAAAGAGCACACCCGCTACAAATGAAACAAGTGAAACAAGTGAAACAAGTGAAACAAAAATTAAGCAGGGTTCTCTAGAGGAGTGAAGGCGGCCCAAAGGCCTCATCCCCACAACCCACCCGCTCCTATGGGTACGCCTTCCCTCTCCCTCAAATAACCTGCCGTTGGAAGTGGGCGGGGCTTGCCGTTCTAAGCCTCAGTGTAGCAACGATGCGCTGCAACATTGGCTCATTAATCGGCGTCACGACTGGTTACGCTAGTTTCTGTAAGAAGCTTGCTACGGTACGAATACCCCTGTAGAATTGGGTGAGAGAGTATTTCTCATTTGGCGAGTGCAGGTTATCGTCGGGCAGGCCAAAGCCCATCATCACCACTGGCACGTTCAGCACTTCATGGAAAAGGGCTGCTATCGGTATCGAGCCTCCTTCACGAATGAGGACAGGGTCCTTGCCAAATGTCTCTTTCAACGCTGCTGCTGCCGCTCGCATTGGAGGAGTGTCTGGCGGAATCAGGACGCCCTCACCGCCGTGAATATTAGTTACCTTCACCTCTACTCCTGCTGGAGCCAGTTCTTTTACTCGCCGCTCAAAGAGCATAAATGCCTCGTTCGACTTCACATCCGGCGGTAGGCGCAGGCTTATTTTGGCTTTACTGACAGCAGGAATAACTGTCTTGGCTCCCTCCCCAACAAAGCCACCGGTAATGCCATGCACCTCAAGGGTAGGACGTGCCCACATGCGCTCCATCGGCGGATATTCTGCCTCACCGGTAAACTGTGAGACACCCATTTCTTCTAGCAGAGACTCATTGATGTGCAGGGGATCCTCATTCCAGAATTTCAACTCCTCCGCCGTCGGCTTGCGAACCTTATCGTAAAGACCTGGAATGTGAATATGCCCCTCGGCATCCTTCAAGCCAGCAATAATAATGGCAAGGCTATGTAACGGGTTGGGAGCCACGCCGCCGAATTCGCCTGAATGAAGATCGCGTTTTGCCCCGCGCACTTCTACCTCGGTGTAGATTATGCCGCGCAAACCGTAAATGAGCGCGGGAATATCTTTGGCAGGCATGCCAGTGTCGCAGACAAAGGCTGCATCACACTGCAAACGTTCGGGATAGGTGCTGACATAATGCTCGATTGACTCACCGCCGGCCTCTTCTTCCCCCTCGATAAGGACCTTTACATTGACCGGTAATGTACCATTGACCGTCATCAGTGATTCCAGGGCCTTGAAGACCAGCATAGTCTGGCCTTTATCGTCGCAGGCCCCCCGGCAGTACAGATTATCGCCGCGGATCGTCGGTTCAAAAGGAGGAGTATTCCATAGTTCTACCGGATCAACCGGCTGCACATCGTAATGCCCATAAATAAGCAGCGTTGGCTTCCCTGGCGCTTTAAGCCATTCACCATAGACGAGTGGATTCCGCGTCGTCTGGATCAACTCGGCACGTTCAAAGCCAATGTGCTTTAACTGCTCAACAGCGTACTCAGCTGCCCGGCGAATATCAGTTACATGTTCCGGCAGCGTGCTGATGCTAGGAATACGCAACCAGCCTTTCAGGTCTTCAAGAAAACGGCCCTCGTTCTCCGTAATATATGTTTCCAACTTTGTCATAACGCATTATCCTTTCCTGGAAAATATGTCTTATCCTAACACGGGAGCAGGGTAGTCACAAGTGGGATACCAGACATTGCTGGTGCTATGACAATTGAGGCCGAGGCATTGATCGGCGAATCATAAGATCAACATGGCATCGCCAAAACTAAAAAACCGGTAATGCTCATGTATGGCCTCTTGATAGGCTTTCTCTATGAGGGCTTTGCCAGCGAACGCGCTGACAAGGAGAAGTAGTGTTGAGCGAGGCAGGTGGAAATTCGTAATCATGGCATCCACGACTCGAAAACGATAGCCAGGAGTGATGAACAGGCGGGTTGACCCACGATACGGACAGACCCGTCCATCATAAAAACCTGCCACACTCTCCAGCACACGCATCGATGTCGTACCTACTGCCACGACGCGACCGCCAGCCTTGCGCGTTTCTTCGATGAGTTCAGCGGTTGGAGCATCCAGCTCGATCTCTTCGCTGTGCATCTTATGATCGCTGACATCCTCAACCTCGACTGGCCGAAAAGTATCCAGCCCTACATGCAAGGTCACGAAACCAACGCGTATCCCTTGCTTTCGCAGGTGCTCTAACAGGCCAGGTGTAAAGTGCAAGCCGGCAGTGGGAGCTGCCGCCGAACCGCTGATGCGCGCATAGACTGTCTGGTAGCGTTCTGGGTCGGTCAGTGTTTCGTGAATATAAGGCGGCAGCGGCATGTGTCCCAGCCGCTCAATAAGCTGACCTACGGTCAGAGATTGTTCCGCCGCCGGGGAGAAACGTATAACCCGTCCACCTGCCTCTGTATGCTGCAATACCTCTGCGTTGAGGGCCAGATTGGGTGGTCCTTCGTGGCTAAATTCAAGGCGCGAGCCTTCACGCAGGCGGCGTCCCGGGCGCACTAATGTTTCCCAACAATCAGGCCCGATGTCTGTACGTTCTGCCAACAACAACACTTCAACCGCGCCACCGGTCTCGGCCCGCCGACCTAACAATCGCGCGGGAATTACGCGGCTCTGGTTTGCAATTAAGAGATCACCTGGGCGAAGATACTGGCCAAGGTCACAAAAGCGTCGATGCTCAAGAGTACTGGTCTCACGGTTGATTACCAGCAGACGTGAAGAATCGCGAGGCTCAATTGGAGTCTGAGCGATCAACTCAGGCGGCAGATTATAATCGAAGTCACTTATCTTCACGATGTTGTCGTCCACAGGCCCACACCCGTCCCATTGCTCCCGCCAGGTGGCGTCAATCCCAGGTGTTGATAAGCCGCTTGCATAGCAACACGGCCACGGGGTGTGCGTGCAATGAAACCCAGCTGAAGCAGGTACGGTTCATAGACGTCTTCTATCGTTTCCGTGTCTTCACTGGTACTGGCAGCCAGCGTATCCAGCCCGACCGGCCCTCCGCCAAATTTCTGGATAATGGCAAGCAGCAGGTTGCGGTCGGTCGAGTCAAGACCTATCTGATCAACCTCAAGGGCATCAAGAGCGGCCTTTGCAACGTCCCTGGTAATGAATCCATCGGCCCGCACCTGCGCATAGTCGCGCACGCGCTTGAGGAGGCGGTTGACAATACGTGGCGTGCCACGGGCCCGCCCAGCAATCTCATCGATACCTTCTATATCTGCGGGAGTCTTTAAGATACGAGCCGAACGAATCAAAATCTCTTTGAGTGCGGCAGGATCATAATATTCCATACGGTAAATAGCGCCAAAGCGGTCGCGCAGTGGAGCAGTAAGCGAACCTACTCGCGTGGTAGCACCAACGACCGTAAAGGGCGGCAGCGAGAGACGAAGGGACCTGGCACTAGGTCCCTTGCCGATCATCACATCGAGCGCGAAGTCCTCCATCGCTGAATACAGCCGTTCTTCGACGGCTCGAGCAAGACGATGTATTTCATCAATGAAAAGCACTTCTCCTGGTTGGAGCGCCGTAAGAATAGAGGCCAGGTCACCCGCGTGTTCTATAGCGGGTCCAGAGGTGGTTTTCATAGAAACCCCCATCTCGACAGAGATGATGTTACAGAGCGTTGTTTTACCCAGTCCCGGCGGCCCATAGAGGAGAACATGATCGACTGACTCCTTGCGGCGGCGAGCAGCTTCCAACAAAATGCTCAGGTTCTCTTTAATTTTCTCTTGCCCAATATATTCTGAAAGGCGGCGGGGACGCAGGCTTGTCTCGATTGCCTGCTCCTCCTCGCTCATCTTGGGCGAGACAAGCCGGTCACTCATGCTCTATGCTCCTGATTAGCTGAAACTAGTGTTCTATATTGGTATATTGATATTATATCAGAGTTGATCCTCGTGGTCGAGGGGTTTTCTTTCACAAGTATCTATTCTTTCAGCCTCATTCGTGATCTACATGTAACCTCTTTAATCAAACCAATTCAATGAATCAAAGAAAGAGATAGAGCGTTCTGGAAGGTAGTACAAAGATGGCAGACAGTAGTATAGGCCAACGACTGGGTAATTACCGGCTCATCAGGCTATTGGGGCATGGTGGTTTTGCCGATGTTTACTTAGGCGAACATATCTATCTCAAGACCCAGGCGGCTATCAAAGTGCTGCATACCCAGTTGCAACCTGAGGATATAGAGAAATTTCGCAGCGAGGCCCTGACTATCGCTCACCTGATACACCCTCATATTATACGAGTACTGGACTTTGATGTAGAGAACGCTGCTCCCTTTCTTGTCATGGACTACGCACCTAACGACACGTTGCGCCATCGTCACCCCAGAGGTACACGGCTGCCGTCAGCGGTTTTTCTGCCGTATGTGAAGCAGGTTGCATCCGCGTTGCAATACGCGCATGATCAAAAGCTGATTCATCGCGACGTGAAGCCAGAAAATATGCTCCTGGGACGCAATAATGAAGTGCTACTCAGTGATTTTGGTATCGCGCTGGTCTCTCAAAACTCACTTTCCCAGAGCACTGAGGACCTGGTTATTGGCACAATGTCCTATATGTCACCCGAGCAGATTCAGGGCAAGCCGCGTCCCGCCAGTGATCAGTACGCCCTGGGAGTCGTTGTGTACGAGTGGATCAGTGGAATGAAACCTTTTAACGGTTCATATATGGAGATCGTTACTCAGCATCTGTCAGCTCCTCCACCGCCATTAGATGAGCGTGCCCTGGAACTCCCTCATGCCGTTCAACAAGTGGTGTTAAAGGCACTCGCAAAAGATCCTCATCAACGTTATGAACGTGTACAAGATTTCGCCAACGCGTTAGAACAAGCCTATCAATCAAAAGGACCAGCCGTGGGGATGCCGCCCCCTGTCGCGGTAACACCACCACAGGCCAATCGAACAAAACAGCCCGTTTTTACGGTATACCCGCCTGTTGATACCGTACCACCTCAACAGGTCAATCAAGCAAAACGCCTTACGAACACGGTAGAAGCATATAATTTCCCTATAGCGCCTTCGGCTATCCCTAAATCTGCGCAGAAATTAGGGCATGGTCTTAGGCGAGGTTTAAAAGTACTTGCAATTCTAGTTGTCCTGTGCGGGCTGCTCGTCTGTGGCCTCGGCTACGCGGCATTTCACTATTTTTCAGCGCAGAATACTCCTGTAAGTACTGCAGGGGCCAGTGCAATGGCAAGTGATTTATGCAGGCCGTCTCTAACCGCAACTATGACCAGGCATATAACGATCTCGGTCCTCCTGTTACCAGGGACACTACAAGAGATCAATTCAAAAATCAAGCACAAAGTGAGGATAGTTGTTACGGCCCTGTAACGCATTACACGGTTATAAATGCTGGTACACCGTCTAAAGGGAATACGCTGAGCTATCGTTACACGATTACACGGGAAAAACTTTCAAGACCATATCAATTGGATCTTACGCTCCAGCAAGGAAGTTCTGGTAACTGGCAAGTTACAGATTACAACAGTAATGTAGGACAAACCCCGTGCGGTTAGTGCGTTGCTTCCAGCACAATATGCGGCGATATGCCGCTTAGCTCAATTACACTAAAACAGGTGAGGAAATTCCGCATGCAACAGGATAATCAAGGCGTTGCGCACAACCCCGAGGTGCATTAGAATGTGAAACGGTGTAACAAAGCGTAGCGGTTATCCAGATCGAGAAAGAAGAGGGAAGCTAAAAAGTATGTCACGCATCCCGCCCGTTGAGAACAGCGACCTATCATTGCAGGAAGGGCCGGGGACTACCACCATGGTGACCCTCTTTCGTGTTATGGCGCATCGTCCTGACGTAGCACGGCACAGTATGCAATTGCTAGAGACGACGATGAGAACAGGCACGGTCGATCCGAAACTCAAAGAATTATTGGCGATCCGTGTTTCACAGGTCAATCACTGTTATTACTGAATGGCCGCTCATACTGCCTTGGCAAGGCAGCTGGGGGTCAGTGAGGCGTTGTTAGACGCCTTGTATCGCATTGACGAGTTTCGTCATCTCTTCACAGAACGCGAATTGGTTGCGCTGCGCTTTGCTGAGATCATGACGACGGGTGCTCGTGATGTTGACGAATCTCTCTGGGATGAACTACAGGCGCACTTTGATGATGGTGAGATCGTTGAAATTGCCACTGTGATAGGCTTGTTCAATTTCTTCAATCGTTTCGCGGACGCGCTGCAGATTCTTCCGGGGTCGGATAGCGAGGTAAAGGAATAATCCGTATGACTACAGATGGTGAGAAGTTTACCGCTTTATTGGAAGATTTACACCAACTGGCCGCATATTTACATAGCCGGGGAGATAAAACGCTACAACTTTCTCAGCGGTTTGCCGAGAATGCGCGCAAGGATACTTCGAATAAAGAGTATGATCTGCGCCAGGCCACTATGTTGGATTATCAACACTATATCTGGCACGAGATAGGGAACATGGTGGAAAAGTTGATTAAACAGCACGAAAAATAGGACCGCGTCACGCGGTCCTATTTTCGCATTGAGGTAATAAATACTTTATAGCTCGCCAGATTTTGCCTTAGAATAGCGCTCGCTCAAATCATCTTTGGTGCGGGAATAAACTTCGTATTGGCACGAGCACGAAGTTCATCGGGCAATGTACCTGAGCGGTCGCGCAACATAATGCCCTGCTCACTGAGTTGCGCTCGCGTTGCTTCACCTGATTGAGGTGCAAGGAGCAATCCGGCAGCTACACCGAGGGCAAATCCTAGGAGAAGCCCCCACACAAATTTCATAATACTATACCATCCTTTCCTACTAGTCGAAATGCCAATGCACGTTACCGAAAGTAACTACATCAGCATGCAAAAAATTACCGGAAGAACACATCCCGGTAAAAAACTCCCTGATCTGATGAACCAGTTAGCTCACAGGTTCAGTCAGTACTTGCTGCACTAAGGCCAGGAGGCTCTCCAGTTCAAAAGGTTTTTGTACGACATGCACGCCTTGATAGCGAACTGGATCACCTGTCACGAGCTTGCTCACCTCTCCAGCCTCGAGTACAGCGGCAGTGTAAACGATGACAGGAATATCTTCAGTGACGTGGTCATCTTTCAATTGCTTTAAGATGTCTTGCCCTGAAACATCTCCCAATTTCAAGTCAAGAATCAACAAATCTGGCAGTTGACTTTTGACACGAGGAATGGTGTCTCTACCATCTTGTAAAATAGAGACTTGATACTGCTCGTCTTCCAGAACTCGACGCATCAAATGAAGGAGTTCGTTTTTATCATCAACAACTAGTATTCGTTTTGTCACTTACAACCGGCGCGATAACCCACGTACCAGGGTCGGGGAGAAGACGCCGCCTCCTGTCATCACTATGCCAACTTTTGATTTAAATACTAGCAGATAGTTTATCACGTCAAACGTCAACAAACAAGATCAAAACGATGATATTCTCAGCGATATTCAATAAATCTGTGAGGAACTTGATACTACCCTAAAAGATCACTTCACGCGCCGGTAGCCCCATATTCTCTCTTGACAGCTCATGGTAAACTAGGGTCATGACCGTGTAGCTCAGTGGTAGAGCACGCGCCTTTTAAGCGTGTGGTCGTGGGTTCGAATCCCACCGCGGTCATTTAGCGTGTGCTCAATCTCGCTTAATATATCTCCCTCTCTTGCTCCTCTTTTCTTCTTCTAGTGATGGTCCACCTAGCATGTTAGCACCGCGAATCAGGAGATTTGTGGCTCTTGCGCCTTCGCAAAAGGCCTGGTGTACTTTCTTTCTGCTCTTTCCTCATGTAGAATATAGTCAACTTTATAAGGGATTACTTGAAGTAAAGAGGGTCAAACTCCAATGGTCATTAAAGCTCGCGTCAAACGCAATACCTATTTCGATTCGATTACCCTCATGAAAGTTGCACGCGCACTTACCAGTATGAACGGGATTGAGGATGCCGCAGCCATTATGGCAACAGCAGCAAACTTGCATCTTTTGGAAGAGGCTGGGCTGACACCGTTCGAAGGTAATGCTGGGGCGGATGATGTTTTACTCGTTGTACGGGCCAGCGACGAGAGCAGCGCTGATACGGCCCTGGAGTCTGCCGAAGAGCAGCTGACACAACGTCCGGGTGTTAGCTCTGTTGATGGTGATATGAGTGGTCACAAACAACCGCGCTCACTGGAGCAAGCGATACTACTCCAGCCGGAGAGCAGTTTAGCAGTTATTTCTGTGCCTGGACCGTATGCGGCCCTGGAGTCTGATCGTGCGTTGCGTGCAGGTTTACACGTTTTCCTTTTCAGCGATAATGTGTCGCTAGAGGATGAAATTGCCTTGAAACACCTGGCGCAAGATCGTGGGCTGCTGTTCATGGGACCTGATTGCGGTACAGCGATGTTGAATGGGGTTGGGCTGGGTTTTGTCAATGTCGTTCCATCTGGGCCAATAGGTATCGTGGGAGCCTCAGGTACGGGCATTCAGCAGGTAATGTCAGTGATTGCACGCCTGGGAGGTGGGGTCTCACAGGTGATTGGTTGTGGTGGTCGCGATCTTTCCGAAAAGGTAGGAGCAATAACCACTTTGCAGGGACTACGTCTTTTACAGGAGGATGAGCAGACAGAAGTTATTGTGCTGGTCTCCAAACCACCCGCACCTGCCGTAGCCGAACGAGTGTTGCAAGTAGCCGTCAAGGGGAAAAAACCTGTGATTGTCATTTTCGTTGGCGCGGATCATAGCGCTTTAGAGAAGCGCTACGGGCATCGTGTGGTGGTGGCTCGTACATTAGCTGAGGCCGCGCGAAAAGCGGTCAGCGTGGGTGGCGGTAGTGACACGATGACGGGAACCTGGCGAGTCCACGAGATGAAGCCGGTTTCCCCGGTTAAGACGCATGGCGCGGGCGGTCAATTCCTCTCAGCCCTCTTCTCAGGTGGGACACTCTGTGATGAGGCCATGCACCTCTGGGCGAAACCGCTTGGCGCTATTTACTCCAATATTCCGCTCAGGTCGCTCACCTTCGTGATTTCGCTCTGTGGCACAGAAGGCGATCCGCAAAGGCTTTCTGTACAGACGAGGCAGCTGCGCGAAGCAGGGGCTGAGATTTTTACCAGCAATGCCGACGCGGCCCTGCGCTGCATCGAGATTTTGAGGTGATACTGTGAATACTATTCCAAACACGAACAGAGGTCTCACCGTGGTCAATGTTGGTGCCGATCTCTTCGCGGATGCCATTGAAGCCCAGGGTATTGCTGTCACTCGCGTGGCGTGGCGGCCGCCTGCCGGTGACCAGCACGCGTTAATGGCTCTGCTGGCTGATCCGAAGGTAGAGGAAGCCAACAAGGTCGCGATTGAACGCATGCTTTCCGCACACCCTGTTATCGTTGATGTACGGCCAGCACACGAGGTCATACCAGCTTTGCAGAAACGCAAATTGCTGCATGCAGGTCCTCCAATTGGCTGGGAACGTATGTGTGGCCCAATGCGTGGAGCGGTGATCGGAGCCTGTATATATGAGGGATGGGCCAGAGACGAGTCAGAAGCAGTGGCGCTGGCCGAGTCGGGAGCGCTCGACTTTGAACCATGTCATCACTATAACGCGGTTGGACCTATGGCAGGTATTACCTCACCATCGATGCCTGTATTTGTTATTGAGGATAAGACGCATGGCAATCGAACATACTCGACATTGAACGAGGGGCTGGGAAAGGTACTACGTTTTGGGGCTTTTGGTCCTGAAGTTATAGAGCGGTTGCGCTGGATGCAGGAGGTCCTTGGCCCGGCGCTTGGCCGCGCTATAAGAGCGCTCGGAGGGATTGACGTGCGGGCGATCATATCCCAGGCTTTGCAGATGGGCGATGAGTGCCACAACCGTAATAAGGCCGCAACGTCACTCTTTGGGCGCCAGGTAGGTGCCGCGCTGGTAGAGACCGGCACCTCCAGGGAGGAGACCGCTTCTGTTTTGCGCTTCATCGCGGGAAATGATCATTTTCATCTCAACCCCTCAATGGCGGCGGCGAAAGCGATTACCCTGGCAGGGGCTTATGTGCCTCGCAGTAGCGTTGTGGTGACAATGGCACGCAACGGGGTCGATTTTGGTATTCGGGTCAGTGGACTGGGAGACCGTTGGTTTGTTGGGCCTGCACAGTATATCCAGGGACTTTACTTCGCTGGCTTTGGGCCAGACGATGCCAATGCTGATATTGGCGATAGCGCTATCACTGAGACGAGCGGGGTGGGCGCTTTTGCGATGGCAGGAGCTCCCGCTATTGTGCAATTCATCGGGGGTTCTCCGGCCGATGCTCTGCGCTATACGCGCGAGATGTATGATATCACGGTGGCCAGCAATCCGTTGTTTGGCATACCTTCACTTAATTTCCAGGGTGTACCTACGGGTATCGATGTCCGGCAGGTATGCCGGCTGAATATGCTGCCGGTGATCAATACAGGTATCGCTCACCGGCTCCCCGGTGTGGGCCAGGTAGGCGCAGGCGTGGTCTATCCCCCTATGGAATGCTTTGAAAAGGCGCTGGCGGCGCTTAAGGAAGATACGTACCATGAGTGAACAGGATGCAGTTGATAATGCGCCGCTGCCGCGCACTCGCCAGAGTCTTGCCAATGATCTGCGTGTACTGGGTGTAGAGGCGGGCATGACCTTGATTATGCACTCCTCGCTCAAGTCACTGGGCTGGGTATGCGGTGGTCCTGTAGCGGTGCTACAAGCTTTGATGGATGTTGTTACGCCATCGGGAACGATTGTGGTACCCACACAGACAGGTGAATACTCTGATCCTGCTCAATGGCAGCATCCCCCTGTACCCGAGAGTTGGTGGCAGATCATTTATGATACGATGCCAGCTTTTGATGCGTATATAACGCCAGCACGTTACATGGGGGTTATTGTCGAGACGTTTCGCACCTGGCCAGGTGTACTGCGTAGTAATCACCCAACGGTCTCTTTCGCTGCATGGGGACGTTACGCTGAACAGATCATTGCTGGACATACGCTGGAGTACGGGTTGGGAGAGGGTTCTCCGCTCGCTCGTATCTATGATCTGGATGGGTGGGTGTTGTTGTTAGGAGTCGGATTTGGTAGTAATACGTCGATGCATTTAGCCGAGTACCGGGCTCCCGGATCCAAACAGACTATGCTGGGGGCGCCTGTGCTTGAAGACGGCCAGAGAGTATGGAAGAAGTACAGGGATATCGAGATCGACTCCGACATCTTCCCCGAGATCGGGGCTGACTTTGAACGAACTGGCCAGGTACGTGCGGCAAAGGTTGGATCTGCTGATACGCGGCTTTTCCGGCAGAGGCAGGTGGTAGATTTTACGCAAGAGTGGTTGACGGCCAGGCGCTCGGCAAAGCCAGTTTAAGTGTTGTCTCTGCATCTTCTCCTTCGTTCAAGGCGTGTATTACCTAATTGGTGCATTCGGGAAATGCGTGGATGAGAACCAGGGCCGATAAATCGGCAGTGTGCGCGATAAATCGGCACCTACGGTTTTCCCAGGAATGAGCGAATGCTCCACTAATGGACCATGTTAGAGAAAGGAGTCAACGATGGCAGAGGAACAAAAGAAGCAGGTGAAAGTAGGGGTATCGGTTCTCGTCATGAACGGTGACCGGGTACTCCTGGAGAAACGGCAGCACACGCATGGCGCCGGTACGTGGGGACCGCCCAGTGGACACATAGATTTTGGGGAAGCCCCTGAAGAGACAGCGGTACGCGAGACAAAGGAAGAGACGGGTGTAAGCATCAGTGATGTGAAGTTCCGCGTGATTACGAATGATGTTTTTGTGGCGGAACAGAAGCACTACATTACGCTCTGGTTCGATGCCAAGTACGTTTCGGGTGAGGCAAAGGCTCTGGCTCCGGAAGAGGAGTCGGAGGTGGGCTGGTTTACGTGGGATTCCTTGCCACAGCCACTCTTCCTGCCTCTTCAACACCTGCTTGAGGGGAAAACTTACCCGTCGCAGACCACTACGGATAAGATCGGGGCGGCGATTGAGACTTCAGGAGTTCTTCCTCAAGCGGAAGCGTTACAATAGAGGTTCGCTAGATTGAAGACGCTGCTGGTTGATAGGGGGGTGTACGGTTCCTTCACTTGATAACGGTGCTTGCCGTTTGTCGCACTTGTCGCACTTGTAACAGGTGTGCTGGCAAGTGCGACAACGAGTGCAATCAGCCGCTTGAGTTCGACCAGGGTGATCATAAGGGATTTTGTTGGGAATGAAGCCCCCTGAGGGCCGATCAATCGGCGATGTGCGCGATAAATCGGCACCTACGATTGTCCGGATTCATTTGTTAATCTGCATAATTGGGTGGGGGCATGGATTGGCTCCCCAGGAGGGCGCAATGAATTGGGCACTGCGGTGCGGCCCCTATATTATAGTTCTCCGTAGACTACTTTACCGCCGAGGATGGTGGCCTGGACGGCGTTTTCTGCTATCTTCTCCTGGGGGGTTTCCAGTATGTTCTCGCGTAGCACTACGGCATCTCCTAATTTGCCGGCGGCCAGGGAGCCTTTCCTCTGTTCTTCACCTCCTGCGTAGGCTGCGCCGAGGGTGTAGCCCCATAGGGCATCGGCTATGGGGAGGGCCTGGTCTGGCAAACACTTCTACGGGAGCGTCTGAGCCGAGGGCGAGAGGAATGCCCATCTGTTGCATTGTGCGATAGGCATAGGCACGGCGGTGGCGCTGGCCCCAGTAGCGCTCGGCAATGTCGCGGTCGGCCACGGCGTGGAATGGTTGAACGGAGGCTACGACGCCGAGACGGCGCATGCGTTCAAGGTCTTCGGGGGTGATGAGTTGCACGTGTTCGAGGCGATAACGGAGCTCGGAAGCCTTGCGGGAGGATTTACCTTTCGCGCTTACGTGCTGTTGCGCCTGCTCAATAGCGTTAAGCGCCACGTGGGCCGCACGGTCTCCAATGGCATGAATGGCTACGCTGAGGCCCATTTCCGCGGCGGCGCTCACCTCCTCGTTCATTACCTGCTCAGATAGGGTGAGGATGCCCCGGTTGTTGGGATTGTTCTCAAAACCCTCGAGCATGGCTGCCGTCTGTGAACCCAGCGTGCCATCGGCAAAGATCTTGATGCCACCTACGCTCAGCATGTTGTCGACCCTGGAACCCTGGCCCTTTATATTGCGCCTGTGTGGAGTCCTTTTATTACGTAGCTCTGGCAGCACCTGGCGGGGGAGAAACATTTGTACGCGTACACCCAATTTGCCTTCGTCGCGCAGTTCTTGAAAGAGACGAAGGGCGTCCGTACCTTCGATATCATGGATGGTGGTGATGCCGCTCTTCTGCAATGTTGGCAGCAGGCGCTCTACAAGGGCGCGGGTCATTGCCGGGTCTGACTCGTCGATCACATCATAGACAAGTTTTGTTGCCTCGTGCTCTTGCAGGATACCTGTGGGGGTTCCTGAACCATCGCGCAAGATAGCGCCGTTGGCTGGATCAGGGGTCTCTGCCGTGATATGTGCTCGTTGTAGGGCGAGCGAGTTGACCCAGAGCAGGTGCCCGTCTTTGCTCCAGAGGGCTACAGGATGATGGGGGGCGGCGGCATCAAGCGAGGCTTTGCCTGGAAAGTTTTGACCGGGCCATTCGTTCTTGTCCCACTGGCCGCCAAGTATCCACTGACCTGGCGGAGTCTGTGCAGCGCGTTCGCGTACCAGCTCTGCCACGTCATCTTCACTGGTACAGGCTCTGGCGTCGATATAGTGGGAGCGATAGGCCGTGCTGAGAAGGTGAATGTGGGCGTCAATGAAACCGGGAAGTACGGTTCTGCCACGCAGGTCTACCAGCTCGGTATGCAGGCTGCCGTAGCGACGTACCTCGTCATTGCTGCCAACAGCCACGAGATAGCCTGTCACGCTATCAATGGCCATAGCCTGTGCCAATGGCTGGGCCGGGTTCATCGTATAGATAGTACCGTTCACATAGAGCATGGTGCTCATGTCCTACTTATACTCCTTGACAAAGCTAGTGATGGCGGCCGCGAGACGCTGCGGGCGATGGAGCTGGATATCATGAGCGCTGTCGGGCATCCAGAGAACGGTACAGCTGTGTATGGCGCGAGCTACCTGCGCTGCCATATAGCCCTTAGTAGCGGCAAATTCACCGGCGTTCTCTAGCTTTTCCGGTGGAAGTCCTCCCGGGATTGGTGGCGCAGCGGCAGGTACAAGCAATACGGGGCAGGCCACTTTGCCGTAATAAGAAAGTGCATGGTCCTCCCATAGCGATTGCCGGATCAGCCGCTGGCGCTCAGGTTTAAGACGATCTTCTATGCTGCCATCGGGTAGTTCACGCACGGTTGCAAGCAAAATAGACTCCACCTCGGGAGACCAGAAATCGGCCATTTCCTGGCGCATCACGTCCAGAAAGGCGGTACGCGAGGCGTACATTTCATCTGGCGCCGTTTGCCGCAGGAAGCGTTCGCGAGTCATACCGGGCCAGCGACTTGGTTCAACATGGGGGCAATCGACCAACACAAGATGGCTGACAAGGGCGGGATGCCGTACAGCAAGCACGAGGGCAACCCTTGCGCCCCAACCATGCCCAACCAGCGCAACCTTGCCCAGGCCCAGAGCTGCCATGGCATGCACCGCGTCCTCTGCCATGGTCGCAAAATCATAGCCATCTTTGGGTTGATCACTGAGCCCATGCCCACGTTGATCGAAGGCGACAACGCGGTGATGATGGCTGCAATATGGAGCTACCAGGCGCCACGTATCAGCTGTGGCGGCTAAACCGTGTAACATAACCAGGGGAATTTCATCGCTATATGCCATCCTATCCTCGTGCTCTTGAAGAGTGGATGGTTGATTATCTAATTG
>WNGI01006830.1_pt1 | contig 19779 bp, 22 predicted proteins | sample 5400621 | NCBI WGS metagenome assembly WNGI01 (sample SAMN13153374, study PRJNA577476) | soil metagenome | isolation source: 20 cm soil or saprolite under Garry oak tree replicate 1 | place: USA:California | collected 2016-06-15
GGCGCTGGGCCGGTGCAGCACGGACGCGGCACCGTGGTTCCTTGTCCCGGCGAACAAGAAGTGGTTTCGCAACCTCGTCGTGTCACAGATCCTGGTGCATGCCCTGGAGCGCCTCGACCTGAAATTTCCCAAGCCGTCGTTCGACGTGTCGCGGCTTACGGTCGCCTAGCACGGAAAGACCATCCGGATCGTCGTACCCTGGCTGGGGGCGCTCTGGGCCTCTACCCGCCCGCCGTGGGCCTCCACCAGGTGCTTGACGATCGCAAGTCCCAGCCCGGTACCGCCCTGATCGCGGGAGCGGGCGGGGTCGGCCCGGTAGAACCGCTCGAACACCCGCGGCAGATGCTGGCCCGTGATGCCCGACCCGTTGTCCGAAACCGTGAGGAGCGTGCCCCCTTTGGTGGGCCCGGCGGCGACGACGATGCGACCGCCCGGCGGCGTGTAGCGCAGCGCGTTGTCGAACAGGTTTGTGAGAATCTGGCGCAGGGCGTCGGGGTCGGCGGCGAGCGTGGCCCCATCGCCCGGCGGCGCCACGGTGACCGTGAAGTCGATGCGGCGCTCGCGAGCGCGATCGGTGAACGGCGCCCAGGTCTCGCGGGCGAGGGTCGCGATGTCCACGGGCTGGGGGGTGGGTTGCCAGCGGCCCGACTCGATGCGCGAGAGGTCGAGCAGATCGTCCACCAAGCGCTGCATACGGCGCGCGTTGCTCAGGATGGTCTGCGCAAACTGTTCGCTCTGCGTTCCCGCGGCCACCTCCGCCGTGAGCGTCTCGGCGTACCCGGCGATCGAGGTCAAGGGCGTCTTCAGCTCGTGCGAAACGTTGGCAACGAAGTCTCGGCGCACGGTCTCGAGCCGCCGCAGCTCGGTGACGTCGCGGATCACGAGCAGGGCGCCGCCGTTGGGGAGCGCGCGACCCGCGACGAGCAGGGCCCGGTTGTCGAGCGCGAGGTCGACGGGCTCCGCCTCCCGTCCGCACAGGATCGCATCCACCAGCGCCCGCACGGGCTTGTCGTGAAACAGCTCGGCCAGGGCCGGCAGGCGTTCGACAGGACCGTAGCCGAGCAGGCGCCGCGCGGCCGTGTTGAGCGTGACGATCTCTCCTCGCGCGTCCGCCGCCAGGACGCCGTCCGCCATCGTCTCGATGAGCGTGGCCGTCTCCTCGCGCTCGCGCCGCAATTCGGCAAACCGCCGGTCGAGCTCCTCATGCATGGCGCGGAGCGCCAGGATGTGCTCCGCCACCTCGGGGGCGCGCGATTGCGGGAAGCTGGGCGGCTGGCCCGCCGCGATCGAGCGCGCGGCGCCGCCCAGCTGGATGAGGGGCCGCGCCACTTCGCGGGAGAGCAACCAGGCGAACACGGCTGTCGCGAGCAGCGCGGTGAGCCCCGCCAGCGCGACGGCTTGTTGCACCCTCCCCACCTGGGAGTCCACGGCCGCCAAAGTGGTGGACACCCGGACGACGGCGAGGCCCGGCGGCCCGCCGGGGACCGCGACGTACAGCCGGCGCTCGTTGGTCGACGCGCTCAGCCGCTCGACCCGGCCAATTCCGCCCCCGTCCCCCCCGCCCCCCTTGATCGCGGCCTGGACCTCGGGGCGCGTGAGGTGGTTCTCCAGCTGCGCCAGCGAGCCACGGTCGAATTCGGTGTCGCCCCGGACCTTGCCCGTCGGATCGATCAGCGTGATGCGGTGACCGATCCGCTGACCCAACGTGCGGGCGACCTCGGGCCAGGCAAGCGAATCGGCCGGGAGCAGCAGCGCCACGAGCCGGGCCTCACGCTCGAGGCCGTGCGCGATCTCCTCTTCCAGATAGCGGCGCAGCAGGCGATCCGCGGCGACGATCGACCCGCCGACGGCGACGGCCAGGAGCAGGCTCGTCGTGATGAACAGGCGGGTGACGAGCTTCACGCGCGCTTGCGGCTTCCCGCTCCTCCCGCGCCGCGGGCCTCGGGACGGCGGAAGCGGTAGCCGGCGCCGCGCACGGTCTCGATGCACTCACCCGACTTCCCGAGCTTCTGGCGCAGCCGCTGGACGTGCATGTCGACGGTGCGCGTCTGAATGTCGGGCTGCGCGTGCCACACCGTCTCCAAGAGCTGCGCCCGGCTCTGCACTCGCCCTTCGCGCTCGATCAACGTGCGCAGCAGCTTGAATTCGGTCGCCGTGAGCTCGACGTCGGCGCCCGCGACCGTCACGCGATGCGCGGTCTTGTCGAGCACGAGCGGGCCGGCGGTCATGACGCCGCCGACCGCGACCGCCGGGGCCGCGAGGCGGCGCAGCACCGCGCTCACCCGCAGCACGAGCTCCTGCGGCGAAAACGGCTTCGGGAGGTAGTCGTCGGCGCCGAGCGACAGGCCCTTGATCCGGTCCGGCTCTTCCTTGCGGGCCGTCAACAGGATGACGCCGATCTCCTTGGTCTCCTCGCGGCGGCGCAGCTCGGCGAGCACATCGTAGCCGGACACGCCGGGGAGCATGAGGTCGAGGACCACGAGGTCGGGGCGCTCCTCGCGCGCCGCCGCCAGGGCGTCGCGACCGCTCGCCGCGGTCGTGACGCGGTAGCCGACTTTGGCGAGATGATAGGCGACCAGCGCGGTGATGTCCGGCTCGTCATCCACCACCAAGATGCGACGGGCCGGCTCCGCGGTCACAGGATCACGTCTCCGCCGGGGTCGCGGCGCTGGAGGCGGTCCACCGCCCGCCGCGCGGCGGCGCGCGCGCGCTCCGTGGCGCCGACGTCGCGCACGATCGTCACTGCGGTGCGATCGGTCCCCTGCTCGATGCTCACGAGCAGCACGTCGTCGGGCCGCGCGGCATGCGGCAGGAGCCAGCGCGGGAAATCGAGCGTCGCCGCGCCGTCCACCTCGACGACGGCGAGATCGCCCTCATGACGATCGACGATGAAGCGGTGGGATTCCGGCATGGACGGAACCTCCTTCAAGGATGGCAGCGAGCAGCGCGTGGCAGAAGGTAGCGCATTCGGTCTGGCCTCCGCAATTTAGACCGTGCGCGTCTTCGTCAACGAACGGCCGGTGACGGTGGCCCGCGGCGCCACGGTGCGCGATGCGGTGGCGGCGCTCGACGGCGACCTGGCGGGGCTGCTGGCGAGCGGGGCGGCGTACGCAACCGACGGCGTGGGACGCCCGGTCGATGCCGCGGACCCGATCGGCGAAGGCGGCGCGATTCTCCGCGTGGTCGTGACGGCACGACAGGGACCGCCCCGTCTCTCCAAAGAGCTGTTGCGGCGCTGGCCCAAGGCGGAGCTGCACGTGCACTTGGACGGATCGTTGCGTCCCCGGACGATGCTCGAGCTGGCGCAGGCCCAAGGCGTGCGGCTCCCCGCCGACACGCCCGAGGGGCTCGCTCAGGCGCTCTCGGTCAAACACGCCAGGAGCCTGGAAGAGTATCTCGCCAAGTACGAAATCACCTTGTCGGTCATGCAGAGCTCGGCCGCGCTCGAGCGGATCGCCTACGAGTTCGTCCTGGATGCGGCCGCCGACGGCGTGCGCTACGTGGAGGTACGCTACTCGCCGCTGTTGCATCGGCCGGCGCTCACGCTGGCGCAGGCGATCGAGGCGCCGCTCGCCGGCATCAAGCGCGCCGAGGTGGAGACGGGCACGAAGGTCGGGCTGATCGTCTGCGCCATTCGCACGCGGCCGCCGGGCGAGTCCCTCGAGCTGGCGCGCGCCGCTGCGGAGTATCGCGGCGCCGGCGTGGTCGCGTTCGACCTGGCGGGCGCGGAGCGGGGGCATCCCGCCCGGGAGCACGCCGCGGCGTTCGCCTACGCGGCGGCGCAGGGGCTGGCGTGTACGTGCCACGCCGGGGAAGGGGACGGGCCGCACTCGATCCACGACGCGCTGGACAGCTGCGGCGCGCGACGCATCGGGCACGGCACCCGGCTGGGTGAGGACCCGGCCCTGCTCGACGACGTCGTCGCGCGCGGCATCCCGTTGGAGATGTGTCTCACGAGCAACCTCCATACGCACGCGGTGGCCGCGGTCGCGGAGCACCCCTTCAAGCGGTATCTCGCGCGCGGGGTCGTGGTCACGCTCAATACCGACGGCCGTCTGGTGGACGGCATCTCGCTCACCGACGAGTATTTCCTGGCGCACGGCGCGCTCGGCCTCACCCGACAGGAGCTCGCGCGCGTGACGCTCAACGCCTGCGAGAGCGCGTTTCTTCCGGAGTACGAGAAGGTGGCGCTGGTGTCACGAGTCCAGAACGAGCTGGAGGCTCTCTAAATGTCCTTGCGCCGCACTGTGCTGGCGTGCGTCGTCACGTTCGTGTGCGCGCTGGCTGTGTTCACCCTTCCCCGGTTCGCCTGGAACAGCCTGCAGGGAGCGGTTCGTCCGCAGGCGGTCCGGGAGTCGGTCGCGCCGCCGTCCGTCGTCTCTCCGCCCGTGATCCAGGCGGCGACCCGCTCGGTGGGCCAGCGGCTCACTGGCCTGTTCGGGATCGTTTTGATTCTGGGGATCGGCTTGGCGCTGTCGCGCAACCGCCGCGCGATCAGCTGGCGGATCGTGGCCTGGGGACTGGGGCTGCAGCTCGGCTTCGCGATCTTCGTGCTGCGCGTGCCGCTGGGTCAGAAGCTGTTCGGCACCCTGGGAGACGTGGTGAAGCAGATCCTCAGCTTCTCCTACGTCGGCTCGGAGTTCGTGTTCGGGGAGATCGGCAAGCAGCACTCGAGCCTGGGCGTGATCTTCGCGTTCCAGGTGCTCCCCGCCATCATCTTCGTGTCGGCGCTGTTCGCCATCCTGTACTACCTCGGCGTCATGCAGCTCGTCGTGAAGGCATTCGCCGTCGTGATGAACAAGGTGCTGGGGGCGAGCGGCGCGGAGAGCTTGAACGTCGCCGCCTCGATCTTCATGGGCCAGACCGAAGCGCCCCTCACGATCCGCCCGTTCCTTCCCGGCATGACGCGCTCCGAGCTCATGACCGTGATGACCGCCGGCATGGCCCACGTCTCCGGGTCCATCATGGCGGCCTACATCGCGTTCGGGATCGAGGCGCGCCATCTCCTGACGGCGGTGATCATGACGGCGCCGGGCACCATCATGATGGCGAAGATCCTCGAGCCCGAGACGGACACGCCGCAAACGCTGGGCGGGGTGCGGGTCGACATCCCGCGCACCGATGTGAACGTCGTCGACGCGGCAGCCCGCGGCACCACCGACGGGTTGCACCTCATGCTCAACGTGATCGCGATGCTGGTCTCCTTCATCGCGCTCGTCGCCCTCGGGAACGGGCTGTTCGGCTGGGTCCACGGGTACGCGGCGTGGTTCCCCGAGAACATCCAAACCGTGCTCGGCTGGGTCTTCAGCCCGATCGCCTGGGTGATGGGGGTGCCGTGGCACGACAGTGGCACCATCGGGAGCCTCTTGGGCACCCGCATGGTCCTGAACGAATTCATCGCGTACGCGCAGCTCGGGCCGATGAAGCAGGCGCTCGACCCCGTGTCCTTCACGATCGCGACGTTCGCGCTGTGCGGCTTCGCCAACATCAGCTCCGTGGGCATCCAGATCGGGGGGATCGGCGCCCTGGTCCCCGACCGCAAGCACGATCTCGCCCGCCTCGGCTTCCGCGCCATGATTGCCGGGACGCTCGCCAATTTCCTGTCGGCGACGCTGGCGGGGATACTCATCTAAATGCGGAATGCGGAGTGCGGAATGCGGAATGGCTGATCCGACTGCAAGCAAAACGGGTACGCGCGTCGGCGAAGCGGCGGAGGCTGTGCGACGGCGCCTGGGCGACCTGCAACCCACCATCGCCATCGTCTTGGGGTCCGGACTGGGATCGGTGGCCGACGCGGTGCAATCCGCAATCCGCATTCCGCAATCCACAATTCCGGGCTTTCCCCAGCCCACCGCTCCGGGCCACAAGGGAGAGCTCATCGCCGGCACGCTCGAGGGCGTGCCCGTGCTGGTCCAGAGCGGCCGCTTTCATCTCTATGAGGGGCACCCGCCCCAGGTGGCGGCGCTGCCGGTGCGCGTGTTCGCCCGGCTGGGGATTCGCACCCTTGTCGTCACCAACGCCGCCGGCGGCATCCGCCCCATGTTCCGCCCGCCCACGCTCATGCTCATCGCAGACCACATCAACCTGATGTTCCGCAACCCGTTGGAGGGCGCCGTCGAGGAAGGGGAGCAGCGCTTTCCCGACATGAGCGATCCGTATGACCGCGAGTTACGGGCGCTCGCCCGGGACGTGGCGCGGCAGGGGAAGATCGCGCTCGAGGAGGGGGTGTACGCCGGGCTGCTGGGTCCGTCCTACGAGACGCCCGCCGAGATCCGCATGCTCGAGCGGCTGGGCGCCGACGCCGTCGGGATGTCCACGGTGCCCGAGGTGATCGTGGCGCGGGCGCGGGGGATCCGGTGTCTCGGTTTTTCGAGCATCACGAACGCAGCGGCCGGACTGTCCGCCGCCCCGCTGTCACACGAGGAGGTGCTGGCGGCGGGGGAGCGGGTCGCAGGCCAGCTCGCAGCACTGGTGAGAGGGGTCGTGAGGCGACTTGCCCCGGTGGGATCGTAACACTCAGCGGCTCGGCATCTGGGCGTCTACCTCAGCGTCTTCGATCTGAGGCGGATAGACCGAGACGTCTGATCCCACGGCGAGGATAATGGAGACAGGCGGGCTGCGACTCAAGATTTCCCACTCAGCTCCGTACAGCGCCGCGAAGTCCACGGCGTACTCCACGCTTACGACTTTCCTCACAGACCACGGCGGATGTTCCACCCGGAACGCGCGCACCCGGCCGTGCGGGTCGGCGCGGCAGCCGTGCGTACGCTCCTTGAGATAATGTTCGAAGGTCGTGGCGGCCGGAATGGCGCCGTCGCGCGCCGCGGTGACGCTCACACGGTAGCGCAGCGCATCGGGCCCGAAGCGGTACTCCACGGTCAGGTCGGTCGAGCGTTCTACGACGCGCGCCGAGATCCGGGCGGCCTGGAACGGCTCCCCGTAGCGGAGTCGCCCGACCGCCGCGATGATGCGGCTGGGGACGAGCTCGCGCACGAACACCACGGCGGGGTGCCCGTCGTACCTGCCGTAGACCCGCAAGTTCACCTGGGGGTGAGCGAAGCCGGGGATGCGCCAGCCGCGCACCCGCACGTCGTGCATCTCGAGCGCGACCAGACTGGCGTGCGTCTTCCCGTTCCAGCAGTCGGGTTCGATGCCGGGCGCGAGCTGCGCGCGCACGAGATCCTCGGGAACTTCATACGTGAGGAGGACAACGTTCGACCAGCGAGCGGTGAGGAAGGGGCGAGGAATAGGTCGGTCCCGTGCCCCTACGTGCTTCGTCATTCGCGGGTCCAGCATCGGGGATTGTTCCGGATGTACGCACGGATCGCGTGCAGGCCCTGGCTGCTGCGGATCACGCGTTCGTAGAAGTTTCGTTGCCACACGGATTCACGGCGCGCGTTCCAGAGCCCATTTACCCGCTTAGTGACTTCCGCTTTGTATGACCCGATGATGGTCGAAAGAGACCCGGGTACCGCATCCCCAAAACGGCGGAGGCGCGGGAGCTCCTCGAGGGAGGCAAGGAGATGGAGGATCCCGTGCATGTGGTCCGGCATGATTACGAACTCATCCAGCCGCACATGTGTGAAGTGGCGGGGAATAGCCAGCCAGAGGTCCCGCGCGATCAATCCCGCCGCGTTCAGGCGAACTATGCCCGACCTGATATCGCCAAACCGTGGCGCCCGAGCCTTGGCACAGATCGTCACGAAATACGCACCGGGTTGACGATAGTCATGACCGGCCAGCCGGATGGATCGACGGCCGATCCGGCTCCAAAGAAGCCTGTCGGGATCGGTTTGTCCCACGGCCGAGATGATACGACCACGCCGGTTGGCCGCGTACCCAAACGGACGCCCACGTGCCCATTCCGTTGCCGACACATCGGGCGCCCCATCGTTTTGTTGGGGGCACGGCAATCCCGTAGGGGCACGGCAATCCTGTAGGGGCACGGCAATGCCGTGCCCCTACGGCCGTGCCCCTACAATCGGGTTGGCATCGTCATGTCGTTACAACCCATCCGTCGGCGGCCGCGGTGGCGCGGGCACAAAATGGTTCAGGGGTCCGTGTCCCTTGCCCAGCCCCGGCGCGGCCGCGATCGCGCGGTGCACGAAGTCGAGCGCGTCCTCCACGGCGCGCTCCAGTGGCCGCCCGTGGGCGAGCCCCGCGGTGATCGCCGCGGAGAGCGTACACCCCGTGCCGTGGGTGGAGGTGGTGTCGAGGCGCGGCCGGCTGAAGCGTCGCACCGCGCCGTCGCTCACCAGCACGTCCACGACCTGGTCTCCCGCGAGGTGGCCGCCTTTCACGAGCGCCGCCCGGGCGCCGAGCTCGAGCAGCGCGCGGCCGGCGCGCTCCATGTCGGCGGGCGAGCGCACCGCGCCGCCGGTGAGAATCGCGGCCTCGTCCAGGTTCGGTGTCACGAGCTGGGCGAGCGGCACGAGACGCCGGGCGATCAGCTGCTCGGCATCGCGGTCGAGCAGCCGATCGCCCGAGGTGGCGACCATGACTGGATCGAGCACGTAGCTCGGCAGCCGGCGGCGCGCGATCCCCGCCGCCACCGTCTCGAGGCGCGCACCCCCACGGTGTTTTGCGCGGTGACCGCGGTGACGACACTGGTGCCGAACACGCCGAACTGGTGAAACGTCTTCAGGTCGGCCTGGATGCCGGCGCCCCCGCCCGAATCGGAGCCGGCGATCGTGAGGGCGACCTTCACCCTGGCCTCGTTCCGGTCACGGGCCGTTGCGGGACTTGGGCGGCGGGGCTGGCAATGCGTGCACCGCACGCTGCAGCTCGTGAAACACCGCAGCGTCCTTGCGGCCGGTTTGCGCGGCGGCGCGCGCGGCCGGATCCGTCGCGATCGTCCGCTCGACGTCGGCGATGCGATCGGCGGTCATGGGATGGGACGCGAAAAACTGCTCGATGGCCCCGGGGTCCTTGCCCTGCACCTGTTGCAGGATCCGGAACATGTCGGCGAGGCCGTGAGGGTCGATCCCCGCGGCGGTGGTGTAGCGCACGCCGGCGTGGTCGGCCGCGCGCTCGTCCTCCCGGCTGAAGCGCGCGAACGCGGCTGCGGCCACGACGTTCAGCGCCTGACTCTCGGCCGCCCCCGGCTCTCGCCCGAGCACGATGTAGCCCAGCCCGACGCCGAGCGACGCCGCACGCTGCTTCTCGATCTGCCGGGCGGAGTGGCGCAGGTCCACGTGGCCGATCTCGTGGCCCAGCACCCCGGCGAGCTGACTGTAGCTGGTGGCGTGCTCGATCAAGCCGCGCGTCACATAGATGTGCCCGCCCGGGATCGCGAACGCATTCACGTCCGTCGTGTTCACCACGCGGAAGGTCCAGGGGAGGTCGCGTCGCGCGGCTACGGCGACGAGGGGCCGGACCGCCGCGTCGAGCGAGGCCTGGACGGCGGGGTCGTGCGCCACCGGCATGGCGGTGTCCACCGCGGCCGCATACTGCTCGCCGAGCTGCCGCTCTTCCTGGACGCTCACGGCGCATGCGGCCGCCGCGAGGAGCCCGAGCCCGGCGGCGAGGAGGGGCAGACTCCGGCGCCGCTTCTTCGCATATTGATTCCTCATGGCGGGCCCCGAACGCGTGAGAAAACCCATTGCCAGTAATCTGCAGTCGACGATCCGTGATCTTCAACGGCGCAAGGCGCGCGGCCGCGGTGGAAGAGGGGTCGGCCCGCGCGCTGGCGCAGGTCGCGGACACCGAGGCGCCGCAGGGCATCGTCGCCGTGGTCGAGCCCCGCACCTGGGTGCCCGGCGACATCCCGCTCGGCGGGGAGCGGACCGCCGCGCTGGTCATCGACGGCGTGCAGGACCCGGGCAACGTGGGCACGCTGATTCGCACGGCCCACGCCCTGGGCGCCGCGGGCACCATCGTGCTGCGCGGTACCGCCGATACGCTCAACCCCAAGGCGTTGCGCGCCGCGATGGGCGCGACGTTCCGCCACCCGGTCGTGCCGTTCGACGATGCGGCGTTCATCGCGTGGGCGCGCCAGCACGACGTCACGCTGTGGGCCACTGCGGCGGACGGCGAGCCTCTCCCGCGGGCCGTCGAGGCGGGCGGCTCCGGCCCGATCGCCGTCATCGTCGGCAACGAGGGCGCGGGCATCCGGCCCCAGCTCAACGCCGTCTCCGCCAAGCGCGTGGCGATCCCGCTGGCCCAGGGCGCGGAATCGCTGAACGTCGCGGTCGCGGCGGGCATCCTGCTCTTCGAGGTGACCCGTGGTCGCTGATCCGATCCTGCTCGTCGGGGCAGCCATCCTCGGGCTGTGCTTCGGGAGCTTTCTGAACGTCTGCATCCTGCGCCTGGCGAACGAGGACAAGAAACAGCGGTCGCTGTTCTACCCGCCCTCCACCTGCCCGAGCTGCGGGCAGCCCATCGCCTGGCGGGACAACATCCCGATCGTGTCCTGGCTGCTGCTGCGCGGGCGGTGCCGGCGCTGCGGCCACGCGATCTCGCTCCAGTACCCGATCATCGAGGCGGCGGTGGGCGTGCTGTGGATTACGGCGATGGTCGCCTACGGACCGACGGTGCATTTCCTCGCCGCGGCGCTGTTCGCGACGATCCTCCTCGGGATCGCCGTCACCGACGCCCGTCACTACCTGATCCCCGACGAGTACAACTGGGCCGGGCTCATCATCGGGCTCGGCGCCTCGCTCACGGCGGGAGTGCCCGGGTTCAAGGATGCGGTGCTCGGCGCCGCCACCGGGTTTGCCCTGCTGTACGCGGTCGGCGTGGTGGGGCGCTGGCTGTTCAAGGAAGAGGCGATGGGCGGCGGCGACATCAAGATGATGGCGATGGTGGGCGCGTTCGTCGGCTGGAAGGGCGTGCTGTTGACCGTGTTCGCGGCGTCGGTGTTCGGCAGCCTGGTGTACGTCCCGCTCCTGCTTCGGGGCAAGAAGCGTCACGTCCCGTTCGGGGTATTCCTCGCCATGGGCGCGGCCGTCGTGTTCGTGTTCCGCGATGCCATCATCGACTGGTATCTGCGGTTCCTGCGGGCGGGGTGACTGGATGGGCGATCCGTTCGAAGGGCTGTTCGACTCAGGGGGAAGCGCGCTGCTCGAGCGCATGGGCATCGACCTCACGGCCCAGGCGCGGCGGGGCGACCTGGAGCCGGTGCGCTGCCGGGACGCAGAGATCGCCCGCGCGGTCGACATCCTGCTGCGCCACAGCAAGAACAACCCCGCGCTGATCGGTAAGGCGGGCGTGGGGAAGACCGCCATCGTGGAGGGGCTGGCGCAGCGCATCGCGGCCGCCGAGGTGCCGCCGGCCCTGAAGGACGCCCGCATCGTCGCCCTCGACCACGTCGCCCTGCTCGCGGGGACGGCGTTCCGCGGGCAGTATGAAGACCGGATCCGCAAACTGGTGCGAGAACTGTCGACCGACCCCGATCTGATCCTGTTCGTGGACGAGCTGCACAACCTGATCGGCCAGGGCACCGCGCTCGGCGCCGCGATGGACGCGGCCAACATGTTGAAGCCCGCGCTGGTGCGCGGCGATATCCGTATCATCGGCGCGACCACGGGAGGCGAGTACGACAAGTGGATCCGCGGCGACCCGGCGCTCGAGCGGCGGTTCCAGCCGATCGTCGTGGAGGAGCTCGACGCGATCCAGACATGGGAGGTCCTGGTGGCGCGACGGTCGCGCCTCGAGCGGCACCACGCGGTCGCCATCACCGACGACGCCCTCAAGGCCGCCATCGTGCTGACCGACCGCTTCGTCCCCGAGCGGGCCCGCCCCGACAAGGCGATCGACGTGCTGGACGAAGCCTGTGCCCACGCGCAGGCAGCCGCGCGCGTGTCGCCCGAGCTCGATCGCCTGATTCGCGAGCGACGCAAGGTGGAGGCGATGATCCGGCGGGGACTCACCCACGATTCCCCCGCGGCGGAGCCGGCCGAAGACCTGGTGGCGGAGATCTTCCCGATGCTGGAACGGATCGGGGCGGAGATTGAAAAAATGCTGGGTGGGGAAGGACGGGGAAAGACGGGGAAGGACGGGGAAGGCGGGGTGCGCGTGCAACCTTCCCCGTCTTCCCCCGTCCTTCCCCGTCCTTCCCCGTCCTTGGCCGAGCGTCGCGCCGAGCTCGACCAGCTGCTGCGCGACGAGCTGGAGCACCAGGGGATCGTCGTACGGGGTCAGGACATCGCGCGCGCCGTCGGGGTCTCGGTCGGGAAGAACATCGAGTGGCGGGGATGACACGGCTCGTGAGCGCCGGCGTGGTGCTCGCCGCCGCCGCTGCCGTCGCCCCGGGGTGTCGCGACCGCGCCGAAGCGGTGCAGCGCCAGGGCGCGTTGCGGGAGCTGGTGCGCCAGCGCATGCCCGCGCTCGAGCAGGTGACCGGGCTCAAGTTCAAGCGGGACCCGGCGGTCGCGGCACGCTCCCGCGCTCAGGTGCGCGACTACATCATCCACAAGTTCGACGAAGATCTCCCACCCGCGGAGCTCGCCGGGTTGGAGCAAACGCTGCGCCTGTTCGGATTCGTTCCGGATTCGCTCGACCTGCGGGAATCGTTTGCCGACGTGCTCACCGAGCAGATCGGCGGCTACTTCGATCCTGACTCGAACACGCTCTACGTACCGACGGACATCGACTCGTTCATCGTCCGGACGAGCGTCACCCACGAGCTGGTGCACGCCCTGCAGGGCCAGTACTTGAACCTCGATTCGCTCCTCGAATTGAAGCATGCCAACGACCGTCGCAGCGCCGCGCAGGCCGTGCTGGAAGGCCAGGCCACGCTGGTGCAGACGCTCGTCATGATGCCCGAGCAGCGCCTCGACCAACTGCCGAGCTTCTGGGAAGCGCGGGTCGCCACCATGGCGCAACAGCGCCACATGCCCGCCTTCGCGCACGCGTCCCGCTGGCTGCGCGAGACGCTGATCTTCCCGTACCTGGCGGGGGCCGATTTCGTGCGGTGGTACGCCACGACGCACCCGGGGCGGCAGCCCTACGGCGCGGCGATGCCCGTGTCGACCGAGCAGATCCTGCATCCCGATCGCTACGTGGCGGGGGACGCACCGCTCGAGCTGGCATTCGTGCCCCCATCGGCCGATACCGTGCGCTACGAGGACGACCTCGGAGAGTTCGAGACTCGGTTGCTGTTCGCGGAGCTGCTCGACGACAGCACCGAGGAGCAGGCCGCCTGGCTCGCGAGCGGCTGGGGTGGCGACCGGTTCCGGGTGCTGGGCCCGGGGTTCGATGCGCTGGTGTGGTACTCCGCCTGGGACAACTCCGCCGCGGCGGGACGGTTCGCGAAGGGACTGGAGCAGGCCTGGACCAGGAGGCGCTCGGGGGGAGGGGGGAGCCCGGGGAGCCCGGCCACGCGGCGCTGGGAAGTGACGCGACTCACGCTCGACGGTCGACCGCTGGTGCGGCTGGTGGACGCACCGCCTGGATGGTCGGGATGGAGAAACGTACCGCGGATTACGATCGTGAAAGGCCGGTAAGAACGGGGAAGGGGGAAGGGTCCCTTCCCCCTTCCCCGGCTCCTCACGGGCCTTTCCCCCTTCTAATCGGCCAACTCCATAAGTAGCTTTGTGCCCCGATGTTTACCGCCCTGTCCGAACAGCTGACCGCGGTGTTACAGCGCCTCCGGGGGCGGGGCGTGTTGTCGGAAGCGGACGTGACCGAGGCGCTGCGCGAGATCCGCCGTCACCTGCTCGAGGCGGACGTGAGCTTCGAGGTGACGCGGACCTTCGTCGAGCGGGTGCGTGAGCGGGCAGTGGGGGTGCTCCAGATCAACGCGGTCAGCCCCGGCCAGCAGGTGGTGAAGCTGGTGCACGACGAGATCGCCGCTCTGCTGGGCGGCACGAAACAGGGGCTCGACTTCGCGTCCGTAGGCCCCACCGTCATTCTGCTCGTGGGTTTGCAAGGCTCGGGCAAGACGACGACTGCGGCGAAGCTCGCCCGGCGGCTCAAGCTGGAGCAGAAGGCCCCGTGTCTGGTGGCGGCGGACGTGTACCGGCCGGCGGCGGGGGAGCAGCTCCGGCAACTCGGCGAGCAGGTGGGAGTGCCGGTGTTTCCGGGGAAGGGGGAAGAGGGAAGGGGTCGGGGCGTCGTCGAGCTGGTCCGGCAAGCGGTGCGGGAGGCCGAGCAGGCGCGCTGCCGCACGGTCATCGTGGACACCGCCGGGCGGGTGCAGATCGACACGGAGATGATGGACGAGCTGCGAGCGCTGCGGCAGGCGGTCGCGCCCCGCGAGGTGCTGCTCGTGGCGGACGGGATGACCGGGCAGGACGCGGTGCGGATCGCGCGCGGATTTCACGAGGCCGTGCCGTTGACCGGGGTGATCCTCACCAAGCTGGACGGCGATGCCCGCGGCGGCGCGGCGCTCTCGATCCACGGCGTGACCGGCGTGCCGATCAAGTTCATCGGCACCGGGGAAAATGTAGGGGCGCAGCATGCTGCGCCCCTACTCGAGCCCTTCGACCCCGTGCGCATGGCGGGCCGGATCCTGGGACAGGGGGACGTCGTCGGCCTGGTCGAGAAGGCGGCGACGGCGATGGACGCGGCGGCGGCGCAGCGACTCGAGCGGAAGGTGCGGTCCAAGAAGGGGATGGATCTGGGCGACTTCCTGGTCGCGCTCAAGCAGATGCAGGCGATGGGGCCGCTCAAGCAGGTGCTGGGCTTACTGCCTGGAGTGAACGCGCAGGCGTTGCGCGGCCTGCCGAGCGACGACAAGCAGCTCAAGCACGTCGAGGCGATCGTGCTCTCGATGACGCCCGCGGAGCGGGCCGAGCCCGCGATCCTGAACGGATCGCGGCGCCTGCGCATCGCGAAGGGCGCGGGCCGGCCGGTACAGGAAGTGAATCGCCTGCTGGAACGGTTCCAGCAGATGAAGCAGCTACTCAAAAGGATCTGAGCATATGGCGACTCGCATTCGGCTACGGCGCGTGGGCCGGAAGGGGCAGAGCTACTTCCGGATCGTGATCGCCGACCAGCGCGCCGCGCGGGACGGGCGCTTCGTGACGACGATCGGTCACTACAACCCGCGCGCCAACCCAGCCGTGATCCAAGTGGACGCGGAGCAAGCGCGGGCGTGGCTCGACAAGGGCGCACTCCCGAGCGACACGGTCCGCTCGCTCTTCAAGAAGGCCGGAGTGCTGGGGAAACGGCCCGGCTAGTCGGGCGGCTGCGCAAGCCGCACGGGCAGCAGGGGGAGGTGTCGGTCTTTCCCCTGGTGGAGAATCCGGGTGCGGTATTCGTGCCGCGCGCCCGGTTGTACGTGGTGAACGCGGAGCGGCAGGTCGTCGCGGGTCCGCTCATCGTGGCGCGGCGGCGCGCCTACCACCGCGAATGGCTGCTCGGGTTCGTCGGGGTCACGTCGCGGGCGGTCGTGGAGTCGTGGCGGGACCACTTCGTCGCCGTGGAAGAGGCCGATGCTGACGATTAACGTCGTGACGCTCTTCCCTGAAGTGTTTCAGGCGGCGCTCGCGGTCAGCATCCCGCGGCGCGCGGCGGAGCGGGGGCTGGCACGGTACCGCGTCGTGCAGCTGCGCGACTACACGCACGACCGGCACCACACGGTGGACGACGCTCCGTACGGGGGCGGCGCCGGGATGGTGCTCAAACCCGAGCCGTTCTTCGAGGCGGTGGAGGATCTGCGCGCCGCCGCGCCGATCGTGCTGCTGTCGGCGCGCGGGCGGGCGTTCACGCACGACGACGCGGTGCGGTTTTCCCTGGGGCGGGAGCTGACGCTGCTGTGCGGCCACTACAAGGACGTGGACCAGCGCGTGGCGGACGGCCTCGGCGCCGAGGAGCTGTCGCTCGGCGATTTCGTGTTGTCGGGGGGTGAGCCGGCGGCGCTGTGCGTGCTCGACGCCGTGGTGCGGCTGCTCCCCGGCGCGCTGGGCGATCACGAATCGGCGGCGAGCGACTCGCATTACGACGGGCTGCTCTCCCCGCCGAGCTACACGCGGCCGCCGAGCTATCGCGGAATGGATGTCCCGGCGGTATTGTTGAGCGGTGACCACGAGAAGATCGCGGCCTGGCGGGCGGCGCAAGCCGAGCGGCTGACACGCGAGCGGCGGCCCGATCTGTGGGGCCGATATCAGGATAGAGGGTGAGCGTATGGAGCGACTGAGAGCGGTCGAGCGCGAGGGCCTCAAGACCAACCTCCCCGCGTTCGACCCCGGCGACACGGTGCGCGTCATGGTGCGCGTGCGCGAGGGGGACAAGGAGCGGCTGCAGGCGTTCGAAGGCGTGTGCATCGGCCGCCGCGGCGCGGGGATCAACGCGACCTTCACGGTCCGCAAGATCTCCGCGGGGGTGGGCGTCGAGCGCATCTTCCCGCTGCATTCGCCGGCGATCGCCGAGATCGAGCTGGTCCGTAAGGGCCGCGTGCGGCGCGCCAAGCTGTACTTCCTGCGACGCCTCGCGGGCAAGGCGGCGCGGATCCGCGAGAAACGGGGTGTCGTGGTCCCCGAGACGGAGCAGCCGCCGGCGTGAGAGGCCCTCGCCCCACGCTCGAGCGCGAACGCGCGCTCTGGGTGGCGCGGGGCGAGGGGGGGAGCGGGCTCGTCGCCGGTCTCGACGAAGCAGGCCGCGGTCCACTGGCCGGTCCGGTGGTGGCCGCGGCCGTCGTGTTTCCGCCGTTCTGCAAACCGATTCGCGGGCTGCGCGACTCCAAACTGCTGGCGCCGGTGAAGCGCGCGCGGCTGGCGCGCGTGGTGCGGGCGCGGGCGCTCGCCGTCGCCGTGGGCGCCGCGAGCGTGCACGAAATCGATCGCCTCAACATCCGGCGCGCATCGATCCTGGCGATGCGGCGCGCCCTGTTCCGCCTCCCGTGCGTCCCCGCCTTCGTCCTCGTGGACGGCCTCCCGATCCCCGAGCTGGCCTGCCCGCACGAAGCGATCGTGGCCGGCGACGCCCACTGCCACTCCATCGCCGCCGCATCGGTCATCGCGAAGACGGTGCGCGATGTCCTGATGGAGCGGCTCGCCGCGCGCCACCCGCGCTACGCCTGGGCCAGCAACAAGGGCTACGGCACGCCGGAGCACTTGAGTGCGCTCGCGGACTACGGCTTCACCCCCCATCACCGGAAGACCTTCGCGCCGGTGATTCAGCTGCTGCTGTCTACCGACTTTCTTTCGCGCGTTTAAGCGCCTTCCGAAATTCCGCCAGCGGGCGCGTGTTTGCGATGTCGCCCGCCTCGAGCCACGCCCGCCGCGCCAGATCCACCGCGTACTTCATGAAGGGCAGGTTGTTGGGCTGGTGGCTGTCGGTGGACAACACGAACCGCGCCCCGTGCTGCTTCGCCGCGGCGGCGAGCGTGTCGGGGAGGTCCATGCGCTCCGGGTGCCCGTTGAGCTCGAGCAGGCAACCCGCGCCGGCACAGGCGCGTGCCAGGGCATCGAAGTCGAGCCGATAGGGCTCGCGTTTGCCCAGCCGACGACCGGTGGGGTGGCCGATCGCGTCGATCCAGCGATGCTCCGCCGCGCCGACGAGCCGGCGCGTCAGCTGTCGCTCGGTCTGATTGGTGCCGTAGTGAATCGTCGCGACGACGTAGTCGGCTTCGGCGAGCACGTCGTCAGGGAGGTCGAGCTTGCCGGTTTCCAGGATGTCGAGCTCCACGCTTTTCAGGATGGTGAAGCCGCGCGCGCCCGTGTTCCACTCGTCGATCGCGCGCCACTGCTCGCGCAGGCGTTTCGCATCGAGCCCGAGCGCCATGGTCACGCGCTTGGAGTGGTCGGTGATGGCGATGTACTCGTACTGGAGCGCCCGCGCGGCGGCGGCCATCTCGGCGATCGTTCCCCGGCCGTCGGTCGCGCTCGTGTGCATCTGCAGGTCGCCACGCACCTCGGCGAGCTCGACGAGCTTGGGGAGGCGATGCTCGCGGGCCAGGGCGATTTCGCCGCGCGCCTCGCGCAGCTCCGGCGGGATCCACTCGAGGCCCAGGGCCTCGTAGATCTCCGCTTCGGTCTCGCCCGCGATCCGCCGCGTGCCGCGGAACAGCCCGTATTCGTTGAGCTTGAGTTTCTTACCCTGTGCGACCTGCCGCAGCTCGACATTGTGGGCCTTGGATCCCGTGAAGTACTGCAGCGCCGCGCCGTAGGCGGCGGGCTCGACGGCGCGTAAATCGACCTGCAGCCCGCCGCGCAGCTTGACCGTCGAGCGGGTCTCGCCCTTGGAGATCACCTCCGCCACTTCGCCGTATTTGACGAACCGGTCCATCACGCGGGCGCCGTCGCCTGAAGTGACGAGAATGTCCAGGTCCCCGATCGTCTCGCGGCGCCGGCGGTAGCTCCCCGCGACCTCGATCTGCTGCACGCCGCCGCCGGCCTTGACGTGGGCCACGATCGCGTTGGCCTGCGTTGCGGCTTCGTTCAGGAGCATACGGCGCTCCGTCACCTCCGCCTGCCCCAGCCCGGCCCGCATCTTCTCTTCGATTTTCGGGCCGAAGCCTTTGAGCTTCTGCACCTTTCCCGCGTCGAGCACCTTCGCCAGGTCGGCGGCGGATTTCACCTTCAGCTTCTTGTACAGGAGCTTCACGCGCTTGGGGCCGAGGCCCGGGATGCGCAGCAGGTCGAGCAACCCGGCGGGGAGCTTGGCGGCGAGCTGCTTGCGCAGCGGCAGCTCGCCGGTGGTGACGATATCGGTGATCTTCTCGGCCAGATCCTCGCCGATGCCGGGGATGTCGGTCAGGTTCTTCAGGCCCGAGCGTACCCGCTCCGCGATCGGCTCGGGGAAGTCCCGGATCGTGCGGGCGGCGTTGCGATAGGCGCGCACCCGGAAGGGGTTGGCGTCCTGGATCTCGAGAAGGTCGGCGACCTCGTCGAACAGGCGGGCGATGTCGGGATTCTGCATGGCTCAAAGATGAGCGCTCGCGACGCCTTGCGCCGCTCCCGGTCCGGTGCTAATTCTGGCGCGCCCTTATACCACGCCTGCCGGAGAGATACGTCATGACGTGCGGCATCCGCGGGTTCAGGCCGGCCCCCCTGCTGGGCGCGGCGCTCTTCGTCCTTGGTTCAGCGGTGGCGGCGTTCCGGCCCCTGTGGGGGCAGGGCGTAACGACGGCGGCGATGAGCGGCGTCGTCGCCGCGCAGGACGGAACGCCCCTCGCCGACGCGACGATCGTGGCGGTCCACGTCCCCAGCGGCACGCAATACCGGGCGGTGACGCGGGCCGGTGGGGCGTACAACGTGCCGAACATGCGGGTGGGGGGGCCATATCGGGTCACGGCCACGCGCATCGGCTACAAGTCCCACGCCCAGGAGGGCGTGTTCCTGAGCCTGGGGCAGGACCTCCGCGTCGATTTTGCGCTCGAGCCCCAGGCGATCGAGCTGGAAGCCGTCCAAGCCGCCGGACAGCGCGACCCGGTGCTCAACCCCGGGCGCACCGGGGCGGCGACGTTCATCGATCCGGAGAAGGTGGCCCTGTTGCCCTCGGTCAAGCGCAGCACGCGCGATCTGATCCGGGTGGACCCGCGCAACGACGGCAACTACAGCTTCTCGGGTCGAAACTGGCTGTACAACAACATCTCGCTGGACGGGTCGTACTTCAACAACCCGTTCGGCTTGGACGACCCGGCGCCGGGTGGGCAGACTAACGCCGAGCCGGTGCCCTACGACGCGGTCGCGCAGGTGCAGGTCTCAGTGGCGCCGTTCGATGTGCGCCAGGGCGGGTTCACCGGCGCCAACGTCAACACCGTCACCAAGAGTGGCACCAACGAGTTCCACGGCTCGGCTTACACGTTCGGTCGCAACCAGGACTTGCTTGGCAACACGGTGCGGGGGTCGCCCGTCGTCGCCAATCCCAACCTGAGCTTCATCCAGGCGGGTG